>ENA-UESS01000607-UESS01000607.1-human-gut-metagenome-genome-assembly--contig:-NODE-607-length-15651-cov-23.164441_pt1 | contig 15651 bp, 13 predicted proteins | sample MGYA00243004_ERZ508005 | MGnify/ENA primary metagenome ERZ508005 (study PRJEB26167, sample SAMN06115471) | human gut metagenome | host: Homo sapiens | place: China:Guizhou | collected 2016-06-29...
TTAAATTGATTGAATTATTGATCTTAGCGTAAGACTAAAAGAAGAAGGTATAGGTGTTAATGTAGCTATTCGTCCTGAAGTGATTGATGATGCTTTTGAGCTGAAAGCGTGTTCTGTCTGTAGATATTTCAAAAGAAATAAAAGACAACAACTAATATTGAATTATAAACATTCTCGATTTAGACAAAATGGTAAGATCTATTATGTGATAGATAGAGAATTTTATCGGGATTTGGATTTTAAGAATACCGAATACGACTTTAAAACCTTACAATTTAAGTATTAGAGTCCAAAAAAGACTAATATGAAAATTAATAAATACTGATGATATTTGTCACTGTGATCAAAAAATGAATTATGTATAGCAACTCAGATTGGCTGATGACATTTGTAAGAACTATGACGAATTAATACGTATAATGCGTGCCAGCGCATAATAAAATAGAAATATTTTTATATGAAAGTAGTGATTTTAGCCGGAGGTTTTGGTACTCGTATTAGCGAGGAGAGCCAGTTTAAGCCCAAGCCGATGATTGAGATAGGTGGCAAACCTATCCTATGGCATATCATGAAATGGTATTCCAAGTTTGGTCATAATGAGTTTATTATCTGTTGCGGATACAAGCAACAGGTTATCAAGAATTATTTTGCCAACTACTATATGTATAATAGTGATATGACATTCGACTTTTCTGCCAATGGGAAAGTAACTGTACATAGTGATCATACGGAAGACTGGAGAGTGACGGTGGTTGACACAGGTTTGAATACCATGACGGGCGGACGTCTTAAACGCGTTAAAGATTACATATCTGGTGAACCGTTTCTTATGACTTACGGTGATGGTGTGTCAGATGTTGACATTAATGAATGTATCCGGTTTCATGAAGAGACAGGGACTATGGTCACGTTGACAGGTGTGCTTCCCGAAGGTCGTTTCGGAGTAATGGACATTGACGGTTCTATGATAAGGTCTTTCCGTGAAAAGAGTCGGGATGATATGGGATGGATCAACGGAGGTTTCATGGTTGTGGAGCCGGGAGCATTGGAATATATAGAAAATGACACAACGACCTGGGAGCGTGAACCTCTTGAAACGCTTGCCTCCCGGGGGCAGCTTTCCTGCTATAAGCATCATGGCTTTTGGCAGTGCATGGACACGTTGCGTGACAAGGAGAAACTGGAGAGCCTCTTGGCTTCGGGCAAAGCACCTTGGAAATATTGGAAATGATAAAAATAAAAGGATAAATATGGCATTCAATAATGTATATAGAGGAAAGAAAGTATTGATAACCGGTAATACCGGTTTCAAGGGGAGCTGGTTGTCAGCATGGTTACTCATGCTGGGAGCGGAGGTATACGGCTATTCAAATAGTATACCTACCCAACCGTCCATGTTCGAGGTTGTTGGCCTACCCGACAGAATCCATCACCATTATGGTGACATCCGTAATAAAGAGGAGATGAGTGATTATGTTCAGGCTGTAAAGCCTGACTTTATCTTTCATCTTGCTGCACAGGCCATTGTTTCTACTTCCTACAAGGAGCCTTTTGATACCATCACTACCAATGTGGTAGGTACAGCTTCCGTGCTGGAGGCCATCCGTAATATCACATGGAATTGTACCTGTGTTCTTATCACCAGTGACAAGGCTTACGATAACGTGGAGTGGATCTGGGGATATCGTGAGACAGATGCGGTAGGCGGAAAGGATGTCTATTCCGGTTCAAAGGGTGCAGCCGAACTTACTATCAAGTGTTATTGGAAATCCTTTATCCAGGCTATGCCCAATATCAAACTGGGAGTGGCCCGTGCCGGGAATGTTATCGGAGGTGGTGACTGGGCGAAAGACCGTATCATCGTAGATTGTGTCAAGGCATTTTCAAGGAATGAGGTGGTAGAGATACGTAGTCCCAAAGCTACCCGTCCTTGGCAACACGTATTGGAACCATTGAGCGGTTATCTCAATCTTGGACAATACCTTTATGAAGGAAAGGTGAAGAATGGAGAACCGTTTAACTTTGGCCCTCGTGCGGAGCAGACCAAGACAGTGTTTCAGTTGGTTCAGGACTTGGCCGAACTTTGGGGGCTGGATAGGAATACGGCAGCCCGGCTGACCGGCAATGTGCCTTTCGAGGAGGCTACTTTATTGAAGCTTAATTGTGACAAGGCACTGGCTTATCTTGACTGGCATTCTACATTGCACTATGAGGAATGTGTACATTTTATTGCTGACTGGTACAAAGCTTTTTATACAGATGCCAATGTGGATATGTACAGCTTGACCACTGCCCAGATAGATTCCTATGTCAGGGCTGCCGGAGCACAACATTTAAAATGGGCGGAATAATGATGGAAGGAGTGACAGTTCATCCCCTGAAGCATATTGTCGTACCCAAAGGGGATATTTATCATGCTTTAAAATCTACTGATGAAGGTTATGTCGGATTTGGTGAGGCTTATTTCTCACAGATAGAACACGGTGCAGCCAAAGGCTGGAAACGCCATAACCGCATGACCTTGAATCTGGTTGTGCCCGTCGGTGCTGTCAAGTTCGTAATCTATGATGACCGTGAGGGCAGTCCCACCCGTGGGCAGTTTGAAGAAATAACCCTGTCACCTGAAAGCTGCTATCAGCGGCTTACTGTAGCTCCCGGACTATGGATGGCTTTTTATGGAGAGGGGGAGGGCATATATAGATGATGTCAGGGAGCTGCCGGGAGATTCTGTATATGTGTATGTGTCCATGGATGTAAATGGGCTTAAGCCAGTGAATGATACCCTGGGACATGCGGCTGGAGATGAACTGCTTCAGGGTGCTGCCGAGTGTATGGAGCAGTGTTTTGGAAACTATGGTAAGGTGTACAGGATGGGCGGTGATGAATTTGCAGCCATCATCTTTGTAAATACCAGAAGGCTGAAGAGAGTGCAGCAGGAGTTTGATGACGTTGTGCGTGGATGGTCTGGACAGCTGGTGAAATCCGTATCGATATCATGTGGCTATGTGTCAAGTGATGAGAAGGACTGGGAGTCATTCTCCGAGATGGAGAGGCTCAAATGATGGTACGGGAAAGGAATTAAGCGGTAATAAAGTGCTTTATGACTATGCTGTCAAGAAAGGTGCACGATTTGACTACAACATGCGCATGGTGAAATTGGAGAAGGAGAATGAACGAGTAACTGGTTGTATTGCCGAAAATGCTGATGGCAAATATGTCCGTTACCTTGCATCCAAGGGAGTAATCGTTTGCACTGGTGGTTACGCTCAAAATTACAAGATGATGGAAGCGCTTCAACCTTGGAATCTGCGCGTAGTTGGACTCAACGGTGCAATGCCTGGTGCACAAGGTGATGGTATTCGTGCCTGCTTATGGGTTGGCGCCAAAATGGATGAAACGCATTCAATGATGATTTTTGACCGCTGTGCCCTGTTGCGAGACCAATTCCCAGGCGTGGAGACTACGAAAAGTGGTAAGGCCGCACGATTCTGGCTAGGATCACAACCGTGGCTCAAAGTCAATGCAGATGGTCGGCGTTTCATGAACGAATCGGGAACTTACGAAAATATCCTTCATGCGGATGAATATCAAATGGGACATTGCCATTACACACTTTTTGATTCAAACTGGACTAAGTACGTTCAACAATTCAAAATGCATGGTTGCTCGCGAGTTTATCCATTTGAAAATGGGGCGGATCCAAACTACACGTGGCAGTACGTTGAACAAAACATGATGCCTGATCTGATCAAACGTGGATTTGTGATTAAAGGAGTCTTTGATAACAATCCGGAGATGGAAGGAAAGACAATCCGTGGAATCCCAGTGATGATGATGGATGCCGTTTCTGATTTTATTAAGAGAAATGAAATCGAGATTGTAGCACTGACGATTCCAAAAAAAGCAGCAAAAGAAGTCGGTAAGCTGGTAGCAGATGCCGGAATTAAGGCAATCTGGAATTTTGCCCATACAGATTTGAATCTTCCGGATGAAGTCATTGTTGAAAATGTACATTTATCAGAAAGCCTGATGCGCCTTTCGTATACCATTGCAAATGAAGGACGGTAGAAAAAGATTTACAAAGGGGGAATAGCGGATGGCACAGCTTACATATAAGGCAATGAAGGATAATGCGGCTTTGAAAAATCTGCCGATTTTAACGCTTGACCAACGGTGGTACAGACTTGTGCCGGAATCTGTAAAAACGGATGAAATCCGTTACTGGGAAAAACGTGTCAATGAACTGCTCAAAAAACAGGGGCAGGTCAACGAAGACCTGATTCAGGTAAAAAAGATTAGGAAAGGATTGTTCCGGGGCATTGTTAATCATATGAACCAGAATGACGAAGATCCGAAAAAGCAGAAAATTATGGATGAAAGCCAGCGGCTGATTTATGAAGCAAGAGATAAAATCTCCCAGCTAGAAGATGAATCGGACGAAGTGCCTAAAAAACTTCGCATAGCAAACATGCATCTTTTTTATGAAACAGTCAAAATGTGTTATGAAAAAATCAACCGCAACAATAAAGACCTGGAGCGGCTGGAAGCATGGATTGAAGACACGCGGATTAAACTTAAGAAAAATTTACTGGTCAAGCAGGACAAAGAGGATATGAACGAGCAGATGTATTCTTATATGCATGCGATCTTAGGTCCTGAAATCATGAGTGAATTAGACCGGTTAAATGAGAATGACGAATAGAAGAAAGCTGCTGTGCGGGAAGAAGTCCGTATGGCGGCTTTTTGTTTTACAGGGCAGGAGGGTGTTTATGAAGAAATTAATGAATGGTGCGCAGATGAAAATGATTGATGTGTATTCGATTCAGGAGGTGGGGATTCCTTCACTGGTTTTGATGGAGCGGGCGGCACTTTGTGTGACGGAGGCGGTGCTTGAAAAGATTAAAAAGACGGATAAGGTGCTGTGCGTGTGCGGAAGCGGCAATAACGGTGCGGATGGCATGGCGGTAGCACGTCAGCTGACAGAACGTGGAATTTCGGCAGAGGTGTATACGACAGCAGAGGAAGGAAAAGGAACAGAAGAGTTAAATCGGCAGCGTGCGATTTTGCAGAAACTGGGAATTGTGTTTGTGAACGACATTCCTGCCGGTGAATATAATTGTATTATAGATGCTGTTTTTGGCATCGGTTTATCAAGAACAATTACAGGCAGATATGAACAGATTATTGCAAAAATCAATGCGGCAAAGGATACGGGAAGCCTGATTGTGGCAGTAGATACGCCATCGGGAATTAATGCCGGGGACGGACAGGTCATGGGCTGTGCCGTAAGGGCAGACATGACGGTGACCTTCGGCTTTGCAAAATGCGGGCTGTGCCTGTATCCGGGAAGAATATACGCAGGAGAACTGTGTGTTGCCAATGCCGGTTTTGCCGATGTCCGCACAATTCCAGAAATCTGGGAGCAGGCGGCATTTACAATGGAAGATACAGACATTGCGGCTTTTTTTGACCGTCCGGCGGATACGAATAAGGGCAGCTACGGAAAACTGTTGATTGTGGCAGGCTCTGAAAATATGGCGGGAGCGGCAGCACTTTCTGCAAGGGCGGCATACCGTACCGGCTGCGGACTTGTGAAAGTTTTCACACACGAAAACAACCGTACCGTTGTATTAACGCATGTGCCGGAAGCGGTTATGGTAACATATAAAGATACCGCAGATATAAAAGAAAAGCTTGCAGGGGAGCTGGACTGGGCAGACTGCGTGGTGGCAGGACCGGGGCTTTCCAAATCAGATACGGCAAAAGAAATTGTAGCCGAGATGATAACCTATCAGCCTAAAAGAGAAAAAAGGCTTCCGGTGCTTCTGGATGCAGACGCATTAAACATCATTGCTGAAAACAGAAAACTGTTAAGCGGGATTGCAGAGAATGAAGGCAGCTCCAAGCAGTACGTGTATACGCCGCATATGGGGGAAGCAGCGAGACTGTCCGGCAAAAGTATCGCTCAGCTAAAAGAAACGTCCTGTGAATCCGCAAAGGAGCTGGCACAAAAACTGCGCGGAATCTGCGTTTTAAAAGATGCGGCAACGGTCGTATCGGATGGTAGCCGCATTTATATTAATACTTCCGGCAACTCCGGTATGTCAACGGCAGGCGCAGGCGATACGCTTACGGGGATTCTTGCAGGGAGCGTGCTTGCCGGGCGGGCACAGAAGAACGGAAAAGAAAATGCTTCATACGAATTTTTTGAAAAAATCTGCATGGGGGTCTATCTGCATGGCAGGGCAGGCGATGCGGCAGCAGACAGATTTGGCAATGCAGGCATGAAAGCCATGGACATTGCAGATGCAGTGGCAAATGTGCTTAAAGAGAACTAGACATTTTTTGAAGTTGTTGTATAATACTAAGAAGCAAATACATAAGTCTGAGGAAAAGAAAAATGAAGAATAATAAGTATTATAGAGTATATGCAGAAATTAATTTAGATGCTATTGTGAAAAATGTTGATAATCTGATGGCACTGACAAAGGAAAATACGGGCGCACTTGCAGTTGTAAAGGCAGACGGCTACGGACACGGCGATGTCGCAGTGGCAAAAGCAGTTGCGCAAAAAGTAACGGGCTATGCCGTGGCAACACTTGATGAAGCAGTCAATCTGCGTGAAAACGGTGTGAAAAAGCCGATTCTGGTGCTGGGGTATGTAGATCCGTACGAGTTTGATATTCTGGTATCCCATGAAATTACGGCAACCGTATTTGATGTGGAAACGGCACAATTACTTGCAGATGCTGCAAGGGTGCAGAAAAAACAGGCACACTGCCATATCAAAGTTGATACCGGTATGCGAAGAATCGGACTGGAACCGGATGAGAATGGTATTGCCATTGTAAAGCAGATTACGGCATTAAAGGAATTGTCCGCAGACGGCATTTTTACACATTTTGCGGCATCGGATGAAACTGACAAGACATCGGCAGAACATCAGTTTAAATTATTTACGGATTTTACAGGACGTCTTGAAAAAGAAGGAATCCATTTTACATACAGACACTGTGCAAACAGTGCGGCAGTGATTGATATGCCGCAGGTGGACCTGGATATGGTAAGACTGGGAATTGCCATGTATGGCATGTATCCGTCAGATGAGGTCAAAAAAGAAAAGGTGGAATTATTCCCAGCGCTGGATTTAAAAAGCCACGTTACGATGGTAAAAGAAATTCCGGCAGGCGAAAAGGTCAGCTACGGCGGTACATTTACAACGACAAGAACCACAAAGCTTGCGACCGTTTCAGTCGGTTATGGTGACGGTTATCCAAGGGCTTTATCGTCTAAGGGATATGTTTTGGTCCGGGGGCAGAAAGCCCCGATTGTCGGCAGGGTCTGCATGGATCAGATGATGGTAGACGTAACGGATATTGAAAATGTCACAAGAGCGGATATTGTCACGTTGATTGGAAAAGATGGTGATGCAGAGATTACAGTGGAAGAAATCGCAGCACTGGCAGGTACATTTAATTATGAATTTGTCTGTGATCTGGGCAAGCGGATTCCACGCAGCTATTATCTGAACGGAGAATATATCGGAACACATGACTGTTTCCGCGAAAACTGGAATTTGAAAAATTTATAAAAAATGAATACACGCCCGCAAGCTGGAAATACTAAGCATATAAACAAAAAGTGCTTTGGGGAGTGTGAATAATTTTGGTAATCAGACGAGGAGATATTTTTTATGCGGATTTAAGACCGGTTGTCGGTTCGGAACAGGGCGGTGTCAGACCGGTGCTTATCATACAGAACGATACAGGAAACAAACACAGCCCGACAGTTATCTGTGCTGCAATTACATCAAAAATGAACAAGGCAAAGCTGCCTACCCATGTAGAGATTGATTCTATGCGGTATGATATTGTCAAAGATTCAGTGATTCTTTTAGAACAGCTGCGGACAATTGATAAAAAAAGATTAAAGGATAAAGTGTGTCATTTAGACAATGAAATTATCAGTCAGGTGAATAAGGCACTTTATATTAGTCTTGAAATGGGGAACAGCCTGGCAGGACGTAAATAAATGCGCCTTATGGCGCGACTGGCAGGCTGTATTTATTGACTATATAAGGATGTATATGATATAATTGTTAACGAATTTATAATGATTCTGGTATAATGTCAGAAATTTTACAAAAAGAGATTTATAAAGGAAGGAAAATTTAAAATGAATGATGCGCACCCCGCGGATGGGAACGAAGGACTGCTTTCAGCTTTATTCCGTAAGCTTGGAACAAGAGGGAAAAGAGATGATGATGTAACCGGTGAAGAAATCAAAGACATGGTCAATGAAGGACATGAACATGGTGTACTGAATGAAAATGAAGCCGAGATGATTAACAATATTTTTGAATTCGGTGAAAAACAGGCACAGGATGTCATGACACACCGTAAAAGCATTGCAGCAATTGACAGTACGGCGACCGTACAGGAAGCTTTTGATTTCATTATGAATGAAAGTTATTCCCGTTATCCGGTGATAGATGGGGATATTGATAATATTATGGGAATTTTGCATATACGGGATTTATTAAAAGTATATGTAGACGAACAAAAACGCAGTAAACAGCTGTCAGAAATCAAAGACCAGGTGCTTTTTGATGCGTATTACATACCTGAAACAAGAAATATCAGTCTGTTGTTTAAAGAAATGCAATCTAAAAAGGTACATATAGCGGTTGTTGTTGATGAATACGGACAGACCGCAGGCATTGTAACGATGGAAGATATTCTTGAGGAAATTGTAGGAAATATTCAGGATGAATATGATGAGGAAGAAGAGCTGATCAGCCGTATGGATGACGGTTCGTATATGATTGACGGTCAGACAACTTTGGAAGAACTGGAAGAATTGTTTAATATTCATTTTGAATGTGAAGATATTGATACAATTAATGGCTATATGATATATAAGCTTGGAAAGATTCCGGAAGAACAGGAGCAGTTTCAAATGGAATGCGGCGGATATCTGTTTGATGTGGCAGAGGTCGCAGACAAGATGATTCGCAAAGTCAGAGTGACAAAAATACAGGAGAAGGAGCAGACAACAGAAAATGAGTAATTACAGAATTGAAACAAAGTGTATTCAGAGCGGATGGGAGCCAAAGAATGGAGAACCGAGAATTCTTCCGATTATCCAGAGTACAACGTTTAAGTATGAGTCCAGTGATGAGATGGGGGCATTGTTTGATCTGGAAAAGGAAGGATATTTTTATTCAAGATTACAGAATCCGACGAATGATTATGTTGCGAAAAAGATTTGTGATTTAGAGGGAGGTTATGCGGCGATGCTGACAGCCTCCGGTCAGGCTGCCAATTTCTACGCAGTGTTTAATATCTGTGAAGCGGGTGATCACTTTATCAGTACGTCAGCCATTTATGGCGGTACGTTTAACCTGTTTGGTGTAACAATGAAAAAACTGGGAATTGATGTGACATTTGTAGATCCTGAAGCAACAGAGGAAGAGATTCAGGCGGCGTTCCGTCCGAATACAAAGTGTATTTTTGGCGAAACGATTGCCAATCCGGCACTCGTTGTTCTTGATTTGGAAAAGTTTGCAAAGCTTGCCCATAAAAACGGTGTACCGTTTATTGTAGACAATACCTTTGCAACACCGGTTAACTGTCATGCGTTTGACTTTGGCGTGGATATTGTGACACATGCGACGACAAAGTATATGGATGGACATGCAGCAACAATCGGCGGCTGTATCGTAGACAGCGGTAATTTTGACTGGGAAAAATATGCAGATAAGTTTCCGGGACTGACAACACCGGATGAATCTTATCACGGCGTGATTTATACACAGCGTTTTGGCAAAGGGGCTTACATTACCAAGGCAACCAGCCAGCTGATGCGTGATCTGGGGTCTGTACAGTCACCGGAAAATGCGTTCTTAATTAATCTCGGATTGGAAACACTGGCACTGCGTATGGAAAGACACTGCAGCAACGCGCTTGCGGTAGCAAAATTCTTAGAGCAGAATGAACATGTGGCATGGGTTAATTACGCAGATTTGGAAAGCAGTAAATATCACGCATTACAGCAGAAATATATGCCTAATGGTACATGTGGGGTTGTTTCCTTTGGTTTAAAGGGTGACAGGGCAACGGCAGTGAAATTCATGGATCATTTAAAAATGATTGCCATTGTAACCCACGTTGCGGATGCAAGGACATCTGTTCTTCATCCTGCAAGCCATACACACAGACAGTTAAGTGACGAACAGCTTGCAGAGGCAGGCGTTCAGCCGGATTTAATCCGTCTTTCAGTGGGTATTGAAAATGTGGCGGATATTATTGATGATATTCAGCAGGCATTAGAGGTGACATTTGCATCATAAAGCTGTGGCTATAAGGGAAATGTAATCTTAAAGCCGCATGAGTGGCAAAGGGGGTGTCAAAATGTCTGGGGAAATAGACGGAAAAACAGGAAGTGGAACACCGGAGGCGAATTTTACATTAAGCAATAATTTTGCAGTTGTAATGGGCGATGAACGTTTTTACAGGCTGTTTGGGGAAAAAACACTTTATGCATTTAATATGCTTATACATCCAAAGGATCGTCAGGATTTTGAATCGTTTATGGAGTAGGAAGATGCGGCGGGATTTGATATGATATGGCGTTATTTTGCCTGGTGTAATCAGGCTTTGTCTGTGTTTACTTTGTGGGCGGTCACTGTTTTTCTGGTACGTGCGAAAAAGAATTATTATATTACCTTGTTTCCTGCCTTGTTTATGACGGCTGTATGTTCTACTTATATTTGCATTGCTCCCGAAGGATTGGCACTTTCTGATTATGTATCTTATATAATCGGTGGTCTTTGCACGTTGGTAGCCGCTATAGGGTTTGTAAGTTGGTATAGGAAACAAAACAGCATAGTTTATGAAAAAATATAGAAAATCGATTTGGTTGCCTGTCGCTTTGTTGGTTTATACTACAGCGATGGCCGTTTATTTTATTCCGCGTAATACGGAAATAAGTGATACGGAAAAGTATCTCACAGTAGGTTTATCCTATATGATAATAGCGTTGTTATGGATTGTCCTTCGTAAGAAAGAAAAGGCGGAGGAAAGACGTGAACGTGATTTGGAAAATAAAAAATAACTATTAAACGACAACATTATGAAGAAAATTTTAGTCAGCTTGATGCTGTTGGTAATGACTGCACTGAGTGCACATGCTCAATTTGAGAAGGAGGTATGGTATGTGAATGCTTCATTGACAGGGCTTGACCTATCTCATAGCAAGAATGAGGGTACAAATTTTGGTTTCGCTTTGACCGGTGGTGCGTTTGTAGCCGATAATGTGGCTGTATTGCTGAATTTTAAGGGCAATTATGTAGAACATGGAATGGATGAAACCAGTATTGGTGCACAAGGACGTTATTATTTTTCCAGTTGCGGTATTTATGGAGGATTGGGAATGGCGTATAAGCACCTTTCTTGTGTAGGATTTAAAAAGAATCTGGTTTGTTTGACACCGGAAGTCGGATATGCTTTTTTCTTGGGCAGAAATGTGACTATTGAGCCGTCTGTATATTATGACTTGAGTTTTAGTGATATTTCAGAATTTAGTAAATTAGGCTTCAAGATAGGGTTCGGAGTTTACTTCTGATTGATGTAATTCCACCACAGATTACGCAGATTATTGAATGGGAGAATTCATTGAAATTCAATCTATGTAAATCTGTATAATCTGTGGTGGAAAAACTTTTTATGTGAGATTAATGCGCATAGAGATGCGTGAACGGAATTTCTTTACCATCACTACCTGTTACTTTTAATTTCAGTTGTCCTCCGTTTTGGTCGAAATAACGTAATTCCATTGGATGATATCCTTTCGCCAATGCCTTTTGTCCCACTATTTCTTTAGGTCCGTGAGGTCCGTCATTGTCTACTATCTGTTCACTGTCTATGGTCAATGTACTACCATCGTCGGACAGGAGTGCAAAAGTGTAGATATCGTCTTGAGGAGCATTGAAATATCCTTTGATAATCAGTCCGATATTTCCTTTTACTTTTTTAGGAATCATAACGTCTTCCACTGGATAAGTACCATTGACCGGAGCTTTTTCTATTTCACTGCATTTATTTCCTTTAAATTCGTGCCATGTAGCTTTCAAACCCGGATTGGAAGGAGCGGCAGTTACAGAGGGGGTATATTCACTTTTGATGAAACGTGTCTTGGCTATGTCACCTTTCTTTCCATTAGGGCGGAAGGTGCAGAAAGTAAAGTCTGTGGTTTCAGTCACTTTGATGGGACCTTCATATACGGGAGATTGTAAAGTAGGAGTACTGCCATCAGTGGTATAGTGAATTTCCGCAGTGGGGTCAAGGCAAGTTACATTGATGGTTCCTTCACCGATAAAGGCGTTGACGGCATTAAAGCCTTCCAAATCGGGTATACGGTAATTGATACCCATGATATTGAGACGTTCAAACTGATCAGACAGGCGTTGTTTGAAGGCATTCCAGTCTTTTTGCTCCGGTTTGCTCCAACCTAATTCGGCAATAGCCAGCAAACGTGGAATGGCCATATATTGCATACGTGCGTTGGAAGGAATCCATTCGCACCAAATATTTCCCTGCACTCCTAAAATCAGCGACTGCTGCTCGGGAGTCAGGTTGTCTGTCGTATCCAGATTATAAATGCTTGCCATAGAATTCTTGTCTTCTGCATAATCCAAATAAAATTGTCCGTTAGGAGTGAAAATGACAGGGTTGCCTTGTGCCGTTGCCTTGGTCGCTGCATCTTTTACCCAGCTGCGCCACCACATTACGGTGGCTGTTTTAGACAATCCGCCTTCAATGATTTCATCCCAGCCTATCATTTCTTTGCCTTTCCCGTTAAAGAATCTCTCCATGTCATGAATGAACCATGATTGCAGTTCTTCTTCGGTTTTCAGATTATTGTCATGCATACGTTTCTGGCAGTCCGGACATTTTTTCCAATTGGTTTTTTCTACTTCGTCACCTCCTATATGTACATACTTATAGGGGAAAAGGGCTATCAGTTCTGCATAAATATTCTTGCAGAACTCCAATGCAGAGTCTTTCCCCGGACAAACAGGTGAGGAGAAGACGCTTCCCCAACCGGTTTCGTTAAAACAGGAAACACCTTCATAGTTACTCACAGCTGCCAGCATGTGTCCCGGCATATCAATTTCGGGAATAATATCTATGCCTCGTATTTTGGCGTATGCTATGACATCCTTGATATCTTCCTGAGTGTAGTAGCCTCCATATAGGGTGTCACCTTCTACGATGCGTATCTTGTCTTCGGGAATTGCCATATCCGGATTGTTGTCAGTCTTTGACTGACGTATGCATTCGCGGTCATGGGAATTGAATTTGCGCCAGGCTCCTTTTTCCGTCAGTAAAGGATATTTCTTGATTTCGATACGCCATCCTTGGTCATCGGTAAGATGCCAGTGGAATTTATTCATCTTGTAAAGGGCCATGACATCCAGTAATTCTTTCACCTCATCTATTGTGTAGAAATGGCGGGATACGTCCAGCATGATGCCTCTCCATTCAAAGCGGGGGGCATCTTGAATGTTAACGGCCGGTATGGCCCAGTCTGTACCTTTAACAATTTCTTTAGATTCTATTTGCGGGGGAAACAGCTGTCTGAGGGATTCGATACCTGCAATGACACCTCCGTAAGAGTTACCTGTAATGTTGACCTTATCGCTCTCGGCTGTCAGGGTATAAGCACCTTCTTTTCCTTGAACATCCCCCAAGGCAAGGGTGATGGTTCCTTCGCCTTCTTTTACTTTAAGGTCGTAGCCTGTGGCACTGGAAAGCATATCGGCCAAATACTCGGCTGCGGGAATTAGTTCGGCGTCAATAACACCGATGGAGGTATTACTTTTCAATACAAAAGCACCGTTTGTTTCCTCCAGATGGTTGGTTATGGGTACAATGGATACCTCTTTTGTTACAGGGGGAGTACTGGTACATGCTCCCAACATCAATGTGCCTGCTAACATACAGGCGGTCATTAACTGCTTATGTGTACATTTGGTCATAGGATAATAAATTAGGTTATTGGACAAAGATAACAGAAATATTGGGAAAAACGATATTATTTGGCGGGATATTGGAAAGTAACCAGTACTCCTTTATGGTCTGTAGGCCATACGCCCAATGGTTCTATAAACTTGTCTTTAGATGTTTCCTGAACACGCTGTGCACGGACTATGGAATTTTTCGGACCGAAAATGGCGGCGTCTTTCACTTTCAACCCCTTTTCGGGATAATACCAAATGTAATCTATACGGTCGCGTTCATCTGCTTTGGGAGCCCAGGTTATTTTGTCGGCGGGCTTTGCCGGATTATCCGAAGGATAAGTGAAGCCGGGATAGTTTAATACATCTGGATAGAATTCTCGATAGGCGTCTTTCAATCCGGCTTCGTCTAACAGGACAGGAACTGTCCAGGGGATTACAAAGCCATGATGGTCATACAGGTCTTTGGTCTCTTCAGTCCAATCTTGATGTGAAGGTTCATTAAAATCTCCTCCTAAAATGATGGTGTAGCCGGCTGCACGATCTTTTTTTGCCTGTTCAATGAATAGTCTGATGGCGTCATCGCGTTGTGAGGCTACATTTCTCTTTAATACTTCTTCTACGGTAGTGGGGATAGGGATTTCTTCCCAAGTAGAACCATCATATCCGCGTACATTATAATAGGCGTCATCCAAATAATCAAGATGAGCGGTATAGACTGCTATTTTCTGTCCGTTCATATCGGCTGTAAGGCGATAGATACTGCCGTGGTCATTCTTTTCGGGAAAAACGGTTAATGAATCAGTGATGGGGTATCGGCTTAACAGACCTGTATCATAGGTATAGAAGGAATAATAGGTTTCTCCTTTTTCCTTTAATGATTGTACTAGGCGGGCAGTGAAATTGGTGTTTTCGTAATTACGTACTTCGCTCAATGTGACGAAGTCCGGACGAAGACGGGCTATTTCATTCACAATAGCGTCGTAACCACCGGGAATTACAGTTCCTTCTTGCCAAATGTTCCATTGAAGAACGGTGAATTCTTTCTCTTTTTGTGAACATCCCAATAGGAAAGGGAACAGCAAGAGTAGTAAAAAAAGTTTTTTCATATTCTGTTGATTTATAAGGTTGTTAATTCAATTCTAAATTTACTCATATTTTCGTTTAGATTGACAATGCGGAAAACATTAAAACAGATTTTTAGTAAAATGATTCTGCAATCATACCACAAAATGCTAAATTTACAGAACGGAATAAATCACTTTTAAATTCCCATTTATCATCTAGTGGTATATTGCGTATAATCATATTTAATAATTTGTATCAGTTTGGACAATCAGCGGTGAATAAAAAATCAATCAGGAGAATCCATCGCCAGTTTTTCCTTCAAAAACTGTCCCGTATAAGATGCCGCACATGCTGCAACCTCTTCCGGAGTGCCCGCAACTACCAGATTTCCTCCCATATTTCCTCCTTCGGGTCCTAGGTCAATCACATGGTCGGCACATTTTATCACATCCATATTATGCTCGATAATGATAATGGTATGTCCGCGGCTGATTAAGGCTTCAAATGCTTCCAGCAGTTTCTTGATATCATGAAAATGCAGACCTGTGGTTGGTTCATCGAAT
>ENA-UESS01000622-UESS01000622.1-human-gut-metagenome-genome-assembly--contig:-NODE-622-length-15509-cov-50.584370_pt1 | contig 15509 bp, 13 predicted proteins | sample MGYA00243004_ERZ508005 | MGnify/ENA primary metagenome ERZ508005 (study PRJEB26167, sample SAMN06115471) | human gut metagenome | host: Homo sapiens | place: China:Guizhou | collected 2016-06-29...
ATATCACCCAGCACATGCAGTGTGTCTATGGTGAGCCGTTGGATGAGGTTGCATAGGGCAATGATAAAGTCATCGGCGCGGCGGGTAGAAATGATGGTGCTGATGATGACATTAATATACGCCTGTTTGTTGGGAACCATTGAGTTTTCGTGCAACAACTCCTGAATGATATACGAGAATTCTTTGGGAAGCGACTTCCGCACTTTGGAACGGGTATATTTGGAGGATACATTCTGGCATACACGTACCAGTTGGTTCAACGTGATGACATACCAGTCGTCCAGATCCGTTTCCACTGCTTTTACCAGATCCAGTTTTTGTTCCGGATAATAAATCAGCGTACATAGTTCTTTTTTTTCATTTTCGCGCAGGGTATTGCCGAATATTTCATTTACTTTTCTTTTGATGGCCCCGGAAGCATTCCGCAATACATGCTGGAATGCCTCGTACTCTCCGTGCAGGTCGGCAAGGAAATGTTCTGTACCTTTAGGCAGGTTCAGAATAGCTTCCAGGTTGATTATTTCCGTACTGGCATCGGCTATAGTGGGGAAACTATGCGACAGCAGTTGCAGGTATCGCATATCTTCCTGTATGGTTTCCGGGGTGATAGAATTATAAGCGTTCATAGCTGGAAATTATATAAAAAACATAAGTATTAATTGGGCTATAATGACCCGGCTGAACATGGACAGCGGATATACGGTGGCATAACTCACTGCCGGATTATCACCGGGTAACGTGTCATTGGCATAGTTCAATGCCATAGGGTTTGCCATGCTTCCACACAGCATGCCACAGGTGCTTCCGAAGTCGAGGTGGCTTATGCGGAGGGCCACTAATGCCATAATGACTACCGGAATAAAGGTGATGGCGAAGCCTACAGCTATCCAGATGGCTCCTTCGGGGCGCATCACTGTCTCGAAGAAATGTGCGCCTGCATCCAGTCCCAGGCAAGCCAGATAGAGGGATAACCCGATACCGCGCAGCATCAGGTTGGCACTCCGGGTGGTATAAGTGATGAGGTGGAAACGGGGGCCAAAGCATCCGATAAGAATTCCTACTACGATAGGTCCGCCTGCCAGGCCTAATTTAACGGGAGTGCTGATGCCGGGGATGGCGATAGGGATGGAGCCTAGTATCAATCCCAGTACAATACCTATAAAAATGGCGGCAAGATTAGGGTCCTTCAACGTTTTAACCGCATTGCCTAATACTTTTTCCACATTCTCTATGGCTTTGGCTTCTCCCACTACGGTCAGCCGGTCGCCCAGTTGGAGGATCAGCCCCGGTGTGGCAAGCAGTTGTACCCCGCTGCGCATCACACGGCTGATGTTGATGCCATAGCTGTTGCGCAGACGTAAAGAGCCTAGTTTTTTCCCGTTTATTTCGGGGCGGCTGATAACGATATGTTTGGAAATCAATTGGCTGTCTATGGCATTCCAGTCGATGTCTTCTTTATTCCAATCCTGGTTTTCCTGTTCGCCGAAAAGAATCGTGAGCGAGGGAGCGTCCTTTTCGGTGGTGATAACCAGCAGGCGATCATTCTCTTTCAGTATTTTTTCGGAAGTGGGGATGCTTACCGTACCTTCCCGCCATAAACGGGAGATAACAAATTTAGGATAGCTTAATAAAGCTACTTCTTTTATGCTTTTATTGAAAATGGCGGGATTGTGCACTTTGAAGGTGGCAATGAATGTCTGATTGGTGTCCTCGTGCTCGTGAATGTCGATATCTGAGGGACGGACAAATAATTTGCGTACCAGCAGCATGGCCAGAATAACACCTACCACTCCCAGCGGATAGGTTACGGCGCAACTTAACGCAGCGCCACTGGCGGGTTCCCCCATTTGTTTCAATGTCTGTTGGGCGGCCCCCAGAGCGGGAGTATTGGTGGTGGCTCCACAAAGGATGCCTACCATATCGCTCATCGGTATGCCTCCCAGTTTGCTGAAAAGCACCGTCATGACCGTACCTGTCAGAATAACGCCTATGCCCAGCATATTGAGCTGTACGCCGCCTTTACGGAATGAACTGAAAAAGCCGGGACCTACCTGCAAGCCCAGTTCGTATACAAAAAGCACAAGACCGAAACTCTCGGCGTAATTCAGCATATTCGGATCGATTGAGAATCCCAGGTGTCCGGCCAGAATACCGGCAAAAAAGACGAAGGTAACTCCCAATGAAATGCCAAACAGGTGGATTTTACCTAAACCGAGCCCTACGGCAATGATAATCGAGAGGATTACAACCGCCTGTAAAGGCGTGTGTTCAAAAAATAAGCTATTTAACCATTCCATATTGCAAAGATAGTACATTTTTAAGTTCTGCAAGCGATAAATAGGTATTTATGGATGGGACATGACTCATCTCGTTCTATAAATGATCCTTTTCCTCCAGCCACGCATCAATCAGTTTTCTTGCCAGGCTCAGCTTTTTGGGTATCTCCGGCAAGTTGTCTTTGGTATAGAAAGCGCCGGCACTCAGTTCTTCTTGTTGTAGTTTGATGTTTCCGCTTTCATAATCGGCGGTGAAGCCTATCATGATTCCGCTGGGATAAGGCCACGGCTGGCTGCCGAAATATTTCAGGTTTTTGATATGGAGTCCTGTTTCTTCCAGTACCTCGCGGTGCACACATTCCTCCAAAGTTTCGCCCGGTTCAAGAAAACCGGCTACCAAACCGTTGAAGGTTCCCCGGAAGTTGCGGGCGTGGACCAGCAGTATGCTGTCTTCCCGGCGTATCAATACAATGATGGCAGGAGAGATGCGCGGATAAATTTCCTGACGACATTGGGGGCATTTTTTAGCAATAGGAGAAATCTGTACGGTAGGTACGCCGCACATGGGGCAATAGCGGCTGTTCTTGTCCCAATTCAGTATCTGGAAGGCTTTGCCACCCACATTGTACTCTTCCCAAGGCAATACGTCGTATGAACTCCGGAGATCTATCATCAGGTGGCGGTCATTTTCGCTGCCGGGCACCGGGGCATGTACGGAGAAAGTCTTGGCAGTGCGTCCCTCTATCTCTCCGATGGTGTGGATAGTGCTTCCCACCGGAACAGGCATGGGAGGCTCTGTTCCGAAAGGTATGGTGTACATTCCGTTCTTTTTCTCTATCAGCAACTGATCCTTATAAAAAACGAACCAGCCGCAGGTTTTTATATCTTCTTCCATATTCTTTTTTACCTTGTTGCAATTATTGATTCAATCCTTTCATAGTGAGCTGGATGCGCTTGCGCTCTAGGTCTATGCTCATCACTTTCACCCGTACATGCTGATGGATGCTGACTACGGTGGTGGGGTCGCTCACAAATTTGTCGGCCAGTTGTGATACGTGCACCAGACCCTTCTCTTTGATTCCTATATCTACAAAGCAACCGAAGTTGGTAATATTGTTCACAATGCCGGGCAGTTCCATTCCTTCAGTCAAATCCTCTATGGTCTTTACATTCTTGTCAAATTCAAAAACTTGGATTTGTTGCCGTGGGTCGCGTCCCGGCTTGTCCAATTCCTGCATGATGTCTGTCAAGGTGGGAAGCCCCACTGTCGGGGTGACATACTTCTTGATATCAATCCGGCTGCGCAGTTCTTTGCTTTTTATCAGTTCGTCTACGGTGCAGTTCAGGTCTTTGGCTATCTGCTCCACTATGGGATAGCTTTCGGGATGCACGGCCGAGTTGTCCAGCGGATTCTTTGCTTGTGGGATACGCAGGAACCCTGCGCATTGCTCAAACGCTTTCGCTCCCATCCGGGGTACTTTCAATAACTCCTTGCGTGAACTGAAAGGCCCGTTCTCGGTGCGGTAATCCACAATGTTTTGAGCCAAGGCAGGACCTAGCCCCGATATATAAGTCAGCAGATGGCGGCTGGCGGTATTGAGGTTCACACCTACCAGGTTCACACAACTTTCCACTGTCTGGTCCAATGATTTCTTCAATAAAGTCTGGTCCACATCATGCTGGTATTGTCCCACTCCGATAGATTTGGCATCTATTTTCACCAGTTCGGCCAGCGGGTCCATCAACCGGCGGCCTATGGATACGGCTCCACGCACGGTCACGTCGTATTCAGGGAACTCGTCTCGGGCGGTTTTCGAGGCCGAGTAAATGGATGCTCCGTCCTCGCTTACTACAAATACTTGCAATTCACGGTCATAGCGTTGTGAAGTGATGAATTGTTCTGTCTCACGGCTGGCGGTGCCATTGCCTATGGCGATTGCCTCTATCTGATATTGTTCTACCAATTTCACGATGCTGCGGGCTGCCTGTGAGTATTCATTCTTGGGCGGATGCGGATAAATGGTTTCATTGTGCAGCAAAGAGCCTTGGGCGTCCAGACAGACTATTTTACATCCGGTACGGTAGCCGGGATCAACTCCCATGACCCGTTTCTGTCCCAAAGGAGGAGCCAGCAGAAGCTGTCTCAGGTTTCCAGCGAAGACGCGGATTGCCTCCTCGTCGGCTTTCTCCTTGCTCAAGGCTGAAAATTCGGTTTCGATGGAAGGCTTCAGAAGCCGCTTGTACGCATCACGCACTGCCTCGCCTACCTGGCGGCTGCATTCATTGTTGCCACGGACATACATTTGTTCCAGCCGTCCGGCGCACTCTTCGTCATCAGGACTTATACTTACTTTCAACAGGCCTTCCGACTCTCCCCGGCGGATAGCCAGCAGACGGTGGGAGGAACAGCGTTTCAAAGGTTCGCTGAAATCGAAATAATCGCGGTATTTGGCGGCTTCTTCCTCTTTGCCTTTCACCACTTTGGAGGTGATGACAGCTTGTCGGGAAAATTGGTTGCGCAGTTGGTTGCGGGCGCGCTCGTCCTCGCTCACTTGTTCGGCTATGATGTCGCGCGCGCCTTTCAGCGCATCCTCTTCGTCTTTCACATCTCCTTTCACAAAAGCGGGGAGACGGCTGTCCAGATGGTTTTCGCGTTGCAATAACAGTAAGGTGGCAAGCGGTTCCAGTCCTTTTTGCCGTGCCGCTTCGGCGCGGGTCTTACGTTTCGGCTTATAGGGCAGATATATGTCTTCCACTTCGGTGGCATCCCAACTCTGTTCAATGCGTTTGCGCAATTCTTCTGTCAGTTTGCCCTGTTCTTCTATGGTAGAAAGAATGGTTTCTTTTCGCTTGGCCAGTTCACACAACTTGTCATTTCTGTCTTTAATTTCGCCTATTTGTACTTCGTCCAGTCCTCCGGTTGCCTCTTTCCGGTATCGGCTTATGAAAGGGATGGTAGCTCCCCCGCCCAGTAGAGATAATGTATTGTCTACTTGATGTACGGAAACCTTCAGGGCTGCGGCAATCATTTTATTGAATAGTTCCATGTCTGTTGTTTTCTTTTGGGGGCAAAGGTATAAAAAAGGTATGGGTTTTTCCGTATAATTTGAGGTTGAAAACAATGTATCTTATCCGTTCGCTCGGTATTCTCTTGATTTTGAAATGACTGCATCGATCCAGGAAGTCATGGAAACATTGTGTTTATTGGATGACAACTTATCATGGGAAAAGAAAAATACAGGATAAATAATTAAGTTTACAGACAATGGCAAATTCGGATTTCTATTATGGTGCTTATCCAGCAGAGTATTCTAATTCGTTGTCTGGAATTTTTGATATGAAAATGCGAAATGGCAATACTACGGATTTTGCACATGCTGTTCAATTAGGCATTTGGGGATTTGATTTATCATCAGAAAGACCAATAAATAAGAAAAGTGGAAGTTCGTACCTCTTTAATTACCGTTACTCATATTCTGGTTTGGCAGATAAGATTAGTGGTTCTGACGAGGGGCTTAATTATCAGGATTTGGCTTTTAAGATAAACTTGCCAACAAAAAAAATGGGAACTTTCACATTTTGGGGTATCGGACTCTTGGATAAAATAATTCAAAGACCGGAAGATGACCCTAAACAATGGGAAACATCTATGGAAAGACAAGAACAGAAGGCTGACTTCCAAAAAGGAGCAATTGGAATGGCACATACTTTATCTTGGAATGATAATACATATCTGAGAAGCAATATAGGCATAACCTTTTCTGGAACCAAAGCAGAGAATCATATTTATGATAATGAATTAAACAGAATACCTGTCGCATTTGCAACAAAGCATGAGACCAATCTTCAAATCAATACATTTATCAATAAACGCTTTAATGCTTTCCATACAAATCGAACTGGAATAAGCTATACAGGAATATTCTATGATTTGAATTTTAATATAAGTCCCAATATCGGATTATCCTATCCAATGGAATGCTATGCTTATGGGGAAGGACAGAATAATGTATTATACATATATTCAAATTCTCTTTTTCAGTTAACAAACAAATTGAAAATGAATGTAGGTATAGGTACTCAGTATATTGATTTATTGCGGATATTCTTTGTGCGCAAGAGGTATGGACAAAGGAGGATTCTATTAAACTGTCTAAAATATTGAATGATGAAACACTTGTTTATATAGATGATGATTTTAAAAAAGAGTTGGACAATAGCTTCATCGGGATAAAAGAAAATAGCGGTTCTTGGAATGATTTTATATTGGATATCAAGCCTGGCGATTCATAGTTAGGGGTAGAACTGTTTAATCCTGATGTATGTAAGAGATTGATAAGTTCATTTCATCGACTGTCAGACGCTAATTCTTTCTCAATTTCTTCAATCGTAGGCAGACTGCCATGGAAGTCTTTCGGCAGGGCTTGCCCCAATTCGTAGTCGGATATGCCGATTGGCTTCTGAAGATCACGCAAGGCATATTCAGCCTTGATACGGTCTTTGCTTTTGCAAAGCAACAATCCAATCGTTCGGTTATCTCCCTCTCGGCAAAGGATGTCATCCACAGCAGAACAGTAGAAGTTGAGTTTACCGATATATTCCGGTATGAACTCCGTGTCTTTCAACTCAATCACTAAATATCTATGCAAAAATGCGTTATACATTAATATGTCGATATAGTAATCATCGCCCGACACCTCTATGTGATACTGCCGCCCCATGAAAGCAAAGCCGGCTCCCATTTCCACAAGGAATTTTTCTACATGCTTGACCAATCCTATTTCCACATCACGCTCATTGTATTCTTTTGTGAAAGTCAGCATATCGAATATATACGGATCTTTGAGCATGGATTTCACATCGTTTGCCTCTGGTATAGGCAGGGTTTCACTGAAATTGTTTGCCAACGCTCCATGTTTGCCGTAATCATCCAGTTTGATAGCTTCTTGCAGATAACGTTTTGACCAATGGGAGGTGATGCTCTGTACCATGTACCAATAGCGTGCCCGAATGTCCTTGACTTGCTGCAAGAGTATGAGATTGTGAACCCATCCCAAATGTTTGATAGGAAGTGAAAGGTGGTGCTCCTGATTATATTCATTGAAAAATTGTATCATATACTGCATATTGCGTACAGAGAAGCCCTTTATTTCGGAATACTCGTTCTTCAAATCCACGGATAAGCGTTGCAAAGTTTTCTTGCCCCAACCGTCAGCGTCTTGGCTTTTTTGTAACATCTCGCCCACGTCCCAATACATTCTGAGCATTTCTTCGTTGGCGGCATAAATTGCCCGTTGCTGGGCAATCAGCACCCTTTGCTTGATTTTGCGAAGCAATACCGCGTAACCATGAAAGTTATTCGCCAAGTTGTCAATCATTTGTATATTTGTGTTCTTAGGCATATTTTTCTTTAATTCGTTTACAAAGTTACTATTATTATTCGGTTGTGCATCAAAAACTTACGATTATTGCTGATTACATCCTATCAATTATTATCTTCGCATAGAAAAGCTCCTCTTTTGTTGCTGGTCATAATCTCCCTCCACCACGTTATCGGCTTCCCGTTTAGCTTTGATTCGTTCTCGGTTATCCAAATTCCCTTTTTGCTTGGCAGTGATATACAGGAAATCTCTGGTTGTACGATGTGGTTGTTTGTTGTCACCGAACAGGTTGAGGACACTCTTAATGTCTGATACATGCTCCGCGTCAAAACAGGGCTTGTAATAGTTCCTTGCCAAACGAATGATGTTGTTTACTGCCTTACGGAAGATATCGCTTGTTTTGAGCCTCGTTGTTTCCTCCGTATGCACAGCTTCCTTGCGGTTAAGTTCGGATTGGTGCTTTGCCTCCAGCTTCATTAGTTCCCTATGGTGGTCACTCTGCATGGTCTGAATTTTATCCTGTAACTGTTCAATGGTTTCCACATGTGTGGAAATATTATCTCTTTGAGCGGATGTTTCCGTTTCCTTTCTTGCAGTTCTAAATCTTTTTTTATAAACTTGCCATTGTTTTTCAGTCAGATCGGTTGGATACTGTGTCATAACTGTATTGCTTGTTACTTTTAAAGATATAATATTTTTCCGATTGACTTGCTGATTTTGAATTTCGGAAATGCCTATAACATTATTCTTTGATTAATTCAAAACAGTTTCTAAGAATTATCTTGAATTTAATAGAAAGATTGTCAGTAAATAAACACATATTTATGGAATGTAAAAGGGTCATGACAGGTTTCTTGATTTGTACAGGTCTTTCAATATCTGCCTTTAGTCAGACAACAGGGAAAATAATAGATACAAAACAGCAACCGATAGAAGGTGCTACGATTGTCATGCAGTTGCCGGATTCTACCTATTTAGGAGCAGCCATATCTGCGGCTGACGGTACATTTACGTTGGAGCAGGAGCCGGATGGTTATTTGCTCATAGTTCAACACCTGCTTTACCAAACCAAACAGGTAAAGGGGCAGACAGCAGATGCAGGCATCATTACGCTGGAGCAGAAAGACTATAATCTGGACGAAGTGGTAATAAAGGGAGAAAGACCATTGGTTAAGGTAGAAAACGGACGGCTTGGCTATGACCTTTCCGCACTATCAGAAAAGCAGTCCGTAAATAATGCTTACGAAGCCATAATCAAACTGCCGGGAGTACAGGAAAAAAATGGAATTCTTTCTCTTGCCGGAGCAAATTCTCTCACAATAGTGATGAACGGCAAGCCTACCACTATGACCTCTGAACAGCTGGAAACATTATTACGCAATACTCCTGTAAATCGTGTGGAAAAAGCGGAAGTAATGTACAGTGCCCCTCCGGAACTTCATGTACGCGGAGCAGTTATCAATGTGGTAATAAAACGCTCACACGACTATTCCTTTCAGGGTGAATTAAGTACCAATTACCAGAACAGATATTTCAGCAGTGGCGGTGCAAACGGAAATTTTCGCTTTTCCACACCAAAAATCACTTTAGATGTAATGTATGGAGCTGACAATATCAAAACTATGGAATACACAGACTTGCTCTCCAGACACACTTTGAATAATAATGTATATGAAATAATGCAGAACGAGAAACTGAGTTCCAAAAGTTGGATGCACAATGTGAGAACCGCTCTGGAATATAACTTCAACGAAAAGAATCATCTGAATGTAGCCTACACGGGAAGTTTTACCCCTGACGGGCATAACCGCAGTATAGCTGATGGAAGTTTTCAGCAGTCCAATCTTGATAAGTTTACAGATAATAAGATGAACAATATAACAGTACAATATAGTTCGGGTATCGGTCTGGAAGTAGGCGGTGATTATACACGTTACACCTCAGACAATAGCCAGACCATGTTCACACAATTATCTGATAAGAGTAAAAACTCATATACCCTGACTGGCGGTCAGCGTATAGACCGTTATTCGATTTATGCAGACCAGAAACATAATCTGACAAATAACTGGGGTATCGGTTACGGAATATCCTACCGTTATGCAAAAGATTATGATTTTCAAACTTATGATAATGTGTCTGGTAATATAAAACCTGAAAATACAGAAGCCGGACTTAATGAACAGACAACTGGTTTTTATTTTTCATTGAATAAAAACTGGGCAACCGGAACCTCATTCTCCATCTCTGCCACAGGAGAATATTATACCATCGGGAATTATCATAAATGGGCTGTATATCCGCAAGCCTCACTGACCTATTTGAAAGGTCCGCAACACATCTTCCAGCTATCCCTATCAACAGACAAGAGCTATCCGGGCTACTGGGATATGCAATCATCCGTTACATATCTGAACGGATATTCCGAACTTCAGGGAACACCGGGATTGCGCCCTATGACAAACTATAACCTGAATGGTACGTACATACTGAAACAGAAGTATATTTTCGGTCTGTTCTACACGCATACATCCGATTACTTTGCCCAAACACCTTATCAGGCAACAGGCCGACTGGCATTGATATACAAAAATACCAACTGGAATTATATGCGTATGATAGGTGCGAATGTCATTCTGCCGCTCAGCATGGGAAACTGGTATGATGCAAGACTCACGCTTGTAGGCATGCAGGCACGGCAAAAATGCGACCGTTTTTTTGGGTGTGATCGTTCTCCTGGTGCTGATCGTGGGCGCCGGTGCAGTCACCGTTGTCCCGGCAGGACACACCGGCGTGGTCGTCACTATGGGAAAGGTCTCCGACCGTGTGCTGGATGAGGGAATGCACTTCAAGCTGCCCTTTGTACAGCAGGTGGTCATGATGAACAACAAGATCCAGAAAACGGAGATCGACTCCAACGGCGTGTCCAAGGATCTGCAAACCGTCTCCAGCGGCGTTGCCATCAACTACCACATCAACAAGGACGATTCCGCTGTGATCTACCGCACCATCGGCGAGGGCTACGCAGACACTGTTTTGCAGCCGGCGATCCAGGAATCCATGAAAGCCATCACGGCGCAGTATACCGCCGAGGAACTGATTACCAAGCGCTCTGCCGTGGGCGAGGAGATCGGCGCAACACTGGCGGAAAAGGTGCAGGAATACGGCATTTTGATTGATAAGTTCAACATCATCAATTTTGACTTCTCTGCGGAGTTCAACGACGCCATCGAGCAGAAACAGGTGGCAGAGCAGAACAAGCTCCGTGCCGAGACCGAAAAGGAACAGAAGATCATTGAGGCACAGGCGGATGCGGAGCAAAAGGTCATCGCCGCCAAGGCAGAGGCGGACGCCATCCGGCAGAAAGCCGAGGCAGAGGCAGACGCCAACGAGAAGATCAACGCATCGCTGAATGAGAACGTGCTGAAATACCAGCAGATCGAAAAGTGGAACGGGGAATACCCCAACGTGGTATCTTCGGACTCTTCCATCCTGGTGGGTGTGTCGTCCGGCGATGACACAGCGGCTGCGGCAGATGCTGCGAATTCCGCAAACTAAAACAGCGTACCACAATTGCAGTCAACCAGAAACCGTGCGGCAGCTATCCCTGCCGCCGTTTCGTTTTCAGAAGAGGAGAACCGCCATGAGAAAACCGCTGACTTCCGGACAAAAGGGCGCACAGGGCGAAAAGCAGGTTGCCCGGCATCTGCGCTGGCTCAGCAAAAAGCAGTACATCGTGCTGTCCGATCTGATGCTATTGCAGGGCAGGCGGCTCACCCAGATCGACCACGTGGTGGTGTCGGTCTATGGCATATTCGTCATCGAGACCAAAAACTATCACGGCACCATCACCGGGACGGAACGCAAGGAGTTCTGGACGCAGGAGCGGCACGGAAAGCGGTATAATTTCCGCAGCCCGTTCCGGCAGAACTATGCCCACATCCGGGCGCTGATGCAGCTGCTGGGTCTGGACGAGGACTGCTTTTTCTCCATTGCGGCGTTTGCAGATGATGCGGTGCTGGCGGTGGAGCAGGAGGAGGACAGCGTGGAACAGCTGGTGCATTTCCGGGAAGTCCGGCGCACCATTCGCCGTCAGCGGCAGATGCTGCTGGCATGGGACGATGTGCGCTATTATGCCGGGACGATTCTCTGCGCCAATCTGGACACGCCCCAGGCGAGACAGACGCACCTGGAACAGATCGACAACGAGATCGCCTACCGGAACTTTGCCCTGCGGAACGGCTTGTGTCCACGCTGCGGCGGAAAGCTGGTGCTGCGCCACGGCACATACGGCGATTTCTACGGGTGCAGCAATTATCCGGCGTGCCGCTACACCCTGGAAAACGAGGCATAAGACAGCATCGCATTCCGCAAAAATGGGAATGCACACGTCCAACTTTTTACATTCATTTGAATTGCGTACAGAAGAAAACAAAGTAGTTCTTTTCTTCGAAATGAAATATGAAAAAACTCTTGCTTTTTCAAGTCGAATGTGCTATACTACAAAAGTACACAAATCGTATCTTATATATGCTATCAAACGTGTCCGGCATTCCGGCGTATGCAGGCGGAAGGTCGGCGCAGCGTTTTTTTACTAAGGAGACACCGCATAAAGGCTTTGCACAGGATATGCCTGCAGTGTTTCCATGGATGCCGTCCGGTCTGTGGGCAGACAGGGACGGCGGCAATGTTCGCAGAGGAGAAGAATCATGACGAAACAAAAACGGCTCCAGATCGGTCTGATGATACACCATCTGGAAAATGAATATGCAAGCGAGATACTGAAAGGTGCGATCGCTGCTGCGGAAGAACTGGACATCAATCTGATCCTGCTGCCCGGCAGGGGAATCAATGCCGTAGAAGATGATGAGAAGTATTCGATCTATGATTATCAGTACAATGTGATCTACAACTATGTTTCCACCGCCAACTTGGACGGACTGCTGGTCTCTGTGGGAACGGTCGGCTCGTATATCAGCCGGGACGAAATGCGCAAGTTCCTGCATTCCTACGATCCGCTGCCGCTGTTGACCATGGAAGTGGAATTTCCCGGCTATCCCTGCATCCGGTTCAACACGGACGGGATGAAGCTGGCGGTAGAGCATCTGATCCAGCGCCACGGCTGCCGGAAGATCGGCTATGTTTCCGGCCCGATGGGAAACCAGGACGCCATGGACCGGCTGCACTGCTACCGCACGGCGCTGGAGGCGAACCACATTCCCTACGACTGCACCAAGGTGGTCTACGGCAACTTCTCCGAATCCTCGGAAGAGGTGGTTCGGGAACTGCTGGATATGCACCCCGACCTGGAGGCAATCTGCTTTGCCAACGATAAAATGTGCATCGGCGGCTATAACGTGTTCCAGGAGCGTGGAATGCGTGTGGGCAAGGATATCCTGGTCACCGGATTTGACGATTCTGAGGTGGCGACCAGTCTGAAACCCATGCTGACCACCGTCCGCACCAACATCAGCAGTATGGGCTATCAGTCCGTGCGGGAAATGGTGCGGCTGCTCCAGACCGGTCATGCGGAAAGCAAGACCCTGGATGCCCGTCTGATCGTCCGGGAGTCCTGCGATCTGACCACAGAACAGATTCAGGAAATGGCAGAGAACTGCGCCGCAGAAGAGATCGTCAACATGATCTTCAACAAGTACATCGGTGACCTGGAAACCGTTGCAAAGACCAAGTTTATTGAAGATGTCTGGACGCTGGTACGAGAAGAGTTCCAGACGATATGCAGCCGGCAGATCTTGGATATACCGTGGTTCCGTCAGCAGCTGGCACAGCTGTTCGACCGCACAGATGTGATCCCGGTGCAGGTGCCGCTGCTGAAAAAGATCGTGACCTATGCCAGATACCTGGCGACACAGATCTGTCAGCACGACAAAGAAAACCGGCTTGCGGTGGAACAGCTCCACGAAATGTTCCTGGATCATCTGCTGGACTACAGTATGCAGCAGCAGTATCTGCTCCGCACCAATCTGACCTACAGCAATTTCCTTATCAGCAATATCAACAAGGATATGATGATAAACAGCAACGACGAGGAAAAAAGCTTTTTCTCCATCGTCAAGAATCTGTATCGGGTCAACTTTAAGAGCAGTTATATCTACGTGTTCAACCAGCCGGTGGTACACTATCAGTATGAAGAGTGGATCATGCCGGAGAATCTCTATCTGAAGTCCTATCACATCGGACAGAAGCTCAAGCGTGTCGAGCCGCCGGAACAGCAGATCTCCGTATACCACTGCATCGCCAACCGCTATATGCCCAGAGACAGACGGTATACCTTTGTGATGGTGCCGCTTTTCTCCAATGAGGAGCAGTACGGTCTGTTTATCTGCGAGCTGGATTATAACCACTTCTCCCAGATCTATTCCGTAGCGCCCCAGATCTGCTCCGCCATCAAAATGACCCGTCTGGTCAAGGAGCTGGAGGGCAATCTGGAAGAGGCACGGTTCGACAACCGCCGGCTGAAACTGATCTCCGACTCCGACGAACTGACCGGCGTATACAACCGCCGTGGATTCTACCGGATGTCCAATATGCTGCTGGAGAGTCCGGAATCTGCCGGAAAATCCTGTGTGCTGATCCTGGCTGACCTGGATAATCTGAAGATCATCAACGACACCTTCGGACATGACGGCGGCGACCACGCACTGAAAACCTGTGTGCAGTATCTGACTTCCGCTGTGCCGTTGCTAGATGCCATCGGCAGAGTGGGCGGCGATGAGTTTGCCGGATTCGCCGTGGTAGAGGATGCCGAACAGGCAGGGCAGCAGATCTACGACAGCATCAAAAAGGCTGCCAAGGTGTACAACGAGACCAGCGATATTCCCTATAACATCACGCTGAGCGTGGGCGTTTATACCATGCCCTGCAAGGTTGGGGAACAGATCCAGAACTACGTGAAGTTCGCCGATCAGAAATTGTACCAGGACAAGAAAAACAAAAACCGTGTTGTCATCAAGCCGGAACAGAACTGATTTTTATGAAAAAGCCATACCGCTATGTCTTATGCTGATGTATCAGCATGAGAATCCCTTCGGCACTGTGTGCCACCTGTCGTTCGTTTTGTCCCCCTTGAAAAGGCGCCCGTAGGGTGTGCCTTGTGCTGGGATGTCCCGGAGGGACAGGGGGATTAGAATAGTCAAACGCCCACATCGGAAAATACATCCGGTGTGGGCATTTTTTCGTATTCGTTTTGAAAGGGTCGTTCCTGTTGTATTGCCTTTTTGGTCAGATGCAGTAATCGTCGCCGCTGCCCGGACCGCTGTCCAAGATATCCTGTAAGGTGATGCTGTCCAGATAGCGGTTTATCACGTGATACAGCCCTTCCCAGACGGAGATGGTGAGACACTGCTCTGCCCGTGGACAGTCCACCTCGCCGGACTGTAAGCACGCCACCGGCGCAAGGTCGCCCTCGGTGATGCGGAGAATTTCGCCTACGGTATAATCGCCGGGGTCTTTCGCCAGCCGGTAACCGCCCTGATAGCCCCGGTTGGTGCGGAGCAGGTTGGATTTGTTCAGTAACGGGACGATCTGCTCCAGATACTTTTTGGAGACCTCCTGCCGCTGGGCGATGTCCTTGAGGGAAACATAGCCGTCACCCTGGTTCTGCGCCAGATCCAGCAGCATTCGGAGCGCATAACGCCCTTTAGTCGAGATTTTCATATAAGCTCCTTTCCGGACAGGAAATTTCCTGTTTTGCGTATGTTGATTATCCTATTATACCATAGGTTTTATAGGTTTTCAAGTGGAAATTGTTACGGCGTTATGCAAATCAGTCTTTAAGAAGATTTTTCTAAAAGGCACCTATAACTGGGATATTAGTGGCATGAGAATGATC
>ENA-UESS01000635-UESS01000635.1-human-gut-metagenome-genome-assembly--contig:-NODE-635-length-15377-cov-15.334575_pt1 | contig 15377 bp, 12 predicted proteins | sample MGYA00243004_ERZ508005 | MGnify/ENA primary metagenome ERZ508005 (study PRJEB26167, sample SAMN06115471) | human gut metagenome | host: Homo sapiens | place: China:Guizhou | collected 2016-06-29...
TGTCCTTCGCAGCCGCCGGCAGCTCCTTTCGGATGCATGATAATTGAAAGCCGGAGCCGGTATCATGTACCGTCTGTAGTCTTTCACGCCTTTCCGTTATTACGCTTCCATTGCCTTTTTGATCGCATCAAATAATTCGTCATATGTCTCATATGCCGCAAGCTCCGGGTGATCCTTTTTGATCTGCTCCGTGCTGCGGAATAAGAATCCCGCCTTGCTCGCCTCGATCATTCCGAGATCATTGTAGCTGTCGCCGCTGGCGATGGTCTCAAAGCCGATGGACTGAAGGCCGCGCACGGTCGTAAGCTTAGAATGCTCGCATCTCATCTTGATGCCGCTGATGAATCCGTCGGCGTCCACCTCGAGAGAGTTGCAGAAAATGGTCGGCCAGCCGAGTTTTTTCATCAGCGGTTGTGCAAATTCCTCAAAGGTGTCGCTCAAAATGATGGCCTGCGTCTCAGATCTCAGCTTGTCGAGGAATTCTTTTGCCCCCGGCAGCGGGTCGATGCGCGCGATAGTCTCCTGAATTTCCTTGAGTCCCAGGCCGTGCTCGCGGAGCACGCCCAGGCGCCATTTCATCAGCTTGTCGTAGTCCGGCTCGTCGCGCGTGGTGCGCGTCAGCTCGGGAATGCCGCTCTCGCGGGCAAATTCGATCCAAATTTCGGGGACGAGCACGCCCTCCATATCAAGGCAGGTAATATACATGTTTATTCTCCTTTATCACTTTTCCGCCGCGGCCTTGCCGAGCACGTAGTCGAGCATCTCGCCGCGGTCGATCACGTCGCGGTGACGCACCGCGCGGGAGCGTAGGTCGGCAAGATTCTTCGGCACGGGCACGCCCGTGACCTTGTGGAGCTGCTCCATCACGTCGAACTCGTCGCCCTCGGCCTTTTCGCCGATGCCCTCGAGCACGGCGGCGGGGAATTTATAAGGAGAGGCAGTGGAGAGCACGACGACGGCATTGTGCTCGGGGTTTGCCTGCTTGTACTGCTGCGCCACGTCCCAGGCGACCGCCGTGTGCGTGTCGCAGAGGTAATGGTCGTCCTTCCAGACCTTACCGATGGCGGTTTTCGCACCCTCGTCGTCGCAGAAGCCTGCCCAGAAGAGCTCGTGCAGCTTTTCGAGCATGTCCGCGGGCACCTCGTACTCACCGTTTTCGCTGAGCTGCTTCATTAAATCCGCGATGAGCTTGTCGTCGCCGGAGAGGAGATAGAGCAGGCGCTCCAAGTTGCTGGAGACGAGAATGTCCATCGAGGGGGACACGGTCTTGTGGAAGGGGCGGCGGCGGTCATAGCGGCCCGTGCGCAGGAAGTCGGTCAGCACATTGTTGGCGTTGGACGCGCACACGAGCTTGCCGACGGGAAGGCCCATTTCCTTGGCGAAGTAGCCCGCGAGGATATCGCCGAAGTTGCCGGTCGGCACGACGTAGTCGACCTTGTCGCCCGGCTGGATGCGGCCCGCCTGCACGAGGTCGGCGTACGCTCTATAATAATAGACGACCTGCGGGGCGAGGCGGCCGATGTTGATGGAGTTGGCCGAGGACAGGCGAACGCCCTTACCCTCGAGCAGCTGATCCTTGCTGACGGCGGAGAAGATTTTCTTCACGCCGGTCTGCGCATCGTCGAAGTTGCCGCGCACCGCGCACACGCAGACGTTTTCGCCCGCCTGCGTCGCCATCTGCGCCTGCTGCACGGCACTCACGCCGCCGTGGGGGTAGAAGACGATGATCTTCGTGCCCGGCACATCGCAGAAGCCCTCCATCGCCGCCTTGCCGGTGTCGCCGGACGTGGCGGTCAGGATCATGATCTCGTCGTCCACACCGAGCTTTTCTTTCGACGCGGTCATCAGGCGCGGCAGCATCGAGAGCGCCACATCCTTAAAAGCGCTCGTCGGCCCGCGGAAAAGCTCGAGGATGAAGTCCTCACCGACGGGGACGGTCGGGGTCAGGTGGTCGGTCTCAAACTTGCCGGTATAGCCGTCGTGGACGAGTTTTGCCATCTCCGCTTCTGAAAAGTCGGGCAGGAGCTTGGATAAGATCTTCGTCGACATGGACATCGTGTCCATATTTAATACAGTAGTATAGTCGAACTTGACCTCGTCAAACGACGGCATCGTGTAAAGGCCGCCGTCGGGGGCAAGGCCGTTTAAGATGGCCTGCGCGCTGCTGGCCTTTAAATTTTTGTCACGGGTGCTCTGATACTGCATGGATGTTTCCTCCTGTATCTCACGGGAAAAGTTTTTTTGTTTTCCCTATTGTATTTTCACAAACGCTATGTTATATTGTTTCCATCAAAAAGTCAAGTGTTTTTCTTCCGCGGACAGTTTCGGCGTAAGTCACAAATTCGTCCGCACTTGACGGAGTATCCAAAAAAGAAAGAAGGTCATTCCCCGTGAATATTGCGCTGCTGGGCTTCGGCACCGTCGGGTCCCATTTTTATAAGCTGTGCGAGGGGCGAACCGATCTGCATGTTGCAGCTGTTCTCTCCCGCCGTCCCCGCCCGGAGCTCACATGCACCGTGACCGCCGATTACGACGAGATCGTGCGCGATCCCTCGATTGATATTGTGGTGGAAGTCATGGGCGGCATCGAGCCGGCGTACAGCTACCTCTGCGCGGCCATGCGTGCGGGCAAGCACGTCGTCACCGCGAACAAGCAGCTCATGTGCGCCCACTTTGAAGAGCTCACCTCCCTTGCAAAAGAAAAAGGCGTGGCGCTGCGCTGCACTGCCGCCGCGGGCGGCGGCATTCCCTGGCTCACCTCTCTCTCCCGCGCGTCTGAGCTTGATGAGATCAAGGCTGTCGAGGGCATTCTGAACGGCACAACGAATTACATGCTTTCCGCCATGACGAATTCCGGCGCGGATTACGCGCCCGCGCTCCGCAAGGCGCAGGAGCTCGGCTACGCCGAGGCCGACCCCACCGCAGATGTCGAGGGTCTGGACGCGCGCCGCAAGATCGTTCTCTCCGCCGACCTTGCCTTCGGCGTGAACATCAGGGAAGAGGACATCCCCTGTGTCGGTATCTCGTCCATCACCGCGGACGACATCGCCAAGGCGAAGGACGAGGGCCTGACCTACAAGCTCATCGCCCGAGCGGAGAAAAACGGCCGTGCCGTGGCCGCGTTCGTCTGCCCGACGCTTTTCCCCTCCTCCGCGCCCGAGGCGCACACCGACGGCACCGGCAACCTCGTCACGCTGTTCGCATCGCGTTTTGGCAAGCAGAGCTTTTCCGGCGCGGGCGCAGGCGGCTACCCGACCGGCTCGAACGTGCTGCGCGACTGTCTCGACGTCGCCGACGGCTGCCGCAGCTTCTATGCTGACTCTTTCACCCCCTGCTCGGTGAACCTATCCGGCACGCAGTGCAAGTGGCTGTTCCGCTGCATGGGCGAATATTTTACCCGCGAGTGCAGCGCCCGCGAGGCGTTCGACGCCTATGAATCTTACCGAAAGGACGACCCGCACGCGCTGCTTGCGCGCTACGCGGCCGAAGAGGAATAAACTCCATGCTCAAAGTTTTGAAATTCGGCGGTTCGTCGCTCGCCGACGCCCGCCAGTTCGCCAAGGTCAAGTCCATCGTGGAAGCCGACCCCGCCCGCCGCGTGGTCATCGTCTCCGCGCCGGGCAAGCGCTTCTCCGGCGACCATAAGATCACCGATCTTCTCTATCTCTGCGCCGCGCACATCAAATACGGCGTTTCGTGCGAGGACATCTTCGCCATGATTCGCGACCGCTACAACGAGATCATCGCCGAATGTGGCCTGCACATCAGCCTCGACAAAGAGTTCGACGCGCTGTGGGACAAGATGAAAAATGGCATCAGCCAGGATGAGCTCGCCTCGCGCGGCGAATACTTCTCCGCACGGCTGATGGCCGAATACCTCGGCTATGAGTTCGTCGACGCGGCCCGCTGGATCAAGTTCAAGTTCGACGGCACCGTCGATCAGGACGCATCCTACGCGGCGCTGCGCTCCCTCGCCGGGGACCGCAAGGTCGTCATCCCCGGTTTCTATGGCGTGATGCCCGACGGGCACATCCGCACGTTCTCCCGCGGCGGCAGCGACATCACCGGCGCGCTCGCGGCAGCGGCGCTCGGCGCGGACGTGTATGAGAACTGGACGGACGTCTCCGGCATCCTGATGGCCGACCCGCGCATCGTCGACGATCCCGAGCCCATCCGCCGCGTGACCTACAGCGAGCTGCGCGAGCTGAGCTACATCGGCGCGCAGGTCCTGCACGAGGGCACGATCTTCCCCGTGCGCGAGAAAAACATCCCGCTCAACATCCGCAATACCAACGCGCCCGACCATCCCGGCACGATGATCTTGGAGTCCATCGGCGACGAGATGGAAGAGGGCGGCTTCATCACCGGCATCGCCGGCAAGAAGGGCTTTTCCATCATCACCATCGCCAAGACCGGCATGTCGAGCGAGCCGGGCTCTCTCCTGAAAATTCTCAACGTGCTCGCCAAGCACGAGGTCAACGTCGAGTACCTCCCGTCCGGCATCGACAACGTCTCGCTCGTCGTCTCGTCCGACAAGGTGTCCCGCTCGCTCTACGAAATGCTGGGCGAGCTGCAAAAAGAGGTGCAGCCGAATAAGATAACCGTAACGGAGCATATCGCCATCGTCGCCGCCGTTGGCCGCAAGATGGCGTACCGTCCCGGCGTTTCCGGTAAAATTTTCGCCAAGCTCGGCGAAAACGGCGTGAACATCCGCATGATCACGCAGGGCCCCGAAGAGCTCAACATCATCGTGGGCGTGGAAGAAAAAGATTTCGAACAGGCCATCCGTGTCCTGTACAACAGTTTTGTGAAGGAGAATGTAGTATGAAACAGGTCAATGTCGGCATTCTCGGCGCCACCGGCGCCGTCGGTCAGGAAATGATCAAAATTCTCGAAGAGCGCAACTTCCCCGTTGCGTCCCTTCGTCCCATCGCAAGCGCCAGAAGCGCGGGCAGCAAAATCATGTTCCGCGGTCAGGAGTGCACCATCGTCGAGGCGTCTGACGACGCGTTTGATGGCCTTGATATCGTCCTCGGCGCGGCCGAGAACGACATCGCCGAGCGTTTTGCCCCCTCGATCGTCAAGGCGGGCGCGGTGTTCGTCGACAATTCGAGCGCGTTCCGCCTCGACCCCAACGTCCCCCTTGTCATCCCCGAGATCAACCCCGAGGACGTGAAGTGGCACAAGGGCATCATCTCGAACCCCAACTGCACCACCATCGTGACCCTCGTGGCCATTAACGCCCTCGCCAAGGAGAGCCCCATCGAGACGATCATCGCCTCTTCCTACCAGGCCGTCAGCGGCGCGGGCAAGGGCGGCATCGACGAACTCAACAATGAGGTCAAGGCCCTTTCCGAGGGCAAACACCTTGAGCCCAAGGTCTTCCAGTATCAGATCGCGTACAACATCATCCCCCAGATCGGCGGCGAGGCCTTCGAGGGCTACACCAGCGAGGAGATGAAGATGCAGAACGAGGGCCGCAAGATCCTCCACCTGCCCGAGATGAAGGTCAGCTGCACCTGCGCGCGCGTGCCCGTCATCCGCAGCCACAGCGTATCCGTCGTGCTGCGCACGAAGGAGAAGATCAGCGTCGAGCGTGCCAAGGAGCTCATCGCAAACGCCCCGGGCTGCAAGCTCGTCGACGACCTCAAGAACAAGGTCTACCCCATGCCGCTCGACACGTCCGATCAGGACATCGTCTATGTCGGCCGCATTCGTGAGGACCTGACCGACGAGCGCGGCCTGAACCTCTGGTGCTGCGGCGACCAGGTCCGCAAGGGCGCTGCCACCAACACCATCCAGATCGCGGAGCTGCTGCTCAAGTAAGGCTTTTTTAGCCACAGATCGTTCCCCGTTTTCTGCCGCATAGCGGCGGAAAACGGGGAATTTTTTCGTTTCTGCACAGAAACGCCGATTTTGGCCCGCATTTTGCTATAAGCCGCTCATAAAGCGGTACAGGCACGTCGTAAGCTGAACGTTAAGAGAGCTATTCTCTGATCCTTTGGCTGTTTTGTCAAAAATCGGTGCACATTTCTTGTGTGTTTCCCCCATTTTTACCACAAACGGCAAGTTTCATTTGACTTTGCCCGCTGTGGGGGCTATGCTGTAAGCAAGGATTGGAAACGTTACCGGTAAGGTTTCCGGAATCATCGCAGGGGGCGCGTCGGCATGACCATCAAGGATATTGCAAAGCTTGCAGACGTGAGCGTCAGCACCGTCTCCCGCGTGCTCAACGACCGTCCGGACGTGAGTGAGGATTCCCGCAGACGGGTCCGCGCCGTCATCGAGGCGCACCGGTATGTGCCGAACAACAGCGCACGCGACCTCGTCAAAATTCGTTCTGACGCGGTCGGCCTTGTGGTGCGCGGTGTGCAGAATCCCTTCTACACCGACATCATCCACGCCATCGAGCAAAAGCTCGACGCCTCGGGCTACACGATGGTCATGCGCCAGATCCCATCGGGCGACGACGAGATTCAGTGCGGTGCGGTGATGGAAAAGGAAAAGCGCCTGCGCGGCATTATCTTCCTCGGCGGGCGCAGCGATTATTCGCCCGAAGAGGTTTCGCTTCTCGGCGTGCCCTATGTCTGCTGCTCCTACACCAACTCCTACGGTACGCTTCCGTCGGAGTCGTACTCCTCCGTCTCCATCGCCGACGAGCAGGAGGCCTACCGCGCGGTCAGCGAGCTTTACCAAAACGGTCACCGCCGCATCGCCGTGCTGACCGCCGCCCCCGACGACAGTTCGATCTCCCAGCTCCGTTACCTTGGCTATCAGCGCGCGCTGCGCGACTTCGGCTTAACAGAGCATCCGGAAGACCTGATCTGCGCCGAAGACTTCACCATTGCCAACGCCTATGCCGCCATGCAAAAGCGTCTGCGCTCCCCCGCCGATTTTACGGCTGTCTTCGCCATTGCGGACGACATGGCCATCGGCGCGATGCGCGCCCTGCGCGAAAGCGGCCGCTCCATCCCCGAGGACTGCTCCGTCATCGCCATCGACGGCATCAGCGTCTCGGAATACATTCATCCCATGCTCACCACCCTCTGCCAGCCCATGACCGCCATGGGAGAGGCGAGCGTCGAGATTCTGCTCGACATCATCGAGGGACGCGGCGTTCATCGCCATGTCACTCTGCCGACCGCGCTGCGCGAGGGCGCGTCCGTGCGGCAGCTCAAGCACTGATTTTCCCGCGGGAACCGCGTGAAAATAAATTTAAAAAGGAGTATTGATGAAATGAAAAAGTATCTTGCAATGATCCTTGCTCTTGTCATGGCGCTTTCTCTCGTCGCCTGCGGCGATAAGAAGGATGACTCCGCTGACAACAGCGACGGCGATACCGCCTCCGGCCGCGTCTACTGGCTGAACTTCAAGCCCGAAGCCGACGAGACCCTGCAGAAGGTCGCCGCCATGTACACCGAGAAGACCGGCGTGCCCGTCACCGTCGTGACCGCCGCTTCCGGCACCTACAACGAGACCCTGACCGCCGAGATGGACAAGTCTGCTCCCCCGACGCTGTTCGTCGTGGGCAACCAGGCCGCTGTCGGCACCTGGGGCGACTACTGCTATGACCTGAGCGGCACCGCCGTTGCCAACGAGCTCAACACCGACGCCTACAACCTCTATGACGCCGACGGCAAGCTCTGCTCCATCGGCTACTGCTATGAGTGCTACGGCATCATCGTCAACGAAGATCTGCTCGAGAAGGCCGGCTACACGCTTGGCGACATCACGAACTTTGAGACTCTCAAGGCCGTCGCTGAGGACATCCACGCTCGTGCTTCCGAGCTCGGCTTCGACGCCTTCACCTCCTCTTCCATGAGCGACGATTCCAGCTGGCGCTTCACCGGCCACCTCGCGAACCTCGAGTATTACTACGAGTCCGTGGACGATCCCGACGCCTGGAAGGAATGCCCGTCTTCCATCAAGGGTACCTACATGCAGAACTACAAGAACCTGTGGGATCTGTACATCAACAACAGCGCCGTGAATCCTGCTGATCTCGCTGCCGGCGGCTTTGACGCGGCGGACGAGTTCGGCAAGGAGCAGGCCGTGTTCTATCAGAACGGCTCCTGGGAGTGGGCCAAGCTCACCGGTACCGGCGACGGTCAGTACGGTCTTGACAACCTGTCCATGATCCCGTTCTACTGCGGTGTTGCGGGCGAAGAGAACGCGGGTCTCAACTGCGGCACCGAGAACTGCTGGGCTGTCAACGCCAAGGCTTCCGAGGAAGACATTCAGGCCACGCTCGAATTCATGAACTGGATGGTCACCGATCCCGAGGCCTCCCGTATGCTGGTCGATGAATTCGCCGCCATGCCCTATAAGCAGGCTGCCGAATCCACCAACGGCTTCCTCGCCGACGCCAACGACTACACCACCAACGGCAACTACATCATGCCCTGGGTCACCAACTTCCAGCCGAACGTTGATGCTTACCGCGCTGCGCTCGTCTCCGCGATGAACCAGTACGACGCCGACCAGAGCGATGCCAACTGGGAGCTCGTCAAGACCGCGTTTGTCGACGGCTGGGCCACGCAGTACGCTGCCGCCAACGGCTAAGCCGCTTTTAAAAAAGCAAGCGCATCTGAAAAGCACAAATGAGAGGGGCGGGCGATTTCGCCCGTCCCTCCCTGCATATCACGGCGAGCGCCGCATGAAGCGCCCGCCGTGCAGAAACAAAAGCAATATTCTATCTTTGGCTGGGAGTTGATCGAATTGAAACATAAGCACAGCAACGCTGCGGTCAACAGCTCGATGATCCGCCGCCCGATCCGCCGCTGGTTCCCGCTCTTTATGGGACCGATGGTCTGCGCGTTCATCATCGGCTTTGTCTATCCGTTCTGCAAGGGCATCTATCTCTCCTTCTGCAAATTCAAGGTCACGAGCGACGCGCATTTTGTCGGCCTTGAAAACTACCGCCGCGCGTTCCAGGATGCGAGCTTTGTGCATTCGTTCTGGTTCACGGCGCTGTTTGCCGTCATATCGCTCGTGCTCATCAACGTGCTGGCCTTTGCGGTGGCCTACGCGCTCACGCAGGGCATCAAGGGCAGCAACCTGTACCGCACGGTGTTCTTCATGCCGAACCTCATCGGCGGCATCGTGCTCGGCTACATCTGGTCGATGATCTTCGACGGCATCCTCTCGCGCTACGGCACGTCGATCCTGCTCAACACGAAGCTCGGCTTCTGGGGTCTCATCATCCTGATGTGCTGGCAGCAGATCGGCTACATGATGATCATTTACATCGCGGGCCTGCAGGCCGTGCCCGAGGACATGCTCGAGGCCGCGAAGATCGACGGCGCGAGCCGCTGGCAGACGCTCTGGAAAGTCACGATCCCGAATGTGATGCCCTCCATCACCATCTGCACGTTCCTCTCTCTTACGAATGGCTTCAAGCTCTTCGACCAGAACCTCGCCCTCACGGGCGGCCAGCCCTATACCATCCTGTCCGACGGCAGCTCGATCAAGACGACCGAAATGCTCGCGCTGAACATCCTCAACACGTTCTACGGGCAGAATGCCAACTCGCGCGGCACCGCGCAGGCCAAGGCCGTGCTGTTCTTCATCCTCGTCGCGACCATCGGTCTTCTCCAGCTCAGTGCCAACCGCAAAAAGGAGGTGCAGCAGTAATGAACAAGCACTCTCTTTCCGCAGAAGCCCGCCGCAAGACGATCCTCTCCATCGTGCTCGGCGTCATCTGCGTCATCTATGTGCTGCCGGTCCTCACGGTGGTCATCAACTCCTTCAAGCTCAACACCTATGTCAAGACCGACACGTTCGCCCTCCCGAACGCGGAGAGCTTTGCCGGCTGGGCGAACTTCATCAAGGGCCTGACGTTCGGCAACTACCCGTTCTTAAAATCCGCCGGCTACAGCTTATTTATCACCATCGTCTCGACCGCGCTGATTTTGCTCTGCACGTCGATGGCCGCGTGGTACATCGCGCGTGTGGACAGCAAATTCTGCCGCATGGTCTATTATCTCTGCGTCTTTTCGATGGTCGTGCCGTTCCAGATGGTGATGTTCACACTGTCGAAGACGGCCGATACCCTCAAGCTCAATACCCCCTGGACCATCCCCATCATCTACCTCGGCTTTGGCGCGGGGCTTGCGATTTTCATGTTCGTCGGCTTTGTCAAATCCATCCCGCTTGAAATTGAGGAGGCGGCCGCCATCGACGGCTGCGGCCCGCTGCGCACGTACTTCTCCGTCGTGCTGCCGATGCTGCGGCCCACGATGATCTCTGTCGGCATTCTCGAGATCATGTGGGTGTGGAACGACTATCTGCTGCCCTATCTCGTGCTCGACCGCACGAAGTACATGACCATCCCCATCCACATCCAGTACCTCAAGGGCAGCTACGGCACCGTCGACCTCGGCGCGACGATGGCGCTGATCCTGCTGAGCATCATCCCTGTCATCGTGTTCTACCTGCTGTGCCAGAAGTACATCATCAAGGGCGTGGCCGCAGGCGCGGTAAAGGGTTAACGCCTTTCATCCTTCATTTTCCAGAAAGAAGTGGTTCCATTGATCGAACGTTCCTCCGGCATTCTGATGCCGATCTCGTCCCTTCCCTCGCCCCACGGCATCGGCACGATGGGCAAGGCCGCCTATGACTTTGCCGGCTTTCTCGCCGCCGCGGGGCAGAAATACTGGCAGCTCTTGCCGCTCGGCCCGACGAGCTACGGCGACTCGCCGTATCAGAGCTTTTCGTCCTTTGCGGGTAACCCGTATTTCATCGACTTGGACTTGCTCGTCAAAGATAAGCTCCTGACGCGCGCGGAGGTCAACGCCTGCGACTGGGGCGACGATCCCCGCTATGTCGACTACGGCAAAATCTACGCGAGCCGCTTCACGCTGCTCGAAAAGGCCAAGACGCGCGGCTTTACGCGCGACCGCGAGGCCGTCGCGGCATTTGAGCGCGAAAATGAGCGCTGGCTGCCGAACTACGCCCTCTTCATGGCGCTCAAGCGCCACTTCGGCATGAAGTCTTGGACGGAATGGGACGACGAGGACATCCGCTGCCGCACAAGCAGCGAGGTCATCGAGCGCTACCGCGCCGAGCTGCGCGAGGATGTGGAGCTTTTCACTTACATTCAGTTTCTCTTCTTCCGCCAGTGGGAGGCACTCAAGGCGTACATCCACTCGCTCGGCATCCGCATCATCGGCGACCTGCCCATCTATGTGGCGATGGACTCCGCCGACGTGTGGGCAGAACCCGAAATGTTCCAGCTCGACGAGCACAACGTGCCCACCGAGGTCTCCGGCGTCCCGCCTGACTGCTTCAGCGAGGACGGGCAGCTCTGGGGCAACCCGCTCTACAACTACGAGGCCATGGCGAAGGACGGCTTCGGCTGGTGGATCCGCCGCATCGGCGGCGCGCAGAAGCTCTACGACGTCATCCGCATCGACCATTTCCGCGGCTTCGAGAGCTACTGGGCCATTCCCTACGGCGAGACGACCGCCAAAAACGGCCGCTGGGTCAAGGGCCCCGGCATGTCGCTCGTCGGCGTGCTGACCGGCTGGTTCCGCGACCTCGATTTCATCGCCGAGGACCTCGGCTATCCCTCGCCCGAGGTCGTGCAGCTGCTCTCCGATTCCGGTCTTCCCGGCATGAAGGTCCTCGAGTTTGCGTTCGACTCGCGCGACCCGAGCGACTACCTGCCGCATAGCTGCAACTTCAACAGCATTTGCTACACCGGCACGCACGACAACGCGCCCCTCGCCCTCTGGCGCACGGAGGCGGATAAGGCGGACATCGCGTTCGCGAAGAAGTACCTCGGTCTCAATGACGAGGAGGGCTTCAACGCCGGCATCATCCGCGGCGGCATGAGCTGCCAGAGCAGGTTGTTTGTCGCACAGATGCAGGACTATCTGGGCCTTGGCAAGGGCTGCCGCATGAACACCCCCGGCACGAGCAGCGGCAACTGGCAGTGGCGCATGCTGAGCGGCGAGGCGAGCAAAAAGCTCGCAAAGTCCATCCACGAGACGACCCGCATCTACGGGCGCCTGTAAGGAAAATATGGCACGGCGGTTTTGGGCATACGCCCAAAACCGCCGTGTTTCGTTATATTTCGGCAGAATATTACGAATTGTATTTATATTTTGACGGAAAAAGAGAGCTGGGTATTGCCCTGCTCTCACTTTTTCAATTCACAGGAGTAACAGTTTGCTGTAGTCCAGTGCAACGCGGACGGCTGCCCCCGCTTGCAGATCACTTTCATGTCCAACAGTGATACGCAGCATCGGCGCGCCTTCGGCGCTGCCCTCCGGACGCAGCAGGAGAATGTTCTCCTCCACGCCGAGGATCATGCGGCAGACGGTGCAGCTCATGGCGCCGTTCTCGCTCAAGGTGACGGCATTGTCTGGAATGCCAATCGTCGTAAAGGTATTTTCCATGCCAGCAAGCGGCAGCGCCACGTTCCACTCAGGCAGGTAGACTTTGCCGTCTCTCGCCTCGGCGGCGAAGAAGTTCTTGCAGCCCGCGAGGCGCGCCGCGCTGACGCTGCCCGGATGGCGGATCATCTCGTCCATCGGCGTGACCTCGCCGGTCCGGCCGTCTTCCATCACGCAGACGCTGCGGCAGTTGCGGTAACACTCATCGCGGTCGTGGCTGACCCAGAGGATGGGGCCGTTGAACGTCGCGAGCAGGTCGGCAAGCTCGATCTCAAGATTCCACTTTAAGTAGCTGTCCAGCGCGGAGAACGGCTCGTCGAGCAAAATCGCCTCCGGCTCAGAACACAAAATGCGCGCGAGCGCCACGCGCTGCTGCTGGCCGCCGGAAAGCTGCGCGGGATGCTTTTTCTCCAGGCCCTCAAGGCGGAACATGCGGATCTTTTCTGCCAGCACGCGGCGCTTTTCCGCCTTGTCGCCGTTGCGGATGCCGCAGAGGATATTCTGCTCAACGCTCATGTTTGGGAACAGCGCGTACTGCTGGAAAAGATAACCGACCTTGCGCTGCTGCGGCGGCAGGTTGATCTTCTTCTCGCTGTCAAACAGTACGCGGTCGCCGAGCACGATGCGCCCGCGGTCGGGCGTCACGATGCCCGCGATGCACTTTAGCGTCATGCTCTTGCCGCAGCCCGAGGCGCCGAGCAGTGCCATCGTCTCGTCCGGCGCTTCAAACTGTGAGCGCAGATGAAACGCGCCAAGCTTTTTTTCAATATCGACAGACAAACTCATCTTCTCACCCTCCTCGCCTTGCTCGCATCCGTGAGGAAGTCACGCCGCTCGAGCATGTTGACCGCCAGCAGCACGACGGCGGAGATCGCAATATTGACCAAGACCCACTTCGTCGCCAGCACATCGTTGTTCGTCTGCCAGAGCTGATAGACCGTGGTGGAGATCGTCGCGGTCTTGCCGGGTGTGTAGCCCGCGATCATGCTCGTCGCGCCGTATTCGCCAAGTGCTCTGGCAAAGGCCAGCACTGTGCCGGCCAGCACGCCCTGACGGCAGTACGGCATGCGGATACGCCAGAAAATGTAGGTATTCGACAGGCCCAGCGTCTGTCCAGAATAGGCCAGCGTCTCGTCAAAAGACTCGAACGCGCCGCGCACCGTGCGGTACATCAGCGGGAAGATGACGACCACCGTGGCAAAGATGGCCGACCACCAGGTCATGACCATCTTGACGCCGAACGTTTCGAGCACCCACGCGCCGATGACGCGCTTGGGGCCGAGCACGCGCAGCAGCAGATAGCCCACGACCGTCGGCGGCAGCACGAGCGGCAGCGTCAGAAGCACATCGAGCACACCTTTGACCAGGCGCGGAAGCTTTGCGATATAATAGGCGGCAACAATGCCGGCAAAGAAAATAACGACCGTGGAGATCGCCGCAATGCGCAGCGAGTTCCATAAAGGATACCAATCCATAAGTGACCTCCGATTTTCTGGAGTTTGGGAGATTCAGGCGATCTCCAGCTGCCGCAAATGCGGTGAAAAAAGTTTGCCACAAGACAAGCGGGTTTTCCGCCAGTGGCGGCTGGAAGTTTGTGCCGCATCCTGCGGCAGGGAACGGGACAAAAGGGGATATCTCTTCCGAAAGAGATATCAAAAAGCGTCGCAGACTTTGCGCCGCGCACGGCGCAAATAATCTTGAAATTTTTTGCCGCGACATGTGCGTGGCAAAAAATACCTCTCACGCAGCGAGCGTCGAAGGCCGCTCACCGAAGTGAGCGGCCAAGGCGCAGAGCGTAGTGCAGCTCTTTAAAATGAAAGCCTTTTAGGCTTTTATTTTAGTTAGCAGGGCAGAAGCCGACGCTCTCGAACACGGACATGGCGTCAGCGGTCTGGAGGTAGTCGAGGAAGGCCTGGGCGACTTCTTCCTTCTCGCCCTTCAGGACGGCGGCGGGATAGATGACCTGGCCGCACATCTCGGCGGTGGCGCTGTCGACGACTGTGAGGCCGGCGGAGTAAGCGTCGGTGGCGTAGATGATGCCGCAGTCGGTGCTGGCCTCGCTCACCTGAGTGGTAACTTCCTTGACGTTGTTGCCATAGGTCAGGGAGTCGGCGAGAGCCGCTTCGTCAAGGCCATAATAGGCGAAGATCTTCTCGGTGTACTGGCCGACGGGCACGTCGCTGTTGCCGATGGCGAGCATGATGTCGCCGCTCTTGAGGAGTTCAGCAAGCTGGTCGAAGCTCTCGATGCCCTTGGGGTTTCCCTCGGGAACGGCGAGCGTGACCTTATTCTCAAGCAGGTCGATGCGGCTGTCGGTCACGATGAGGTCAAGACCGTCGGGGTTTTTGTCCTTGTCGTCAATGAGGCTGCCGTCCATGGCATTCATCTGCTGGGGGGCGGCGGAGATGAACAGGTCACAGTCAGCACCCTCGCTGATCTGGGTGAGGAGCTTGCCCGAGGAGTCAAAGTTGTAGGTGATGTTGACGTTGGGGGCAACTTTCTTGTACATCTCGGCGATCTGAGTCAGGGTCTCGGTCATGGAGGCGGCGGCGAAGACGACGAGATCAACGCTCTCGGCGTTCGCATCGCCTTGGGTGTCATCGGTGGTTATGTCGTCAGTCTTGCTGCTGCAGGCGGCCAGAGAGAACACGAGCGCAAGCGCAAGGAGCAGAGACAAAAGCTTTTTCATGTTTGGATACCTCCTTTCAAATTTTTTCTTTTTCGCGCGTTCATTGAAAAGCGCGGCGATACAGGAACGCGCAAGAACACGCCGCACGCAATTTATTTCCAATTCCAATCGGGAAACTTGGACAAAATCATTTCGCTATCCTCAAAATAGATAACGCACCTCCAACATTTCGCGCCCGCAGGCGCGAAGCGTTAAAGTTGTCAAACAGCACCGACTCATTCGGTTCAAAAATCCACCAGTCCTGCTCCCCTAACCCCGCGCCCCTGGGGCGTGATCTAAGCGCCGCCGAC
>ENA-UESS01000637-UESS01000637.1-human-gut-metagenome-genome-assembly--contig:-NODE-637-length-15341-cov-14.004979_pt1 | contig 15341 bp, 16 predicted proteins | sample MGYA00243004_ERZ508005 | MGnify/ENA primary metagenome ERZ508005 (study PRJEB26167, sample SAMN06115471) | human gut metagenome | host: Homo sapiens | place: China:Guizhou | collected 2016-06-29...
ATTGAGAAAGCGGTCATGAGCTGAGAAATTTTCCCAGCTTCAAGAAGTTCCCTGATGAAGCGTGGAATTTCGTGGAAATCGAGCGCGGGCAAATTTTCCGGTTGCTTGCGATCAACCTGGAGGGGTTCCAGTAATACACCAAGAACGCCGTTGAGGTCGGCAGGATTTTCCCCGTTGCACCACCCACGAGCTTTGGCCCATCTGAAGATATGAAAGACTAGGCTACGACAGTCCGCAGATCACGCGACTTGATGTGGGGCAGGGCTATATCGTGGCCATGGGAGACGATCCGGACAAAGAAAAGCTCTACAAGGAAAAGCGATTGCAGTTTCCGACTGCGGTAGAAGCCAATCTTTGGTACATCGGTTTTAATTGGCTCGATCCTGTGGTTGGGGCCGGTAAGACGCCGGAGGAAGCGCGCCGCAACAAGCTGCTGCGGCAAGCAATTTCCATTGCGCTGGATTGGGAAGAGCAAATTGCCATCTTTGAAAAAGGGCAGGGACAGACCGCTCACGGCCCCTTGCCGCCGGGGCTTTTTGGCTGGCGTAACGACGGCCCTTCGGCTTTCAATCCTATTGTCTACACAAAGGGGGAGGACGGCCGCGTCAAACGCCGTTCGATCGAAGACGCTAAAAAACTCATGATCGAAGCGGGCTATCCGGACGGGCGCGATGCCGAAACGGGGCGCCCCTTGGTGCTGAATTTTGATTGGCAGGGAACGAGTGCCGGCTCCAAATCGTTTTTGGATTGGACTGCACGGCAGTTTGCCAAGATCGGCATTCAGCTGGAAATCCGTGCCACTGACTACAACCGCTTCCAAGATAAGATGGCCAAAGGATCGGCGCAGATTTACTACTGGGGGTGGCTTGCGGACTATCCGGACGCTGAAAACTTTTTCACGCTTTTGTACGGGCCCAACAGCAAAGCGATCAACGGTGCCGGGGAAAACGCCAGCAATTATCAGAATGCACGGTTTGACGTGCTTTTCGAGTCGCTTCGAAATCTCGAAAACGGACCGCAGAAAGCCGACGTGATCGATGAGATGATCCGCATCGTGCAGGAAGATGCGCCCTGGAGCTTCGGCTATTTCCCAACATCTGCCGCTGCGCTTCACCATTGGGTGAAAAACGCCAAGCCCACGCAGATGATCCGTAACAATGTGCAGTACATCCGCATTGACAGCGCCGAACGCATGGCACAGATCCGAGCCTGGAACAAACCCGTTGTATGGCCTCTGCTTTTGATCTTTGCAGCCGTCGCCGGACTTGTGTGGTTCGTGCGCCGCCATCTGATCCGACGCAGTTTGCAGCGCGGCATCGCTTCGGAGAATCAAGCATGATTGGCTACATCATTCGGCGCATTGCCTACGGTTTTTTGATTTTGCTCGGCGTCAATGCGCTTACTTTTGCACTCTTTTTTGCCGTCAACACGCCCGATGACATGGCGCGCCTGGCAATCGGCGGGCGTTACGTGACACCCGAGGCAATCGAAAATTGGAAGATTGCTCACGGTTACGACCTGCCGCTTGTCTATAACGAAGATGCGCAGGGTATTGAAAAGATCACCAAGACCGTTTTTTACACCCGCTCGGCACCGCTTTTGACGGGAGATTTGGGTTTGTCGGACGCTGGTCGCAGCATCAACCGGGAAATTGCCGAGCGTGTGGGGCCGTCGCTGGCGCTAGCCGTTCCCACCTTTGTGCTTGGCGTTTTCGTGATGCTCGTTTTCTCTCTGATGGTGGTGCTGGTGCGTCGCACCAAACTCGAGTGGGCGGCTGTGGCTTTTGCAGTTACGGTGATGAGTGTCTCGAGCCTTTTTTACATCATTCTCGGTCAGTGGCTGTTTGCAAAAACATTGCGACTTGTGCCCGTTTCGGGCTTTATGGACGGTTGGCACATGGCAGCTTTCTTGATCCTGCCGGTCGCAATCGGCATCTTCTCGAGATTGGGAAGCGACACGCTTTTGTACCGCGCCATGTTTCTTGAGGAAGTGGGCAAAGACTACGTGCGAACGGCTCGTGCCAAGGGAGCATCACACGCACGCGTCATGTTCGTGCATGTGCTTAGAAACGCCATGCTTCCGATTTTGACGAGTACCGTGGCAGTGTTTCCGATGCTTTTTATGGGAAGCCTCATCATGGAAAGTTTCTTCGGCATTCCGGGGTTGGGGTCGTACACGATTGACGCCATCAATGCCCAGGATTTCTCCATTGTCCGCGCCATGGTGTTTTTGGGGACGGCCGCCTACGTGTTGGGGCTGCTTTTGACCGATATTGCCTACACGATTGCCGATCCGCGCATTCGACTGAAGTAAGACATGTTTGACGTGAAGTTTGTTTTTCTCTGGACGGACGCCGTCTTGTGGCTCTTGGTGCTGGGCCTTGTCGGCTATGTCGTCTACGTGCATCGAACCGAGGAACTTGCGCGCAAATGGCGTAAGGTGCTCAATAACAAAACGGCGGTGGCGGCTGCAGCCGTTCTCTCGGTTTTCTTTGCGGCGGCTTTGGCCGACAGCGTGCATTACCGCCGTGCGCTTCCGGCGACTGACGGGGCGGCGGTTGCCGCTTGGGACACCAAGACCGTGTCGCTTCTCGATGCCCTGGTGGGCGAAAAGATTGCCGGGCGCGAAAGAAGTTATTCGGCGCCTTTTTCGCTCTACGATTTTGACAAGACAACCGTGGTGACGGACGACGGCCCCAAGCGCATCAACGCCAAACTCAAAGGCGCCGGAGCGGGTGTCAACGAAGACAAACCTCTGCAGTCGCTTTTTCGCAAGATCGAGATGGGGGTGATGACGGGAGCGGTCGGCGTCTTGGTGACATGGCTGCTGATCGGAGCGGTCGCTGCCTGCGTGCGGCGCGAAGGCTTCGGGCGGGCAATGATTGCCGTGACAGCGCGCAGCAACCCTTGGCGACCGGCCATTTTGGTTTGGCTTCTGGCGATTTTCTTGGGCTGCGTTTTGATGTTCGTGTGGCCCGTCTGGCACCCTTTCGGGACGGACGCAACAGGCAACGACGTGCTCTACAGTGCCGTTAAAAGCATCCGAACAGCTTTTGCGATTGGGTTGCTGGCGACATTTTCAACGCTTCCCTTTGCCGTGACGCTCGGCATTGCGGCGGGCTACTTCAAGGGCAAGGTCGACGATGTGATTCAGTACGTCTACACGACTATCTCTTCCATTCCGTCGGTGCTTCTGATTGCGGCTTCCGTTTTGATGATTCAAGTCTTCATTGACAAGCATCCGGAGATGTATGCCACGGGGCTTGAGAGAGCCGATGTGCGGCTTTTCCTCTTGGCGGTGATCATCGGACTCACCAGCTGGGCGGGTTTGGCCCGATTGCTGCGAGCCGAGACGATGAAAGTGAGCGCCATGGATTTCGTGACGGCGGCCAAGGCTTTCGGGGTGTCTTCAACGCGCATCATGGCTCGGCACGTCTTTCCCAATGTTGCACACATTGTTCTGATTGTGGCTGTACTGGATTTCTCCGGCATTGTTCTCTACGAGGCTGTTTTGAGCTACGTGGGCGTGGGTGTGGATCCGGTGACCGATTCATTTGGCTCCATGATCAATGCGGCGGCTTCCGAGATGAGCCGCTCGCCGGTGATTTGGTGGAATTTGGCGGCAAGCTTTGTCTTTATGGTGACGCTGGTGCTCTCGGCCAATTTGTTTGCCTCCGGCGTGCGCGATGCGTTTGATCCGAGAAATGCCGGCGGCAGGGCGTAAGGAACGGCGATGGCTGAAATTCTCAACGTCAAAAATTTGAGTGTGCGAATCGACGGCCCAAAGCCTCTCACTGCCGTCGAAGACGTGTCGTTTTCGATCCGATCGGGCGAGTGTTTTGCGCTCGTTGGCGAGTCGGGCTGCGGCAAGTCACTTACAGCGCTTTCTTTGATGCGCTTGCTTCCCGACGGTCTTTCCGTGGCTCAGGGTGAGGTAGTTCTCAAGGGAACGGATCTGATGGAGCTCACCGAACGAGAGATGCAGGCCGTACGAGGCGATCGCATCGCGATGATCTTTCAGGAGCCCGCCACAAGTCTCAATCCCGTGATGACGGTGGGCGAGCAAATTGTCGAGGCGGTTCGGTTGCATGAGAACATCGGCAAAGAAGAAGCCAAGCAAAGAGCGTTGCAGTGGCTGACCCGCGTTGGGCTCGACGAGCCGCAAAAGCGTTTTGATGCCTTTGCGCACGAGCTTTCGGGCGGGCAGAAGCAGCGCGTCATGATTGCGATGGCTCTGGCCTGTCGTCCTGACGTGGTGGTGGCCGACGAACCCACGACGGCGCTTGACGTAACGCGTCAGGCGCAGATTCTCGATTTGCTCCGAGAACTGCAAAAAGAGCACGGCATTGCCCTTTTGCTGATCACGCACGATTTGGCTTTGGTGCGCCAATACGCTGATCGGGTAGCGCTGATGTACGCCGGTCAGATTGTGGAACAAAGCCGTGTTGCCGATTTCTTCGAGAATCCGACGCATCCGTATGCGCGTTTGCTTTTGAGCGCCGTGCCGAGCGCTGACAAAAGCGCGCAGGCGCTCACGGGCATTGCGGGCAGCGTTCCGGAACTTTCGGCGATGCCTGAGGGCTGTCGATTTGCACCGCGTTGCCCGGCCGCCAAAGAGATGTGCCGGCAGAAGTGCCCGGCAATGCGATCGTCGGCACCCGGTCGTCTGGTGCGTTGCTTTTATCCCGAGGTTCCGGTGGCAAGCCGGGTGAGATCAGTTACGACGGCGACGCGTACGGACGAAACGGTTTTGAAGCTTACGGACGTGTCGGTGACGTACGGCAGCCGCGGAGGGCTTTTTTCCCGTCAGAAGGCTTTTGAAGCCGTTCATCAGGCCGACTTGAGTCTTTCGCGCGGCAGGACGCTTGCGTTGGTCGGGGAATCGGGTTCGGGTAAAACGACGCTCGGGAAAGCCGCCTTGGGACTTTTGGAAAACGCGACGGTAAGCGGCAGTGTGGAAATTGTCGGGGAAGAGGCCTTTGATACACGCGGCCGCTTTAAGCAGCACCTGAGAAGCTGCGCGCAGATAGTGTTTCAGGATCCGTTTGCGTCGCTTGATCCACGCATGAGTGTGGGCGAATTGGTGAGCGAAGGGATTCTTGCGTTGCGTCCCGGGCTATCCAAGACGGATGCGCGTCGGAAAGTACGAGAACTTCTCGACAGCGTGGGGCTTCCGAGCGGAGCGGCCGATCGTTTGGCGCACGAATTTTCCGGCGGGCAGCGTCAGCGCATTGCTATTGCCAGAGCGTTGGCCGTTGAGCCGAAAATCGTGGTCTGCGATGAGCCGACTTCCGCACTGGACGTTTCGGTGCAGGCCCAGATTCTCAACCTGTTGCGGGAGATCCAAGCTGAGCAGGGCGTGTCGTACTTGTTCATCACGCACAACTTTGCCGTGGTCGAATTTATGGCGCATGAAGTGGCGGTGATGCAGCGCGGCCGCATTGTCGAAAGCGGTACGGCCGAGGATGTCCTCACGCATCCGCAGCACGCATATACGAAGACGCTTTTGGCTGCCGTGCCTCGACTCTGAGTAACACGGATAAAAAAAATGCCTCACGGCGGAGGCATTTTTCGAAGAACGGTTGTCTAAATTCGGATCAGCGGGCGTCGCTTGCCTTGAACTTCTTTTCCAGACGGGAAACCAAGCGTGTGATGGTAAGCGTCATCACCAGGTAGATAATGGCCACCGACGTCCAGATTTCAAGCGAACCGTAGGTTTCGGCAATGATGAGCTGACCGGTGCGGGTGAGTTCCTCAAAGCCGATGACGGACACGAGGGAGGAGTCCTTCAACATCGCGATGAATTCGTTGCCAAGCGGCGGGATGATGCGCTTGAAGGCCTGCGGCAGGATGATGTATCGCATCGTCTGCCCCCAGGTCATACCCAGAGACAGGCCGGCACGCATCTGGCCGACTTCGATCGACTGAATGCCGGCGCGGAAGATCTCGGCCACGTAAGCGCCCGAATTGATCGAGCAGGCGGCCACAGCGGCCACGAACGGGTCGATACGCTGTCCGATAATTGCGGGAAGCGCAAAGTAGATGATGAAGATCTGCACCAGAAGCGGCGTGCCGCGAATGAAGTCAACGTAGATCTTGGCGAGCAGACGCAACGGCGTGAACTTGGACAGCTGAGCCAGAGCCGCTAAAAGGCCGAACACCAAACCCAGACCGACGGCCATCGCCGTGATCTCTAAAGTCACCAGAGCGCCCTGCAGCAACAAAGGCAGAGAGTTGGTGATAAGGGAAAAATCGAATTCCATTGTGTTTTTATCCTTTTAACGGAGGGAGCACAGGGGCGCAAAAAACACGCGTCTCAACACACAGGTCGGCCGCGTATTTCTGCGCATTGTACCGAAGCACTCGCGCAACCGCACCTATTGAGCAAAAATGCTTCGAAAGTGTGCACTATGGACTGGACCAATTAAGACAAGTCCGAGGTCTCAGACTGGAAAAAACGATGGAGCGTTTGCATCGTGATGACCTCGAACGACGCGTCGGGATATTTGCTCGCAAAACTTTTCGGCGCTTTTGCTTGCGCATTCGTCAATTTGCATTCAAAGGCGTGAAGCGAACCGTCTTCGTCGACTTCCAAAAGATCCACTTCGCTTTTGTTGCGGTCGCGCCAAAAGTAGAGTTGTGTTTCGTCTTGTCGATAACGATGCCATTTGAGCCGCTCGATGATGACAAAATTTTCCCAGAGAGCTCCGCGTTCCAAATCGCTGCGAGATGAGAATGGCGTGAAATTGTCGAGTGCGGCGTTTCGGATGCCCAGATCGTAAAAGTAAATTTTCTTGGATTTTTTTAGTTCCGTTGCGAAGTTTGAGGAGTAACACGGCAGTGTCTTCACAATGAAGCTTTGCTCGAGAAGGCTTACACATCGCTCGACGGTGGGGGTACTCAATCCGCACTGTTGTCCCAAACTGCTGAAAGAGCAGAGGTTGCCGATGTTAGCCGCCAAAAGCCTAACGAGATGCAGAAACTGCTCTGAACGGCGGATGTCGGCGATGGCAAACAAGTCTTTGAAAACGATGCTCTCGAAAAGGTACCTTAAAGTTGCCTTGGATCTTTGCGGGTGCGTCACGATTTCCGGGTAGCTGCCTACTGTCAATCGAATGGGCAAGGACTCCATGACGTCAAGCCAACTATTGTGATCGGCCAGTTCTGTCACGGACAATGGAAAAAGAGTCATCGGCCACAAACGTCCCGCGGCTGACTCCATGACACCGCCGGCCAATTCCAAAGAACTGGAACCTGTGGCAAAAATGCGGCACGAAGGTTTGCTGTCTTCCAGCCGTTTGAGAAGCATGTCGATTCCCTGGATGCGCTGGGCTTCGTCAATCACCAGAACGTCAAGACCGGAAAGCAAAATCGAGATGTCCGCTTTGGATGACAACGACGTGAGTAATTCTCGATCCTGAGGCTCGTCGCCCGAGAGCCATTTCACTTTCCGGTCTTGGAAAAGGTGCTCCAACAGTGTTGTTTTGCCTGTCTGCCGAGCACCGAAGACCACAATGGCTTTATCGGCAGGCGTGCGTTCAAGAAGAGCAGTGAGTGAACGTGCGATGTATGCCATTTCAGATTATTTTTAGTTGTACTTTACAAAAATCTAGATTTTTATAAAGTATAGTTTAAAAAAATCTGAAATGAAGCCAGTTGCGTCGAGTATTGCGATTGATCGGATCAATGGTGTGGATACAAGCGGACGACCGGATCAATACCCATGTTTTATTGTTGGGTATTTTTCATTAATATTCTTGACTCGCAAACTAGGTTATTAGAGAAGAACGCTAAAGATCGGCCTTTGGAGCCGGTTGGGCGATCCACTTCGTCGGAAGGCAAGACTGTGAAACTCACCACGCGAGGCCGCTTTGCGGTCACCAGCATGATTGACCTTTCGCTGCACAGCGAAAACGGCCCGGTGCGCCTGGCCGATATCGCCAAGCGGCAGAAGATTTCGCTTCCCTACCTGGAGCAGATCTTCGGGAAGCTGCGTCGTGCCGAGCTTGTCAAAAGCGTGCGCGGACCCGGCGGCGGTTACCGTCTCGGGCGCGATGCCTCTGAAATCAGCGCCGGCGAAATTGTCGAAGCCGTCGAAGGCATCATGGACGTTTCCCAGTGCCAAGGCGGTGCGGCATGCCGCGGCGGCGCACAGTGTCTGGCTCACGGACTGTGGGCGGATCTGAACGCCAAGATGGCCGAATTTCTCAATGCCCAGTCGCTGCAGTCCATTAAGGAGAAAAGTTTGAAGGAGCATGCTCATCACGGTGAAGTGCGTGAACAGCCGATCATCGTACACATCACGGAACCGAAGAGCTGATCAAAAGGACTGCCGCGCAAACGAATTAAAACGCGCTCGCTTCAATGCCCTTTTGAGAGCAAAAGGCGGGTGCCAACAACAGTAAAGAGACGCAAAAATGCAGCATCACGTTGTTTATCTTGACTACTCGGCCACCACGCCTGTCGATCCCCGCGTGGCCGAAAAGATGATTCCCTACCTGTGCGAAAAGTTCGGCAACCCCGCCAGCCGCTCGCATGCCTACGGCTGGGAAGCCGAAAAGGCGGTTGAAGAGGCCCGCGGTCACATCGCGGCCTACATCAACGCCGATCCGCGAGAAATCGTGTTCACGTCGGGTGCGACCGAATCCGACAACCTTGCCATCAAGGGCGCGGCGCATTTCTATCGCGACAAGGGTAAGCATCTCATTACGGTCAAGACGGAACACAAGGCTGTGCTGGACAGCATGCGCCATCTTGAAACCGAAGGGTATGAAGTCACTTACCTCGACGTGCAGGAAAACGGCCTTCTGGATCTGGAAGCACTCAAGGCCGCCATTCGTCCCGACACCACACTGGTTTCCGTGATGGCCGTCAACAATGAGATCGGTGTGATTCAGGATTTGGAGGCGATCGGCAACATCTGTCGCGAACGCGGCGTGCTCTTTCACTGCGACGCAACGCAGGCGCCGGGCAAACTCATCATCGACACGCAAAAGCTCAAGATCGATCTGATGAGCCTGTCGTCGCACAAGGTGTATGGTCCTAAGGGCATCGGCGCTCTCTACGTTCGCCGCAAACCGCGCGTGCGCATTGAGCCTCAGATTCATGGCGGTGGTCACGAACGCGGCATGCGCTCCGGTACGCTTGCCACGCACCAGATCGTTGGCATGGGTGAAGCCTATCGACTGGCCCTTCTTGAAGCCGACAAGGATCGCGAACACGCCGAAAAGCTCTCCAAGCGTCTGCTCGACGGCATTCTGAAGAACATCCCCGAGGTCTATGTCAACGGTGATCTGAAGCATCGCGTGCCCACGAACCTCAATATTTCTTTTGCCTACATCGAAGGCGAAAGCCTCATGATGGCACTTAAGGACATTGCCGTGAGCTCCGGGTCGGCTTGCACGTCGGCTTCGCTTGAGCCGAGTTACGTGCTTCGCGCCATTGGCCGCAACGACGAACTCGCACACAGCTCGATTCGTTTCACGCTCGGACGCTTTACGACCGAAGAGGACATTGATTTCACCGTGAAGCTTCTCACCGAAAAGGTGGCCAAGCTGCGTGAACTGTCGCCCTTGTGGGAAATGCACAAGGAAGGCATTGACCTCGCCGAAGTGAAGTGGTCGGCTCACTAATCTGTCTCGAATTTTGAAAAGTTTGTATTGAGGACAAGAAAATGCCCTACAGCGAAAAATTGATGGATCACTATGAAAATCCGCGCAACGTCGGTACGCTCGATAAGAACGACGAATCGGTCGGCACCGGCATGGTGGGTGCTCCAGCCTGCGGCGACGTGATGCGTCTTCAGATTAAGGTCAACGATGAGGGCGTCATTGAGGACGCGAAGTTCAAGACCTACGGTTGCGGCTCGGCGATTGCTTCGAGTTCGCTCGTGTCCGAATGGGTCAAGGGTAAGACTCTTGATGAAGCGGCCAAGATTTCCAATGCGGAAATTGCCGAAGAGCTTGCACTGCCGCCTGTGAAGATTCACTGCTCAATTCTTGCCGAAGACGCCGTGAAGGCTGCCATTGACGACTACAAGGCCAAGCACGCCAAGTAAACCGAAATCAACGCTTTTTACGAGGACATACACAAATGTCAGTCACTCTTACCGAGGCGGCCGCTCGCCACGTTTCCGCTTTTTTGACCAAGCGCGGCAAGGGCATCGGTTTGCGCCTGGGCGTCAAGACGAGCGGTTGCTCGGGCATGGCCTACAAGCTTGAGTTTGCCGATGTCGTCAACGAAGACGATCAGGTTTGGGAAAGCCATGGTGTAAAGGTCGTGGTGGATGCCAAGAGCCTGCCCTACATCGACGGCACCGAACTTGATTACGTCAAGGAAGGCTTGCAGGAAGGCTTCAAGTACAACAACCCGCAGGAAAAGGAACGCTGCGGCTGCGGCAAGTCCTTCCACGTCTAAGGCATCACGATGGCTCAAAACGCGTTTACGCTTTTGTCGCTGCCTGCTGTCTTTGCGCTTTCTGAAGAGAAGGTGGAAGAGGCCTGGCGCCGTGCAATCGCACTCGTGCATCCGGATGAGTTTGCCTCTCGCCCAGCCGCCGAACGGCGTGTGGCCGAGCAGTGGGCCGGTCGCATCAACGAAGCGCGCGACGCGCTCATCGATCCGGTGTCGCGAGCAACGCTTCTGCTGCAAAACGCAGGTGTGGATGTCGGCCGAGAAACCGACACGCGCATGCCGGGCGACTTTTTGATGCAGCAGATGCTGTGGCGCGAGGCTCTCGAGGACGCTGACGGTGACGCGGACAAGATCAGACGTTTGACGACGGAGGTTCAAGCCTCCCGAGACGAACTCATCGCTCAGCTGACACGATCGATTGACGTTGAGCACGACTTCGACGGCGCCCGCAGTCAAGTGCGCCGTCTGATGTTTGTCGAAAAGCTTCTCAAGGAAATTCACCGCGCGGGAAGCACCGCTGCCGCGCTCTAAAAAGAACAACGAAATGCTGGGACTTCTGCAGATTGCCGAACCGGGCATGTCGGCTGCGCCTCACGAAGAGCGCTTTGCCGCCGGCATTGATCTGGGCACCACCAATTCTCTGGTCGCGCTTGTTTTAAACGGAACACCTGAAGTGTTGCCCGATGAAGAAGGGCGTTTTCTCTTGCCCTCCGTCGTGCGTTATTTGCCCGAGGAAGGCACTGCCGTCGGTTGGGACGCCGTGCCTCACTTGGCGTCCGATCCTCTGAACACCATCAGCTCCGTCAAGCGTCTGATGGGGCGCGGCATGAAGGATGTCACGGGTAATGTCATTGTTCCGTATCACTTTGAAGACGCCCCCGGCATGGTGCGTATCCAGACGCGACAGGGCGTCAAGAGTCCGGTGGAAGTTTCCGCCGAAATTCTGAAGGTGCTGCGCGAACGCGCCGAACACCGTGTGGGTGCGGAACTCGTGGGTGCCGTGATTACGGTTCCGGCGTATTTCGACGACGCGCAGCGTCAGGCAACGAAGGACGCCGCCAAACTCGCCGGTCTTAATGTTTTGCGTCTTCTCAACGAACCCACAGCTGCAGCCTTGGCCTACGGTCTGGACAACGGCGCCGAGGGCAAGTACCTGGTTTATGACCTCGGCGGCGGTACGTTTGACGTATCGCTTCTGAACCTCACTAAGGGTGTATTCGAAGTGCTTGCCACCGGCGGCAATTCGGCGCTCGGCGGTGACGATTTCGATCACCGGTTGGTTTGCTGGGCCATCGAAAAACTCGGGGCCGGGCTTCACGCCGACATCCTGACGCCCTCGGACAAAAAGCGTCTGACGATTGCCGTCAAGGCTGCACGCGAAACGCTGACCGACGCACAGGATACTCGCGTGACGGTGGAACTTTCCGACGGCCGCAAGCTCGACGAGGTCCTCACGCGCTCTGAATTCAATGCGATGACGGCGCACTTGGTGCAAAAAACGATTGATGCCGTCAAAAACGTCCTTTCTGACGCTCAGCTTGGTACCGAAGATGTTAAGGGCGTGGTGTTGGTGGGCGGCTCAACGCGCATGCCTTGTGTGCGTGAGGCCGTGCGCGATTACTTCGGCCGTGAACCGTTCTGTGACATTGATCCCGACAAGGTCGTGGCGATCGGCGCTTCGATGCAGGCCAATAAGCTTGCCGGCAATACGTCTGAAGGCGACGACTGGTTGCTGCTCGATGTCACGCCGCTGTCGCTCGGACTTGAAACCATGGGCGGCCTGGTTGAAAAGGTGATCCCGCGTAACACCGCCATTCCGACGGCGATGGCGCAGGACTTTACGACCTTTAAGGACGGTCAGACCGCAATGGCCATTCATGTGGTCCAGGGCGAACGCGAAGTGGTGGACAAGTGCCGCTCTTTGGCTAAGTTCGAGCTGCGCGGTATCCCGCCGATGGCCGCCGGTGCCGCACGCATTCGTGTGACGTTTCAGATCGATGCCGACGGACTTCTTTCCGTTTCCGCCCGCGAAATGACAACGGGCGTGGAAAGCTCGATTATGGTCAAGCCAAGCTACGGTCTGTCCGATGAGGATGTGATCCGTATGCTGCAGGAAGGCAACCGTGCGGCCGAAGAGGACATGCACGAGCGCGAATTGCGCGAACAGAAGGTTGAAGCGCTGCGCATCATTGAGTCGACAAATTCCGCTTTGGCGGCTGACGCCGATCTGCTCTCCGAAGAAGAGCGCAAAGCGGTTGACGATGCCTTGCATCACCTTGGTGCCGTGCGAGAAGGCTCCGACACCGAAGCGATCAAACAGGCTATCGACGCCGTTGCCAAGTCCACGGAAGAATTTGCCGCCCGACGCATGGACCGCTCGATTCGACTTGCCCTTGAAGGCAAGTCGGTTGACGACGTGCTCGGCCAATAACGCAAACTCGGAAAGAAGAAAATGCCGATTGTCACCATTTTGCCCAACGAAACGTTTTGCCCCGAAGGCGCTCAGATTGAAGTCAAGACCGGTGCCAAGCTGGCTCAGGCCTTGAACGCTGCCGGCATCAAGATTCCGCATGCGTGCGAATACAACTGCGCCTGCGCCACCTGCCACGTGATTGTCAAGGAAGGTTTCAATTCCTTGAATGAACCTGACGATGACGAATACGATCAGCTCGACAATGCGTTCGGCAGCACGCCGCTTTCTCGCTTGTCCTGCCAGACGGTGATGGGAACGGAAGACATCACGATTGAAATTCCGAAGAACAACCGCAATCTCGTTCACGAGGACTAAAGGAGCCTGGCCATGTCGCTCAAGTGGAAAGATGCGCAGCGCATCGCCGAAGAACTCTATGACAATGAACCCGATTTGGATCCTGTCACGCTGCGCTTGAGCGAACTGCGCGAACGCGTGCTAGCTCTTCCCGACTTCGATGATGATCCGGAAAAGAGCAATGAACCGATTCTGGAGGCGATTCTCCAGGCTTGGCTTGACGAGCGTTGAGATCAATAGAGAGCGGCAGAAATGCCGCTCGTTTCTTTTAGAGGCGACTCTTTAGGTGAGCGTAGACGACCTCAATGGCTTGCTGCAAAATGGCGTCGCGCTTTTCCAGCGGGGTTCCGGCCGGCGCTTTCAAATGCACGGCGGCGTAATAGCGAGCGCCCTTGTCCGTGACCAAGATCGCATGATTGGCGCGGGTCGCGCAGAATTCATCCGATCCGGCTCCGGAACGGTCGAAAAGCGTCCAGCCTTCGGGTAGACGCGAACGAAACAGATTGCTGGCCATCTGATTGGCGGCAAGATCTGCCAGCCATTGACTGCGAGCCGATTCGGGCAGCTGAGTATCGAAATGTCGCCAATTGAGCGACGCATTGCTCGGCGTCGTCGTATCGCGATATTCATTTTTCCCGGATAGATTCAAATCCGGTTCCAGACGATCACTCTGAGTGGTGTTGTCGCCCTTTTGTCGCAACCATTCGGTCAATGCCTTCGGTCCGCCGGTATGCACAAAGATGAAGTTGGCGGCGCGATTATCGCTCTGAGACAAGGCAGCACGGCAGGCTTCCTTCAACGTAACCTTCGTGTCGGGATTCACCGTCCCGTAGACGGGGGAATGCGGCACGACGGGTGTGGTTTTGATCGGAGCGCTACGCTTTTCGAGTCCCAGTTCATAGACGCGAGCACATTCAAGAGCTTTGACGGTACTGGTGAGCGGGAAGCGTTCACGACTGCGCCACTCTAAAAGCACCTTACCCTCTGCGTCACGAAGGGACACGCCGATGGCGGCGTTGTACTTCTTTTCCAAAGCCACAATGGCTTCTTGAGAGGCCTTGTTCGTTTGCTGGGCTACGGTTGCTGCCGTGTTACAGCCACCGATGAAGACAGTACCAAGACAGAAGGCAATAAGGGGAGTTCGTGAGTTATGGAGTTTCTTGCCATGCGGCAAATTGTCTTGAGGATTTGTCGAAGACCTGAACAGCTCGTTTGAGTGCGGGAGCATGTGTTGATTGTCCATAACGGAAGTCTCGGATTTGGGTGATGCCTTCGTCGAGAAGAGTTGGAATTTCGGACTGTGTTTTTGCAATTTGATTTAAAAGAGTTCGCGCATTAAGAGCTTAATCAATGACGACGACCACCGGCGCATGATCGCTCGGTTTTTCCCATGCGCGCGGCACGGTATCGATCGTGACATCCCCGATACGCTCGGCGATGTCGAAGGAGGCGAGAACGTGGTCAATGCGCAGACCGTGGTTCTTTTCAAAACCGGCCTGGCGATAATCCCACCAACTGTAGGTTTCGGGCGCGTGCAGACCGAGCGACCAGGTGTCCACAAGACCGGCTTTGATGAGCCGTTGAAATGCCTCTCGTTCGGGCGGAGAAACCAGAAGCTTACCCTTCCAAGCCACGGGATCCCAGACGTCGGCGTCGGTCGGCGCTACGTTGAAGTCGCCCGCAAGTACCAGAGACGTCTTGGATTGCAGTTGCTCGCGCACCCAGGTCGTCAGCGCACTCATCCAGTCAAGTTTGTAGAGGTAGCGATTGCTGCCGAGTTCGGTCCCGTTGGGGACGTAGACACCTGCAAAACGCAATTTGGTACCGGAAACGTGTTCGATGTCGGCGGCGATCATGCGCTTTTGTTCGTCAGGATAGCCAGGGATGTTGTAGACCACGTCGGAAACTGACCTGATCGTGCTCTTGCGCGTGACGAGCGCTACGCCGTTGTAGGTTTTCTGTCCCAGAAAAACGGCGTCGAACCCTGCCGCCTGAAGTTCCGCAAGCGGAAAGAGCTCATCGACGGTTTTGGTTTCTTGCAAAACAACGGCGTCTATCCGGGCGAGATCCATCCACTTGATGAGATGCTCGAGGCGCACCTTAATGCTGTTGACGTTCCAAGTTGCGATTTTCACCGGCTTTTTCTTTTAACATTTTCTCTT
>ENA-UESS01000640-UESS01000640.1-human-gut-metagenome-genome-assembly--contig:-NODE-640-length-15275-cov-15.687327_pt1 | contig 15275 bp, 10 predicted proteins | sample MGYA00243004_ERZ508005 | MGnify/ENA primary metagenome ERZ508005 (study PRJEB26167, sample SAMN06115471) | human gut metagenome | host: Homo sapiens | place: China:Guizhou | collected 2016-06-29...
ATATGGTGGGGCTATTGATTTGGGAGTATCTTACAAGTTACTGGATAAATTGACACTTTCTGCTTCAGTTCTTGATTGTAGGCACGGGTTTTGCCGGATTGGGAGCTGCCATTGAAGCTCACGAACAGGGCATTAAGAACATTCTCGTCATCGACAAAATGCCGTCCTACGGCGGCAACTCCATCATCAACGGCGGCGCTGTTGCTGCTGCCGGTACCGACATGCAGAAAGCTGCCGGCATCAAGGATAATCCTGATCTGCTCTTTAAGGACATCATGAAGGCAGGCGGCGGTCTGGCACATCCAGAACTCGCTCGTCATATCGCAGACAGCTGTGTTGAAAATTATGAATGGCTCAAAAAAGTCGGTGTGAAATTTAAAGCCGTGACCTTCCACGGCGGTCACTCCGTGCCTCGTAGCCATGCCGTAACCAATAACTCCGGTTCCGGCTTCATCAACCCGATGTACAAAAAGTGCCAGGAATACGGCATCCCTGTGCAGTTGCGCACGATCGTCGATGATCTCGTTGTCGACGACAACGGCGCTGTGCTCGGCGTCAAGGTTCGCGAAAATTATCGTTTCGGCCGCGAAAAGTCCGGCAAGGTTGCCTACTACCGCGCTACCAAGGGTGTTCTGCTCGCTGCCGGCGGCTTCAGTCAGAACGTCCAGATGCGTATGGAACACGATCCTCGTCTGAACGAAAAGTTCGGCTCCACCAACCATCCGGGTGCTACGGGCGAAGCTCTGCAGGCTGCTCAGATGATCGGCGCCAACACGATTCAGATGGACTGGATTCAGCTCGGCCCGTGGACCAGCCCTGATGAAAATGGCTTCGGTCTGGCCCCGCTTTTTGTTGAACCCGCTGTCGGTTACGGTCTGATGATTGATCCGGCCACGGGAAAGCGCTTCATTCAGGAAACCGGCAACCGCAAGGTCCGTGCCGATGCTATTGTTGCCATCGGCCATCCGACTCTGATCTATGTAAGCGAAAAGAACGCCCAGAACAAAATCATCGGCAAGAACATGACTCCTGAACTGTTCGATCGCGCCGTCAAGAGTGGCGTTGTGAAGAAGGTTGCCAACCTGAAGGAACTTGCTGATACGTACAAGGTTCCGTACGATGAACTGAAGAAGACCAACGAGAAGTTCGACAGCTACATCAAAGCTCAGAAGGATCCGGACTTCAATTGCATGATGTTTAAGGATGCCGTTCCCAACGGTGACGGTCCTTATTACGTCTGCCGCCTGTGGCCGCGCGTGCACCACTGCATGGGTGGCTTGGTGATTAACAACAAAGCTCAGGTTGAAAACGCCCGTGGCCAGGTGATTCCGGGGCTCTACGCCGCAGGTGAAATCACCGGCGGCGTGCACGGTATGGTACGTCTCGGCACCGTTGCGGTGGCCGACTGCATCATCTTCGGTCGTACCGCTGCCCGTACAGCTGCCGGCAAGTAATTTAGGCTTCTCCCAGAGGGTCGATCGTCTTTCGGCCCTCCAATCTCCTAGAAGAGTGCTCTCTGAGACCCGGCACAGATGGGCCGGGTCGGAGAGAACTTATTTTCCCCAACAAAAAGAACCAACGTATCAGGAGCTCACAATGTCTTTTTCGAAGACACTTTTGGTTTCGCTCGGTCTGGCTTCTTTGATCGCCTGCGGCACGGTTAGCGCAGCGGAAAAGTTCGGCTCGGACCGTCACGTCGCCCGCGGTGTTTCTTGCCAAATGTGCCACGGCCCCGATATGAAAAATCCTCAGTACCCGGATGAAAATACCTGCATCAAGTGCCATCCGAAAGCAACTGTGGCCAAGAAGACTGAAAAGCTTCAGCCCAACCCGCACGCCGCTCCGCACAACGGTGACTGCACGCTGTGCCATATGCAGCACGAACCCACAGTGAACTACTGCGAACAGTGCCACAAGTTCAATTTCCCGAAGGTGCCTTAATCATCTTCCGAAGTCCGATTGTCCTCTCCTCTCTCCTCAATCGGAATTCGATTAGTCTCTCCTCAAAAAAATCCCGGCTGCCGAGTCGTTCGCCGAAGCGAAAGGCTGACAGGCCGGGACTTTTTTCTCAGATTGCTTTAGAAGCGGTGATTGAGACCCAGGAAGAACATGTGGTTGCCCAGACCGCTTTCTTCCTTGGCAATATCGGGAGGCAACGTGGAGCTGCCGCCGCCGGCCAGAGCAAAGCTGGCGTTTTCCTGGTTATAAACGCCGAATGCCCCGGTGTAAATGAAGGTGCGCTTGCTCAAGGGATAGTCATAGCGCACACCCCAGCTCACGCCGTCGGCGTGTTCCACCGAAGTGTTGTGGAGGTAGCCGCCCGTAACAATGAACTTGCCCGTGCCCATCGGCATTGACACGCCAAGCGCCGTCGTCCACAAATTCGGCGCCATCTCATCCTTGGACTCGCGGAACACGAAGTTCATGTGAAGTTTGGCAGGGCCGAAATCGTAGGCCGCCGACAAAGAACCGAACCACACGTTTTCAAATGTATAGTTAGCAACCACCGGGTTGTCCCACAGCGCCAAACTGATGTTGCCGGAAAATGCACCGTTCACGTAGCGAGCCGCCGCATTGTAGAAATTGCCGTGACTGTTGGAATGATGATCAACGCCATTTTCCGTTGTTTTCTGTTCGCCGAAAGCCATCATGAACGACCCTGTAAACCCGGAAAAATTCGGCGTGGAGTAGAGAATCGAGTTATCCATGCGGGTTGTCGCGAGACGAGCACCGGATACATTCGGCTTATTGGGATCAGCCAACCCGATACCATTGGTGGACACAATACCGGGAATGCCGAAGGCACCAATGGCGCTGCCCAAACTTTGACCAGCCGCTTCGTTCATCGGCAAAGACATGAAGTGCGGCGTGTACTGTCGACCGAAACTAAGCGAACCGAATTCGCCACGCACACCCACCACGGTTTCTCGTTCAAAGATCCAATTGACGTCGGGCGTGCCAGAGCTCGTGCCCTGATCTGTCAAAACGCCCATTTCCAAACGCATGAACGCTTCGGTCGATCCGTTGATCTTTTCCGTTGCAGAAAAGGTGACGCGGCTACCGCCGGCACCGCCACCGGACGACAAACGGACGGTATTCTGATCACCGGCTGTGTACGACTCGATATAGGTATCGATCTGACCGCTAATCTGAACGTTGGCAGCCACCGCTGCCTGAGACAAGCCAAAAACGCAGGTGCCGACAACACCCGCCGCTTTTACGGAAGACAACAATTTGTTTTCCACAAAAAAATCCTTTCTGTTATTTTTCCCACGCCGTTATTCGGAGTGCGACTTGCGGCATCTGAACAGACGGCACCGATTTTTCTTCGTTCAAAATTTGCCCTTCCGGTAGCCATACGGGCACAAAAAAACCGACAACCGTCATTGGCGATCTGTCGGGATCTTCTCACCCTGCTTTAGCCTCGCATCAATCGAGCCAACAGGCACCCAGAAAGATAGGTGTTAACCCTTCTTCGGGATTCTACTAATCTTTCTTAAGAAAGCGAGCGAAAAGATCAAGAAAATTCTTTCAGCGTGGTTTTTGTCTCTCGGCAGGTTCCGCAAAACGATCGAACCGATTGGGAAAGGAGGCACTCGGTAGCAACAAAAGTACGAGCACGGCAAGCCAGCCCAGATAGGGAATTGCCAGAAGCCACAGCCACCAGCCTGAAAAATTGGCGTCATGCAAACGTCGTACAGCCAAACGTTTTATTGGCACTAGAGCAGCCAATAGTGCGACCAAAAAAACATTCATCCAAAACAGCACAAAGCTCGAATCGGGCTGCATCTGCAACCGATAAGCCGTTTCAAACGGCACAACAAACAATACGGCCAAAAATAAAAGATGCGCCAGCAGAGCACACCAAAAAGCCGCCCTCGAGAGGCGGCCCAAACGCGTAAGGTCGAAAAAGTGCACGTCTCGCAACAACTGCGTTAGGCGCACTTTTTCTGACAAACCTATCCTCATCCGTTGAGTTTCTTGGTGAGGATTTCGTTGACCTGCTTGGGGTTGGCCTTACCGCGCGTAGCCTTCATCGCCTGACCCACAAGCGCGTTGAAGGCCTTCTGCTTTCCGGCCTTGAACTCTTCAACCATCTTGGCGTTGTTGGCGAGCACCTCGTCGATCACCGCTTCGATGGCCGAGCTGTCGGAAATCTGCTTTAGGCCCTCTTTTTCAATGAGTTCATCGACCGATTCCGCAGCGCCTTCCCAAATGAGCGAGAAGATGCGCTTGGCCCCCTTGCCGTTGATCGTACCGTCGGCCAGGCGCTTCAGAATGTCGGCAAGCTTGGCGGCCGTCACGGGCGCCTGAGCGTACGTCATGCCTTCCTGTGCATTGACGTTTGCGGCCACTTCACCCATAACCCAGTTGGCGGCGATCTTCTTGTCGGGCGCCACGGCGCTCAACGCACAGAAGTAGTCGGCAACGTCCTTGCTGGCAGTGAGCACAGCGGCGTCGTACTCGCTCAGTCCCATGTCACGCACGAAACGTTCGCGCATGGCGTCGGGCAGTTCGGGCATCTCGCTGCGGATGCGGGCCATGTCTTCGGGCGTGAGCACGCACGGCAACAGATCGGGATCCGGGAAATAACGATAGTCCATGGAGTCTTCCTTGGTACGCATTTCTCGGGTTTCGCCCGTCTCCGGATCGTACAGGCGCGTAGCCTGCACTACCTTGCCGCCGCTTTCGATCAGTTCGATCTGGCGGGCCACTTCGTAGTCGATGGCTTCCTGCAGGAACTTGAAGCTGTTGAGGTTCTTAATTTCGCAGCGCGTGCCGAATTCGGTGCTGCCCATCGGGCGCACGGAAACGTTAGCGTCACAGCGGAAATTACCTTCCTGCATGTTGCCGCGGGAGATGCCAAGCCACACGACCAGAGCGTGCAACGCCTTGGCGTAACCGACGGCTTCGGCAGAGCTTCGCAGTTCCGGTTCGGTCACGATTTCAAGCAGCGGCGTGCCGGCGCGGTTTAAGTCCATGCCGGACTTGTAGGCAACAACGCCATGGTTACTCTTGCCGGCGTCTTCTTCCAAGTGAGCGCGCGTGAGATTAATGGTCTTCACATACGGTTCGCCTGACTTGGGTTCGACGCGGAAGGTCACCTTGCCGCCCTTGACGATCGGATGCTCGAACTGGCTGATCTGATAGCCCTTGGGCAAATCGGGGTAGAAATAATTTTTACGGTCGAAGACGGAGCGTTCGGCCACTTCGGCGCCGATGGCAAAACCGAACTTGGCGCCGCGCTCCACCGCCCCGCGGTTCAGAACCGGCAAAGCGCCCGGCAGAGCCAGGTCAATGTAGCAAGCCTGTGTGTTGGCTTCAGCCCCGAAATGCGTGCTGGCGCCGGAAAAAATCTTCGACTCCGTGGAGAGCTGAACGTGCGTCTCCAGACCGATCACAACTTCCCATTGCATGATGTCTCTCGAGCTCCTCGATTAAAAACCTTCGGGGTGACGCAGATGCCAGTCGGTCGCCTGCTGCCAGGCGTGAGCGATGCCGAGCATCTTGGCCTCGTTGAAGCGAGCACAGGTAATCTGCACACCGATCGGACGTCCGTTGCTGTGGATGCCGCAGGGCATGCTCATGCAGGGAAGGCCGGCAAGCGACATCGGCACGGTGTAGAGGTCGCCGAGATAAGCCGACACCGGATCCTTCTTGGAGCCGAAGTCGTAGGCCGTTGAAGTGGTCACGGGACTGATGATGGCATCGACCTTTTGGAAAGCCTGATCGAATTCCTGAGCAATCAGTCGGCGTACCTTTTGAGCCTTGATGTAGTAGGCATCGTAGTAGCCGTGCGAGAGCACGTAGGTGCCGATCAGAATGCGGCGCTTGGGTTCGTCACCGAAACCCTCGTCGCGGCTCTTCTTGATCATGTCCTGAATGCCGTCGTAATCCTTGGCGCGATAGCCGTAACGCACGCCGTCGAAGCGAGACAGATTGGAACTGGCTTCGGCACAGGCCACAACGTAGTACACGGAAACGCCCAGATCGGCCGTCGGCAGTTCGATATCGACAATTTCGGCGCCCTGCGAACGATAGGTGTCGATCACGGCTTCGATCGCCTTGGAGCATTCGGCATCGAGTTTGTCGGCAAACCAGGCGCGCGGCACGCCGATCTTGAGACCTTTGACACCCTTGGTGAGATCGCGCGTGAAGTCTTCGGCAGGCATATTTTCGCTCGTGGAATCCCACGGTTCATAGCCCACCATATCCCCCAGCACCCAGGCGATGTCTTCGGCAGTATGCGCCATGAGACCGGCCGTATCCAAAGAGGAAGCAAAGGCGATCATGCCGAGTCGGCTCGGACGACCGTAGGTGGGTTTGAGGCCCGTTACACCGCAGAAGGCTGCCGGTTCACGAATGGAGCCGCCCGTATCGGTGGCGGTCGCAATCGGAGCCAGGCCAGCAGCCACACAGGCGGACGAACCGCCGGAGCTGCCGCCCGGAACCGCATTGACGTTCCAAGGATTGAAGACCTTGCCGTAGGCGGAATTTTCGTTGGCCGACCCCATCGCGAATTCGTCGCAGTTGAGTTTGCCGAGTGTCACCATTCCGGCTGCATCAAGCTTCTTAACCACGGCAGCGTCGAAGGGACTCATATAGCCTTCAAGCATGCGGCTTGCGGCGGTCGAGGCCCACTTGCGCGTCACGAAAATGTCCTTGTGCGCGATAGGAATACCGGTCAGGCGCGTGGCCGTGCCTTCGGCGATGCGCTTGTCGGCCTCACGGGCCTGTTCAAGCGTCACTTCGGGACGGACATCCAAAAAGCAGTTCAGTTCTTTGTGCGCTTCGATACGGGCAAGATAGTCCTGTGCCAGTTCGACGGCGCTTACTTCACGGGCGGCGAGCGCACGGGAAAGTTCCGCTACGGTGCGAAAAGTTGTCGATTGCATTCTTCTGGAATCCTTCTTTTACTCGATAACCTGTGGCACGAGGAACAGACCTTCAAATTCTTCCGGGGCGTTCTTCATGTTTTCTTCGCGGTTGTTGCCAAAGACCACCTTGTCTTCGCGCAAACGCTGCACACCGTCGTGCGGATGCATCATCGGCTCGACCCCTTCCGTGTCGACAGCCTGAATCCGTTCGATCATCTTGAAAATATCGTTCAATTCGGCCTGCATGCGCTGAGCGGCTTCTTCGTTGATGCCGACGTGCGCAAGCTCCGCAATACGATAGACATCGTCCAAACCAAGGGACATACCTGTGCTTCCTTCTTAGAGGGCGGAAAAAATTTTCAGTAAATGTGGAAATTTACCGCTTTTTCAAAGGTTTTTGTCGACTTGCACGCAAAGAACAGCAACAAAATTGACTCCTATGCGTCGACTCGCGTCCTGAGAACAGACCGCCGAGTGAGCTATAGTTGATCGATTGACTTCCTTCCGAGCCTTTTACGTTTGCGCTGATTCATGTCCAAGACGAAGCTTTTCCTGCAGGGCCTCACGCTCTTTGCGCTGGCACTTTCGGCCGGTTGCTCATCGTCGAACCCTAACGGCTACTACGAAAACGACGGACCTCCCGGACTTTTCCAAAAGAAGATTCTTCCCTGGGGCGGTAGCGAAGTAAAGCTCAAGGTCGAACAGCCCAACAAATGGGCCAATCGACCCTACACTGTCATGGGCAAGCGCTACTACCCAGTTACGGGTGACAAAGCAATGAATCAGGTCGGCACGGCAAGCTGGTACGGCAAGCAGTTCCACGGCAAGAAGACGGCCATCGGCGAGGTTTACGATATGCACGCCATGACGGCGGCACACCCCACGATGGAGCTGCCGAGCTTTGCCAAGGTCACGAACCTGGAAAACGGTCGCTCAGTGATCGTGCGTGTCAACGACCGCGGCCCCTTCCTGCACGGCCGCATCATTGACTTGAGTTATGCAGCGGCCGTCAAGCTCGGCTATCAGAAAAAAGGCACGGCCCGCGTGCGAGTGGAACGCATCACGCGCCGCGATATTGCTGCGGGCCGGATTCCGTCCACAACGGCCGATAATGCCGTGCTCGTTGCATCAAGCTCCAAAAAGAGCACTACGGCTCCGGCTCAAACCCGCACGGCTTCAGCCGCTCCTCGCCAAACGCAGACGACCACCTATCGTCAGAGCACGACGCAGCTGACGCAAACCTATGAACCGGCACCAGCCCCGGCTGCCGAGCAAACGGTAACGCCCGCTGCAAAACCGGCTCCTATTCCGTCGGCTCAACCCCGTGCCGTTGCCGCCAATGAAGGCACTCTCGTCAGCGACACGACCGCGCACAACTCCAAATATGACGATCAGGTCTACGTGACGCTCTCCATTCCGGTCGAAAACGCCGAGACGCCGCCCGAAGAACAGACGCCGGTTCAGAACGACGCAATGGGCGCGCTGATCGCTCAGCAGGAGACCGCGCCCGCTCAAGCTCCGGCCGAAGTATTGCCCTCCGCCATCCCCGCCGCTTCAACCGGATCTTGGTCCGTGCAGATCGGCGCCTACGGCGTGCAGGAAAATGCCAAGCAGGCTGCCGCCCACGCCGAAATGATGCTTGCCTCGGTACAAAACGCTCAGGTGCGTGTGGTCGATACGGGCAAAGTGTGGAAAGTGTTGTCGGGCAATTTTGCGTCCAAGGACGAAGCCAGTCAATTCGCCCGTACCGTGACGCAGGCACTCGGCTCACCGGCTTTTGCCGTCGCGCAATAACAAAGGAAACGATATGAGACGCGACCTTGTGGTTCAGGTCATCGTACAGTACGACGACTTTTGGGAAAACTTCGCCACGCCTTTTGAAGCTGAAAGCTTCATCAACAGCAATCTCGATGAACTCGATCTGCCGGTAATGGTTCGCCTCGAAGACATGAAAGGCAACGTCAAGTGGTACTACGACCTCGTCGAGGACGAAGGCGGCGTCTACCGCCTGGTCGATCGCGAGTGCGAGTCACCGCACCTCATCCGCGTGGGCTCCAACTGAAAACGGGACGCCCGTGCGTCCCGCCCTCGTTGTCAGTTTGACCTGTCAGCTTAAGAAGAACCGGCAGGCCGGATTGTCCGTCTCATCCCAATAGCGATAGCCGAGCGTCTTTAGGAACTGCTCAAAGAGCTCGTTGTCCTGAGGCGGCACCTGGATGCCTGCAAAGACACGTCCGAAGTCCGCACCGTTATTGCGGTAGTGGAACAAGGAAATATTCCACTGCGGCGCAAGAGACGTCAGAAACTTCATCAATGCGCCCGGTCGCTCAGGAAATTCAAAGCGATAGAGCTTTTCGTTGACGGCCAGTTTGCTGTGTCCGCCCACCATATGGCGCAAGTGCAGTTTCGCCAGTTCGTCGTGCGAGAGATTGAGCGCCGGGAACCCTTCGGTTTTGAGCGCCTTTTCGATTTCTTCCACGTCGTTGGCATTGGTTGTCTGCACGCCCACGAAAATGTAGGCGTCCGTGTTGTCGCTCATGCGATAGTTGAATTCGGTCACGGCGCGGTTGCCGAGAAGTCCGCACAGACGGCGGAAAGAGCCTCGCTCTTCGGGAATCGTTACGGCGAACACAGCTTCGCGGTCTTCGCCGAACTCAGCGCGTTCGCAAACAAAGCGCAAGCGATCGAAGTTCATGTTGGCGCCGGACGTGATCGCCACCAACGTCTTGTTGGTCACGCCCTCTCGGCGAGCCCAGGCCTTGAGACCGGCAAGCGACAACGCACCCGATGGTTCCACGATCGATCGCGTGTCTTCAAAAACGTCCTTGATGGCCGCACAGATTTCATCGCTATTGACCAGGACAATGCCGTCGAGGTTTTCGCGGCACAAGCGAAGCGTTTCGTCGCCCACTCGCTTGACGGCCGTACCGTCGCTAAAGAGACCCACGTCGTCGAGCGCAATGTTTTCACCGGCTTTAAACGAGCGATCCATAGCGTCGGAATCGACAGTTTCCACGCCGAAAACCTTGATTTCCGGATAAATGGCCTTGATATAGGTCGCCACGCCTGCCGCAAGACCGCCCCCGCCGATCTGAACAAAGATCGCGTCGGGACGCGTGCCGTCGGAGGGCTGATACTGGCGCAGGATTTCCATGCCGATCGTACCTTGACCCGCAATCACGTACGGATCATCGAACGGATGCACAAAGGTGAGTCCCTCTTCGAGCTGCATCTTGACGGCATGCGCAGCCGCATCCGAAAAGCTTTCTCCAACGAGCACCACCTCGCCGCCCAGATTGCGGACAGCCTCCACTTTGAGCGCAGGTGCCGTCACCGGCATCACGATCACCGCGCGACAGCCCAGGCGCCGAGCCGCCAGGGCCACACCCTGCGCGTGGTTGCCCGCGGAAGCGCAAATCACGCCGCGAGCGCGCTCTTCGGCGCTCAAATGCACCATCTTGTTGAAAGCGCCGCGAAGTTTGAAAGAAAACACCGGCTGCGTGTCTTCGCGCTTCAAAAGCACTTTGTTGCCGATTCTCAGCGAAAGCCGTTTGGCTTCATCAAGCGGCGTTTCGCGCGCCACATCGTATACGCGGGCCGTGAGGATTTTGCGCAGATACTCCTGGCGATCCAATTCTGTCTGTGTCATGCCTATCCCTGTTTTTTTGTTTGTTTTTATTCGCTTCTGACAAAGCGTCCTTCAATATACGACTGTTTTTTGCTTTTTGCCGCACCGCATCATTCGGCTTTTTGCTCAAAACCACCGCTTTTCCGCAACCGTTTGTTGCGTTTCCTAGTCACTCTTCTTTAGCGAACAATCGACGTCAGCCTATACAATGGGAGAACTTATTATCTTTTCTGCGCCCTTTGTCAGACGGCCGTACCCCGGGATAATTCCGGCCGCCCTCCGAGGGCCCTCCGAGAACAGCCTCATGCAAATCGAAAACAGCGCGGCAGGCATCGAAGCCAAACCCGACGCCGTCGAACGCATCCGCGAAATTCCGTACAACTACACCTCGTTTTCCGATCGAGAGATCGTATGGCGTCTGCTGGGCAAGGAAGCCGCCGTCATTCTCGACGAATTGCGTGACGAGCGCCGCACGGGCCGCAGCGCCCGCATGCTTTTTGAGGTGCTGGGCGACATCTGGGTCGTCAACCGCAATCCGTATCTGCAGGAAGACCTCCTGAAAAACGCCTCTCGCCGCAAACTTCTCATCGAAGCGCTTGAACACCGACTGCGCGAAATGGACAAGCGCCGTAATCCGTCGGCTGCCGAACGCGACGTCAAGGTGCAAAAGCTCATGGCTGCCGCCTATAAGGCTGTGCGCAAATTCGAGTCAAGCTTCGAGCGCACCAAAGCGCTGAGAGCCCGCTTTAAGCGCGCGCTCAAAAACTGTACGGCAGCCGACAACATTCGTTTCGATCCCTTCATGCGCGCCGCGCACGTCACAGACGCCACGGACTTGCGCATCGAATATCCGTTCGTGGTGATCACACCCGACAGCGAAAAGGAAATTCCGTCGCTCGTGCGCACCTGCATTCAGCTCGGTCTGGTGATCATTCCGCGCGGCGGCGGCACCGGTTACACGGGCGGTGCCGTGCCGATGACCGAAATGAGCGCGGTGATCAACACCGAAAAACTCGATTCGATCAGCCGTGCACATCAGGTGCATCTACCCGAATGCTCGCTGGGCCTGGTCCCTGTGATCGACACGGGCAGCGGCGCCGTGACGCGCCGCGTGACCGAAGCCGCCGCGCTTGACGACTACATTTTCTCCGTGGATCCGGCCAGTGCCGACAGCTCCACCGTCGGGGGCAACATCGCGGAAAATTCCGGCGGCAAGAAGGCTGTGCTCTGGGGCACGGCCGTCGACAACATCGCCAGCTACCGCATGGTCACAGCCGACGGCAATTGGATGGAAGTCGAGCGCCTGGATCACACCTGCAGCAAGATTTCGCCCCAAGCTGACGTCCGTTGGCGCATCACCGTCAAGGACGGCCGCACGGCCGACCCTGAAAAAGCGCGCGTGTTAAGCACTCGCGATCTTGTCACACCCGGCAGCATCTACCGCCGCAAAGGTCTCGGCAAGGATGTCACCAACAAGTTCCTTGGCGGGCTGCCTGCGGTTCAAAAGGAAGGCACCGACGGCATCATTACTTCGGCGCGCTGGATTCTGCACAAGATGCCGCCCCTGACTTACACGGTCTGTCTGGAATTTTTCGGCGCTGCCACGCTTGCGGGCAAAGCAATTTTGGAAATTTCCAACTTGCTCGGCAACGGCTACAAAGGTTGTATGCTCGCCGGCCTCGAACACCTTGACGACCGCTATCTGAAAGCGGTTCACTATCCGGTCAAGAGTAAGCGCGGAGACTATCCCAAGATGGTGATTGTGGGCGACATCGTCGGCAGCGACGAAGCCGCTCTCGAAGAAGCCGTCGGCCGCGTAATCGACCTTTGCACCAAGGTCAACGGCGAAGGTTTTATCGCCAAAACACCCGAAGCGCGCTTTGCCTTCTGGCACGAACGCAGCAAGACGGCGGCCATCAGCGCACACACCAACGCCTTCAAGCTCAACGAAGACGTGGTGATTCCGCTCGACAAGATCGGCGAATACACGCTCGGCTGCGAAACGTTCAACATCGAGTGCTCGATCGACAACAAGCTTGAAATGCTTGATGCACTCGAAGGCTATCTGCGCGGTTACATTTCGCTTGGAAAGCCGACACTTACCGCCGGCGTTCCCAAAGAGCTGCTTTTGGATGCGACCGTTCCCCAGGCCCTCAAGCTCATTGAGGCCGTACGTTCGCGCTGGAGCTTTTTGCGTCACCATTTTGACGCCAAGGTCAGTGAAAACGCCGAAACACTGATCAATTTGGGCATTACGTTGCCGGCAGCCGTCCTTCGCAAATATCGCAACAAAACGGTCTTTGATCTTATCTACGACCGAACGGTGCGCGTGTCCTGGAAAAAGGAGGTGCGTGCCGAGCTCTTTAAGATTTTTCCGGGCGACGCTTTTGAAAAAGTTCGTACCGAAATTGACGTCATTCATGCCCGCGTTCTGCGAGGCCGCGTTTTCATCGCTTTGCATATGCACGCCGGCGACGGTAACGTACACACCAACGTGCCGCTTAACTCCGACAACCAGCGCATGATGCAAAAGGGCGTTGAAGCCGTTCATCGCGTTATGGCTCTGGCCAAATCCTTGGGCGGCGTCATCAGCGGAGAGCACGGCATCGGACTCACCAAGATCGAATTTTTAGACGCCGAAAAACTGGAACTCTATACCGAGTACGTGCATCAAATGGACCCGCAGCGGCACTTTAACCGCGGCAAATTGTCCAAAGACATTGATCTGCGAATGCTCTACACACCGAGTTTTAATCTGCTCGGTGCCGAGTCGCTCATCATGCAACAAACTCAAGTCAAAGAGATCAGCGACGCCATTAAGAACTGCCTGCGCTGCGGCAAATGCAAATCAAAGTGTACGACGCACGTACCGCGCGCGAGTCTTCTTTTCTCGCCGCGCAACAAAATCATTGCCACCAGTCTGCTGATCGAAGCGATTCTCTACGAAAGCCAGACGCGCCGCGGCTTGTCTGACCTGCATCTAGAAGCGCTCGAGGATTTGGCAGACCACTGTACGCTGTGCATGAAGTGCCGCACACCCTGCCCCGTTAAGATCAATTTCGGCGAGGTGACGATTTTGCTGCGCGCCTTGTTGGAGCGCTCGGGCAAGGCTTCCATGCCGATGGCCAAGCGTGCCGGCATGAAGTTTCTGGAATTCAGCAACCCCCGAACGGTAGAGTGGGCTCGCAAGGGACTTGTCAACGTCGGTTTCAAGGCCGAACGCATGGCGCACGACATATTTGCTGCCGCAGCACGTTCGCAACTGAGTCATCCGACGCACACAATCGGCAGACCCGGTATCGTCGAGCAGACGGTTACGCTCGTCAACCGCAAGCTTCCGTCGCCGCGCATGAAACAAACCATGCGCGCCGTGCTGGGCATCACCGATTCGGCCGTTGCTCCCATCATCCGCAAACCTCAGGCAAAGGACGCCGAAGCCGTCTTCTACTTTCCGGGCTGCGGCAATGAACGTCTCTACCCCGAAGTGTCTTTGGCCGTATTGGCGCTTCTGTACGAAGCCGATGTACAAACAGTGTTGCCTCCCAAATTTATGTGCTGCGGATATCCGCAGCGCGGCGCAGGTGAACTCACCAAAGCCGACGCCATCGTCACGGCCAACCGCGTGCTTTTTCACCGCCTGGCCAATACGCTCAATTATTTAGACATCAAAACCGTCCTCATCTCCTGCGGTACATGCCTTAAGCAGCTCAAGGACTATCACTTCGAAGAGATTTTTCCGGGCTGCCGCTTGATGGACGTGCACGAATACCTTCTCGAAAAAGGCATGACCGTTACCGGCGAAGACAACGTTCGCTACATGTACCACGATCCGTGCCACACACCGTTTGCCGCGCCCGTTCCGGTCAAAGCGGTCAACGCCATTCTGCATCCCGCTGACGGCAGTACAGTGCTGCAGACCGATACCTGTTGCGGAGAATCCGGCACCTTTGCCGTCGCACGCCCTGACATCGCCACCCAGGTACGCTTCAAAAAGGAGGAAAACATCCTCAAGGTGAAAAATGTGCTGTGTGCACAACGCGACCGCAGTGCCGTTAAGATCCTTACGACGTGCCCGGGTTGTTTGCAGGGCATCAGTCGTTATTCGGATTCCACCGGCACTCAAGCCGAGTTCCTGGCGGTTGAATTGGCTCAACTCAAGCTCGGCAAGCATTGGCTGTCTCGTTTCGTGACGCAAGTCACTGCCGAAGGCATCGAACGCGTTCTCGTTTGATATCCTCCAACCGATTCACGAAGGCGGCCTTCTGGCGTTAGTCAGGTAAAATTGCCTCCCTTTATCTCTGCGGGCTCCTTGCGGAGCCCGACTCGATACTATGACAAATGACTGTCCTCTTTGTAATCCCGTTGACGAACGTGTGATTTGGCGCGGCAAGCTCGTTCGCGTCATTGACGCATCCGACGACGATCTGCCCGGATTCGTGCGCGTGATCGTTAAGCGTCATGCCGCTGAAATGGTGGATCTGACCCCGGAAGAATCCGCGATGGTGAGAAAAGCCGTTCGCCTGTGCGAACTGTGCATGCTCGAGACCATGCATCCGGACAAGATTAATTTGGCCAGTCTCGGCAATATGGTGCCGCACGTACACTGGCACGTAATCGCCCGCTACAAGGACGATGCCTTCTTCCCGGACTCCATCTGGTCACCGCGCCGCCGTACCTGTTCTCAAGAGGTACTCGAAGAGCGCCGCGCCAAAGCAAAGACCATGCTTGAAAAGCTTCCATCTTTGCTGATGTCGCTTGAAAAAATTAGT
>ENA-UESS01000644-UESS01000644.1-human-gut-metagenome-genome-assembly--contig:-NODE-644-length-15220-cov-23.125603_pt1 | contig 15220 bp, 12 predicted proteins | sample MGYA00243004_ERZ508005 | MGnify/ENA primary metagenome ERZ508005 (study PRJEB26167, sample SAMN06115471) | human gut metagenome | host: Homo sapiens | place: China:Guizhou | collected 2016-06-29...
CACTTGAATTTTACCAAGTTTTCCGGTAATATAAAATGGGAGAAAGTTCGAGAGGTTTTTCTTTATTTGACGCGATTTCTCAGCCTGTTGGATACAACTTTCTGTCCTTGAAATTTCAACATTCTTTTTTGTCTGCGCAATGCTCCTGTTGTATCCATCTTTGGATATGCCGAAACGCTCGATTGCAGGAGCTGTGTGCCGGAAAGGAGTTCCTGACCCATGGAAAATTGTATTTCTTCCGCTGCACTGGATGCAGCGCGTACCCGTCTGGACGCCGCCGAGGCCGCCCGTGAAACGATCCTGCTGCAGCACATCGCCAACGGCGTGATCATCGACAGCCGCACCGTGCAGATCGCACCCGACGTGCAGATCGCACCGGGGGCTGTCATCCTGGCCGGCACCATCCTGCGGGGCCATACCATCATTGGGGCAGGCTGCATCATCGGCCCCAACACCCTCATCGAGGACAGCATCGTGGACGAGGGCACCACCGTCAACGCCAGCCAGGTCTACGGCAGCCACCTGGGCCCTCACAACAACATCGGCCCCTTCACCCATGTGCGGGTGAACACGGTCACCGATTACGGTGTGCATCTGGGTGCCTATGTGGAGACCAAGAATTCCAACTTTGCCCGCGGCAACACGGTGAGCCACCTGACCTACATCGGCGACAGCGACGTGGGCAAGTACTGCAACTTCGGCTGCGGCACCGTCACCTGCAACTACGACGGCAAGGACAAGTTCCGCACCACCATCGGGGACTACTGCTTCATCGGCTGCAACACCAACCTTGTGGCCCCGGTCAAGGTGGGCGACGGTGCCTACACCGCCGCCGGCAGCACCATCACTCAGGATGTGCCCGCACAGGCGCTGGGCATCGCCCGGGAGCGCCAGACCAATCTGGAGGGCTGGGCCGAGCCGAAGATGGAAGCCTACATCGCCAAGAAGCAGAAGCTGGAAGCCGACCAGAACAAGTGATTTCCTTCCGGGAGGGCACATTGTATGAAGTCTGAGACGTTCCGTAAGCAGGCCCTGAGCCTGATCGTCTTTTTCGTGGCCATTGCGGCGGTGTTCGCGCTCACCCGCCTGCGCAGCGACCCCGCCGGGAAGCAGGCGCAGACCATCCTGACCCAGCTGCTTTCCAGCTCCGATGCCGTGGAACCGGCGGCGGACGATTCCTACACCGCCAGCGAGCCGGGCCTTGTGCAGGTGGATGACGGCGGCTTTGCGGCTTTCTATCAGGCACAGTTCGGGGACTGCATGACACAGACCTGTCTGGAAAAGCTCCTTGCGAACCGTCTGCCCACCCGCATTGCCTCGCTTTCCGGCCAGCCCGCAGGGCTCACCCTGCAAAAGCGCTCCGGTGCCGACCACTGCTATGATTTTTCCGCAGACCTGCAGGCCGCCGACGGAACCACCACGGCCAGCGTCACCGGCACCATCACCATGGTAAAAGAGGATGGCGCGTGGAAGGCCTCTGACCTCACGCTGAGCCTGAAATAAGCATTTTCTGCCTCCGGCCCCTGTATGGTCGGGGGCATTTTCGGTTCTTTCACCCGGAATCCGTTTCTTTTTTCGCGCGCGTATGTTATACTGAATAGCTGCATCCCATTCTATTTTTCAGAGAAAAGGTTAAACAAACAACATGAACACAAACGATATCTGGCTGATCGCCGGCCTGGGCAACCCCGAGGCCAAATACGACGGCACACGCCACAACGCGGGCTTTGCCGCGCTGGACTACCTGTCCGGCAAATGGGGCATCAGCGTGAGCAAGACCAAATTCCAGGGCCTGTGGGGCCAGGGTGAAGTGGACGGCCACAAGGTGGTGCTGCTCAAGCCCCTGACCTACATGAACCTTTCCGGCGATTCCATCGCGCCGCTGGCGGGCTTTTTCAAGATCCCGGCCGACCATGTCATCGTCCTGTGCGACGACATCACCCAGAACCCCGGCAAGCTGCGCATCCGGCCTTCCGGCTCGGCAGGCGGCCACAACGGCCTGAAGAGCATCATCGCCCGGCTGGGCGGCGACGGCTTTCCCCGCATCCGCATCGGTGTGGGAGCCAAGCCCCGCCCGGACTACGACCTGGCGGATTGGGTGCTGGGCAAGTTCCCGCCGGAGGACGCCAAGGCCATGGCCGACCGCTACCCGGACATCGAAGCTGCTGCCAAGCTCATCATGGACGGCAAGCTGGGGCTGGCACAGAGCAAGTATAACGGATAAGAACCCCATTTAAACTGCCCTCCGCTTGCGCTCTGGGCATTTTCAGCGGAATTTTATTTTTATTGTTCGTGTTTGTCGCGGCCTGCGGGCCGCTCCAAACACATTTTCACCGAGTGGGGCAGCACCGGCGAACTGCATTTATGTTTCTTTGATGCATTTTGATGTCACGACCCTTCTCGTGAAAAAGCAGCAGAGAAAAGCCCGCAGGCTTTTCTCTGCTGCAAATAAAAATAATCATTCCTCTGCCATTGCCAAAGCGAATGCGGCGGCAATTTCAAATGATCATCCCAACAGGAAAGGAGGTCCCCCATGTACGAAGCCCTGTTGAAAGCGACCCAGGAATACCAGAAGATCGCGGCCAGCTTTGCAAAGCCCGGCCCGGCAGCGCTGTTCGGTCTGCCCCCGGCAGGCCGGGCCCTGCTGTATGCCGCTTTGCAGAAGGACCTGGGCCGGGTGCTCTGCATCGTGACCCCGGGCGAAGCTGAGGCCACCCACTTTGCGGATGACCTCAAGGCGCTGGGCCTTGCCGCGGCGGTGTTCCCGCCCCGGGACTTCATGCTGCGCCCGGTGGAGGGTGCCGGCCGCGAATACGAGTATCGCCGCCTTTCGGTGCTGGGTGCATTGGCGGGCGGGCGGCTGCAGGCCGTGTGCGTCCCTGCCGAAGCCCTGCTGCAGTACACGGTGCCCCGGGAGGAATTTCTGAAAAACACCCTCACCCTCAAGCCCGGCATGGTGTACAACCGCGAAGCGCTGGTGGCCCGGCTGTTTGCCGCCGGGTATGTGCGCCGCAGTCAGGTGGACGGCCCCGGCCAGTTCAGCGTGCGCGGCGATATCGTGGACATCTATGCCCCGGATATGCGCCAGCCTGCCCGTGTGGAATACTGGGACGATGAGATCGACTCCATGGCCTCCTTTGACCTGCTGACCCAGCGGCGGGACGGCGCACTGGAAAAGATCTACCTTTCCCCTGCCCGCGAAGTGCTGTTCGGCAGCACCGAAGAGACTGCCGAGGCCCTGCGTGCCGCTGTGAAAAAGGCCCGCGGCAAACACCGCACCGCGCTGGAAAAGGCCACCGAGGCCGACCTGTCCCAGCTGGACTCCGGCCTGATGCCGGAAGCCATGGACAAGTATTACGGCATCCGCTACCCGGAACCGGCCACCCTGCTGGATCATCTGGACGCGCCCCTGTTCATTCTGGACGAGGTGGGCGGCATCCGCGATGCCCAGAAGGCCACCGAATTCCGCCGCAGCGAGGAGCTGACCGGCCTGCTGGAAGAGGGCGTGCTCTGCCCCGGGCTGGATGTGCTGTACCAGACCATGGACGATCTGGTCATCGCTGCTCAGAAGCAGAGCACCCTGCTGTGCGAGAACTTCCTGCGCGGCATGAACGAGTTCAAACTGAAAGACCTCATCAATGCCGAGGCCTTTGCGGCCCCCAACTGGAACGGCGACCTGGCCTCCCTGCGGGAGGACCTGGACCCGCTCCTTGCCCAGGGGTACGCCATCACCCTGTTTTCCGGCACCCCCAAGGGTGCCGCTGCCCTCACCCGTGACCTGGCCGACAAGGGCTACTCGGTGAGCATGAGCCGGGATGTGCGCCCCGCCAAGGGCATCGTACAGGTGCTGCCGGGCCATCTGACCGCCGGGTGCACCTTCCCGTTTGCTCACGCGGCCGTGCTCTCGTCCCGCCGGCATGGTCTGGACGAAGAGACCGCCGCTGAGACCAAAAAGCGCAAAAAGAACAAGAACGCCCTGTCCAGCCTTTCCGACATCAAGCCCGGCGACTATGTGGTGCACCAGAGCCACGGCATCGGCATGTATGCGGGCATCCAGCGGCTGGAAGTGCAGGGTGCCATCAAGGATTACCTCAAGGTGCAGTATTCCGGCTCGGACGTGCTGTATGTGCCCGTCACCCAGCTGGACCTGCTGAGCCGCTACACCGCCCCCGGCGACGAAGAAAAGGTCAAGTTGGCCAAACTGGGCGGTGCCGAGTGGCAGCGCACCCGTGCCAAGGTCAAAAAGGCCACCGAGGAGATGGCGCAGGAGCTCATCGAGCTGTATGCCCGCCGTCGGCAGGCCACCGGCTACGCCTTCCCGCCCGACGGCGACTGGCAGCGGGACTTTGAGACCCGTTTCGACTACGACGAGACCGACGATCAGCTCAACGCCACCGCCGAGATCAAACAGGACATGGAAAAGGGTTACCCCATGGACCGGCTGCTCTGCGGCGACGTGGGCGTGGGCAAGACCGAAGTAGCCCTGCGGGCCGCCTTCAAGTGCGTGATGGGCGGTAAGCAGTGCGCCATTCTGGCCCCCACCACCCTGCTGGCCTGGCAGCATTACAACACCATCCTTTCCCGCATGGAGGCCTTCCCTGTGAAGGTGGAGATGATGTCCCGCTTCCGCACCGCCAAGCAGCAGAAGGAGACCCTGCGGGGCCTGCAGTCCGGCAGCGTGGACATCGTGGTGGGCACCCACCGGCTGCTGTCCAAGGACGTGAAGTTCCACGACCTGGGCCTTGTGATCATCGACGAGGAACAGCGGTTCGGCGTCAAGCACAAGGAAAAGCTCAAGGAGAACTTCATCGGGGTGGACATGCTCACCCTGTCGGCCACCCCCATCCCCCGCACCCTGAACATGGCCATGAGCGGCATCCGGGACCTTTCCACCATCGAGCAGCCGCCCATTGAGCGCCAGCCCGTGGAGACCTTTGTGCTGGAGTACAACGACGTGATCCTGGCCGAGGCCATGAAAAAGGAGCTGGCCCGGGGCGGGCAGGTGTATTACCTGCACAACCGGGTGGACAACATCGAGGCCTGTGCCGCCCATGTGAGCCAGATGGTGCCCGGTGCCCGGGTGGGCATTGCCCACGGCAAGATGACCGAGGAGGAGCTGAACCCGGTGTGGCAGCACCTGCTCAACGGCGAGATCGACATTCTGGTGTGCACCACCCTGATCGAGACCGGCATCGACGTGCGCAACTGCAATACCCTCATCATTGAGGACGCCGACCGCATGGGTCTGGCTCAGCTGTACCAGATCCGGGGTCGGGTGGGCCGCAGCGGCCGCAAGGCCTACGCCTACTTCACCTTCCGGCGGGACAAGACCCTGACAGACATTGCCCAGAAGCGGCTGTCGGCCATCCGGGAGTTCACGGCCTTTGGTTCCGGCTTCCGCATCGCCATGCGCGATCTGCAGATCCGCGGTGCCGGCAGCCTGCTGGGCCACAGCCAGCACGGCCACATGGAGGCTGTAGGCTACGACCTCTACGTCAAGATGCTGGGGCAGGCCATCGCCCGCGCCAAAGGCGAGCCGGTGCAGCGCGACAAGAGCGAATGCCTGGTGGACCTGCGGGTGGACGCCTACATCCCGGAGAAATACATCGCCGACGGGCCGGGCCGCATCGAAGCCTACAAGCGCATTGCCGCCATCCAGACCCCGGAGGACGCCGCCGACGTGCTGGACGAGCTCATCGACCGCTACGGTGACCCGCCGCCCTCGGTGAGCGACCTGGTGAACGTTTCGCTGGTGCGGGTGCAGGCCACCGCCGTGGGCGTGTACGAGGTGACCCAGAAGAAGGACACCATCGTGCTGAATCTGGAACACCTGGATGTGCCCATGATCCGGGGTCTGCTGGTGGCCTTCAACGGCCGCGTCACCGCCGGGGCAGGCTCAAAGCCTTACCTTTCGGTCACCCTGCACCCCGACGAAAAGCCGCTGGAACTGCTGCAGAGCATCCTTAAGGCGATGGCGGAAATCCTGAATGGCAAGGACAAACCGCAGGAAAGCAAGTAACCGATAGCATCCTCGCCCTCTCAGTCCTCTCGCATCCGCTCGATGTCAGCGCCTGAGAGGGCGAGCCATCTACAATTTCAAAAAACAGGAGCATTACACATGAAAAAGAAACTGCTTGCGCTGGTATGCGCACTCGTCATGATCTTCAGTCTGGCAAGCTGCGGCCTGTCCACCCCGGACACCGTGGGCAAGGTCGGCGACTTTGAAGTGTCCTCCGGCCTGTATCTGCTGGCCCAGTTCAGCGCCTACCAGCAGGCTGCCCAGCTGGCTGGCAAGGACCAGGACGCCACCGACGTGAAGGCCTTCCTGAAGGAGACCATCACCACCGATGCCGACACCGGCGAGACCGCCGTGGTCCAGGACTATGTGGCCGACAAGACGCTGGAGACCCTGCGCACCTTTGCCGCCATCGACGCCCGCTTTGCCGAGCTGGGCGGGGGGCTGACCGCCGAACAGACCCAGGTGGCCGACAACTACGCCCAGCAGCTGATGGACCAGTACGGCAGCACCTACACCGCCAACGGCATCGGCCTGGAGACCCTCAAGGCCTTTGAGCGCATCCAGCTCAAGCACACCCTGCTGCTGACGCTGGTGTACGGCCCGGACGGCGAAAGCCCCGTGGATGACAGCGACCTGACCGAGCATCTGGACAGCCAGATGTACGAGCTGGCCTATGTGAACATCCCGCTGTACAACACCAGCACCTTTGTGTTCGCCTCCGATGACCAGAAGGCCCAGATGCTGCAGCTGGCACAGGCGGCCGCCGCAAGCTGCAGCGAAACGCAGGACGGCTCGGTGTCCGAGCAGGTCAGCGCCCTGCATTCTGCCGCTTCTGCCGCCCTGCCGGACATCTACGCCGTGCTGGACTCCACCCCCGCCGAGGATGCTTCCAGCGTGCAGACCGAACTGCTGACCGAAAGCGACCTGACCGGTGCCTTTACCCAGGACGGTGCCGCCGACGCCGTGCGCGGCCTTGTGTACGGCGAGGCCGCTGCCGTGCAGTACAATGCCGCTTCCATCATCCTGATGATGCGCATTGACCCGCTGCAGGTGTCCACGCTGGACGCCCTGCGCACCCAGATCCTGAGCGACATGAAGGGCGACGAGCTGGAAGATGCCCTCACCGCCTACGGCAGCACACTGGAGAACGACCTCAGCGCCTCTGCCATGAACAAGATGCCCGCCAGCAAGATCGTGAACCCGTCCTCTTCCAGCAACAGCTGATCTGCCCCCAAACGCACAAAGGCCCCGCTTCCACACCCGGAAGCGGGGCCTTTTTCGGCAGTATCTTTTGTTTGCGGGCGGCGGTTTATGCGCCGCGCTCCCGCTCGTCCTTCAGGATGTCCCGCATGTGCTGCAGGGTGTCCACGGTGCGGCGCAGCTCTTCGTCCCCCAGCTCGGTGCGCAGGCGGGCATAGCAGCGCTTCATGAAATCGCGCTCCTCGGCCATCAGCTCCACGGCCTTGCTGGTCAGCTCCACATAGGTGCGGCCGGCCTCCCGGTCGGTGAGCCAGCGAACATAGCCCTGGTCCTGCAGCTTCTCGATGCCTTTGGACAGCTCGGTCACCTTCACGCCCATCTCGGCGGCAAGGTCGGCCAGATAGAGTTTCTCGTCCGGGTGGCTCTCCTGCCGCATCTTGATGTAGAACAGCACCAGATAATCCGTGCGCCGGATGGTGCTGAACACCCGGTCCACGTCAAAATTGTGCAAGAAGAACCATTCTTCCGGGTGCTTCTGCATGGCTTCCTGTTTCATGGCACAGCCCTCCTGTTATCGTGCATCCCGCGGGATGTAGTCGTGGGTGCCGCCCAGGCTCTTGTAGGCCGGGCGGATGATCTTGTTGGCGCTGAGCAGCTCTTCGATGCGGTGGGCGCTCCAGCCCATGATGCGGGCCACGGCAAACAGCGGGGTGTACAGCTCCATGGGGATGCCCAGCATATCGTACACAAATCCGCTGTAGAAATCCACGTTGGGGCTGACGCCCTTGAAGATCTTCCGTTCCTCGGCGATGAGCTGCGGGGCCATGCGCTCGATCTTGGCGTACAGGGCCAGGTCCTTGTCCCGGCCCTTCTCGTGGGCCAGCTGCTCCACATAGCCCTTGAACACCACCTCACGGGGGTCGCTGAGGGAGTAGACCGCGTGGCCCATGCCGTAGATCAGGCCCTTGTGGTCAAAGGCTTCGCCGTGCAGCAGTTTTTTCAGGTAGGTTTCCAGCTCCTCGTCGTCCTCCTGGTCGTGCAGATTCTCGCGGATGTTCTGCATCATCTGCATCACCATCAGGTTGGCACCGCCGTGGCGCGGGCCCTTGAGGGAGCACAGCGCCGCCGCCATGGCCGAGTAGGTATCGGTGCCGGAGGAGGTGACCACGCGGGTGGTAAAGGTGGAGTTGTTGCCGCCGCCGTGCTCGGCGTGCAGCAGCAGTGCCACATCCAGCACACGGGCTTCCAGCGGGGTGTACTGCATGTCCGGCCGCAGCATCCGCAGGAAATTCTCGGCGGTGGACAGCTGCGGGTCGGGCCGGTGGATGTACATGCTGCCGTCCTTTTCGTAGTGGTTGTAGGCGTGGTAGGCGTACACCGCCAGCATGGGGAAGATGCTGGCCAGCTGGATGCTCTGGCGCAGCACGTTGGGGATGGACAGATCCGATACCTTGGGGTCGTAGGAGGCCAGGGTCAGCACACTGCGGGCCATGGCGTTCATGATATCGTGGCTGGGGGCCTTCATGATCACGTCACGGGTAAAATTGGTGGGCATGGTACGGCACTCGCCCAGCACCCGGCAGAATTCTTCCAGCTTTTCCGGGGTGGGCAGCTCACCGAACAGCAGCAGGTAGCCCGCCTCTTCAAAGGCAAAGCGGCCGCCGCGGCTGCCGTTGATCAGGTCCTTTACGTCGTAGCCGCGGTAGAGCAGCTGGCCGTGGGCCGGGCGCTTGACGCCGTCCACATACTCAAAGGCGCGGATGTCCGAAATGTTGGTCAGGCCCGCCAGCACGCCCTTTCCGTTCTCGTCGCGCAGACCGGCCTTGACGCCATATTCCTGATACAGATCCTTGCTGATCTTATCATGCTGCGCACACAGCGGCTGCTGCTGGTCAAAATATCCCATCACGTTCTGCAGGTAGTCCATGGTGTGTTGCTCCTTTCCCCGGAGGCTGGCAGACGCAGCCGGTGCACCGGCCCGCGTTTCCAGCGACATTTCATGTAAATTGAATACCCTTTCAGATTACAAAATGGATATTTCCATGTCAAGCAACCATTTGTAAACAAAAAACAAAATCTTGTCCGGTAAAAAAATCCCCGGTGCAGTTCTCTGTTTCCTGCACCGGGGATCTTGCTCATTTTTTCGCGGGATTTGTCACTCTTGCAAACTCGGCGGCCAGTGCCGCATTCACCGAGCGCACCGCGTTGGCGTCCGGCTTGACGGCGGCACGGTCGTAGGTGAACAGCCCATTCACCTCATCCTCCACATCGGTGAGCTGGGTGTACACCAGCGCCGAAAGGCCTTTTTCCAGCTGGGGCAGCACGGTTTTCAGCTGCAGCTTCTTGTAGCGGGCAGTCAGCTCCTGCCGGTCTTTGGCGGTGCCGTAGCCGTAGGTCTTGTGGGGCGGCTCGTGGCCGGGCATGGGCCAGGCAATGCCGCCGTATTCGCTGAGGGCCACCGTGCGCTTCTGCGGGCGGATGCGCAGCGGATAGAAATAATTGTGCAGGGAGTGCACATCGCCCCCGCCCTGGTCGAACCAGCCGCTGGCCTCGTCCACCAGACGGGTGCCGTCCAGCGCCCGGAGGGCCTGCACGGCTTTTCCGGCATCGAACTGCCCCCACCCTTCGTTGAAGGGCACCCAGCAGGCAATGCAGGGGTGGCACCGCAGCGCCTGTACCGTGTCGGCCAGCTCGTGGGCGTACTCCTCCCGGCCGGCCGGTTTTGCCCGGCTCAGCAGGCTGTAGGCAGCCTTCCCGTCCGGGAAGCGGCGCAGCAGCGGCTGCAGCACATTGGTCAGGTAGGTGACGAACCACAAATTATAGGCGCTGCCGCCGTTGACGATGTCCTGCCAGACGACCAGGCCCAGCCGGTCGCAGTGGTAATACCAGCGCTGCGGCTCGATCTTGGCGTGCTTGCGCAGCAGGTTGAAGCCCAGCGCTTTCACCTCGCTGAGCTCCCGCTCCACGGCTGCGTCCGAGGGCGGGGTGTACAGGCCCTCCGGCCAGTAGCCCTGATCCAGCAAACCGTTGAGCAGGATGGGCTTGTCGTTCAGGCAGAAGCGCAGCACCCCGTGGGCGTCCGGTGCACAGCTCCACTTGCGCAGGGCAAAGTAACTGTGCACCGTGTCGAACCCGGCTTCCTCCCCCTGGTTGGTGCCCACCGTCAGGTCGTAAAGGAAGGGCGTGTCCGGGCTCCATGGGAAGAAATGCTCTTCCGGGATGTTCAGGGTCACTTCGCCGTCCTGGTCGGCCTCGTCGCTGCCCCAGTCCTCGGCGATGGTCACGCCCCCGGCCCGCACCATGGCCCACAGGTTGACCGCACCGCCGGGCTTTGCCGTGTGCACCCGCACCGTCACCGTGCGGGCGTCGTAGTCCGGGGTGACGGTCAGGGTCTGGATGTAGTTGTCCGGCACCCGCTCCAGCCAGACGGTCTGCCAGATGCCGCTCTGGGCCGGGTAGAACATCCCGCCGGGTTTCAACGTCTGTTTGCCCCGGGCCTGGGTGCCGTGGCCGGTGGGGTCCTGCACGGCCACCCACAGGCTGTTGCGGCCGGTGCCGTTGAGCAGGTCGGTAATGTCCAGTGTGAAGGGCCAGTAGCCGCCCCGGTGGCCGCCTGCCAGATGCCCATTGACCTGCACGGCGCAGGCATAATCCACGGCCCCGAAGTGCAGCAGCACCCGGCCGCCCTCCCCCGCCGGCGGGGCGAACAGGCGGTGGTAGTGCAGCCACTGCCCCGGCTGCAGGGTGCGCCCCACCCCAGAGGCCGGGGCCTCCGGCGAATAGGGCACCAGAATGCTGCCCTGCCAGGCCGCAGGGTATTCGGCCGTTTGGGTGATGGCATACTGCCACGGGCCGTTCAGGATCTCACAGCTGTCCCGGCGCATGGCCGGGCGGGGATATTCTGCAAGAGGATGCATCCGCTCACCGCCTTTTGTTTGTTGGCTCCATTCTAGCACAGGGCGGGTGGTTTGTATAGCCGGGATGATTTAAAATCGAGGCCGCCGCGCCGCATACGCAAAAAGGCTGCCATGCCAAGCGGCACAGCAGCCTTTGTTGTTTTTCTGAGAAAACCGGGTCAGGGCGCTTATTCGTCGTCCTCTTCTTCGTCGTCCTCATCATCGTCCGACTTCGGCTTGTAGAAGATGCCGCTCAGGAAGATGCTGATGAAGTACAGCAGCACCATGGGGCCTGCCACCATGCACTGGGACACGATGTCCGGCGGGGTGACCACAGCCGCGATGAAGAAGATGATCACGATGGCCACACCGCGCACCTGCTTGAGGAGCGTGGGGTTGATGATGCCCATCTTGGACAGGATGATCGTGATCAGGGGCATTTCAAACACACAGCCAAAGATGATGAACATCGTCAGGCAGAGGTTGACGTAGCTCTCAATGCTGGTGGTGGTCTGGATGTACTCGGCACCATTAATGCCCGTGCTGAGGAACCGCAGCATAAAGGGCATCATGAGCTTGTAAGCAAACAGCACGCCCACGCAGAACAATGCCAGGCCCAGCACCATGACCATCTTGAAGAAAAAGCTCTCGCTCTTTTTCAGACCCGGCTTTGCAAAGGCGTAGATGTGGTAGAATGCCACCGGCACCGTGACGATCACACCGGCCAGAATGGACACGCGGAAGTACTGCATCAGCTTTTCCTGCGGTGCAATGGACACGAACTGATAGTAATCGCGGCCCATGGCAGTGAGCAGGTCGATCAGGCGGTCTGCATAAGCCAGCGAGACCACAACACCCACCACAAACACCACTGCGCAGATGATGAGCCGGTTCCGCAGTTCCTTCAGATGGCCGGTCAGCGTCATGCTGCCGTCATCTTCCATGACTTCGGCTTTCTTTTTGCGCTTAACGTTCGTAGCCACAATTACTCCTCGTCTTCGTCCTTCTTAGCGGCCTTCTTCTCAGCCTTCTCCTCGGAATCGTCGGAATCCTCCGGCTCCTCCATGCCCTTCTTGAAGCCGTTGATGGTCTTGCCGAACATCTTGCCCAGCTTCGGCAGGTTCTTGGGTCCAAAGATCAGCAGTGCAACAGCCAGGATGATCAGCAGTTCGTTGGTACCAATACGCATAATAAAAATCTCCTTTTTACTTTGCCGCGCCGCGTGGCGGGCTTATTGCTTGATGTATGACAACCGCGGGCGCGGTGTATCCAAACTTAAACGGTGGTTTCCTCTGCCGGGGCAGCCTCGGCAGCTTCCGGGGCTGCTTCCGCAGCCGGAGCTTCGGGTGCGGGGGCGGTTTCTTCCTGCACAGGGGCAGTCTCAGGCTTCTCTTCGGCCGGGGCCTCAGCCTTTTCGGCGGCAGGCTCGGCGGCGGGGGCTGCATTCTCTTCCGGCAGCTCCTCCACCGGCTCTTCGGCAGTCAGGTCGGTGACCTCTTCCTCCGCAGCCTTCTTGGCGGCTTCTTCCTTGCTGGTCTTGCCGATGCCGGCAAAGCCCTTGGTCACGTCCTTCACACTGTTGTCGATGTCCTTCTTGATATCGGTCAGCGGAGCGACAGCTTCCTTGAGGGGAGCCTGGATCTCGTTCAGCGGCTCCACCACGTTCTTCTGGATCTCTTCGGATGCAGCGCCGGTGTACTTCTTCAGCTCACGCAGCATCTTGCCGATCTTCTTTGCGTAGACGGGCAGCTGATCCGGGCCGATGAACACGAACGCCACGATGACGATCACGACAAGTTCCCAAAAACCAATTTTCATAATGATCCAATTCCTTTCCTGTGCCGGTGTGGGTGTGCAGCCCTGCTTGGTGCAAAAATGTGCCGCAGCCTTTTTGCCCGCTGCCTTTTTTGCCCAGACCTGCGTGGGTTCGGCGCCGTTTGCGCCTTTGCTGCCACACTTATACCGAAATTTGGTGGACTGAATATGAATTTATTTTGAACATTTTATGAACGATTGGGCAGGCGCAGCGTTTTTATCAACAAGCAGTATTTTGTTGTTTATATATATCATTTTGGAAACCGCATTTTCTCTTGCTTTTTCGCAGCCTGCGTATTATAGTGGTCTGCAGAACGGCCCCGGCGGGCGAAATTTGCAGCAGCAGAAACGGAACGTGACTCGTATGATCAGTCTGATCCTTGCAGAAAAGATCTTCTCGCTTTTTCTGATGATGTTTATGGGCTATGCGGTGGTGCACTGGGGCCTGCTGCACGCCGAGGACAGCAAGACCCTCTCGCTGATCTCGCTGTACCTGATCTCGCCCTGTGTGATCATCTCGGCCTTTCAGGTACAGTACACCCCGGATGTGCTGCACGGGCTGCTGCTGGCGCTGGCAGCGGCGGTTCTGCTGCACGTCGGCATCATCGTGGTGGTGAACCTGCTGGGTCACCCACTGCATCTGGACGCCGTGGAAAAAGCCTCCATGATCTACTCCAACGCCGGCAACCTGATCATTCCCATCGTGACGGCGGTGCTGGGCAAGGAATGGGTGATCTACTCCAGTGCCTTTCTGTCGGTACAGCTGTTTTTGCTGTGGAGCCACGCCAAGAGCATGCTCTGCGGCGAAAAGAGCTTTGAGTTGAAAAAGGTGCTCACCAACATCAACATGATCGCCATTCTGGCGGGTGCCGCCCTGTTTCTGCTGCACATCCAGCTGCCGGCTGTCATCGAGGATTCGCTGGACATGGTGGGCAGTGCCATCGGCCCCATCTCCATGATCATCCTGGGCATGCTGATGGCGGGCATGAACTTCAAAAAGATCCTGGGCTACCGTCGGCTGTGGCTGGTCACGGCCCTGCGGCTGGTGGGCATCCCGCTGGCAGCTGTGGCCCTGCTCAAGCTCAGCGGCCTGGCCCATCTGGTGCCGGACGGCCAGACCATCCTACTGGTGAGCCTGCTGGCCACCTGCACCCCCTCGGCTTCCACCATCACCCAGATGGCGCAGATCTACGGCAAGGATGCCGACTACGCCAGCGCCATCAATGTGGTGACCACCCTGCTGTGCATCTTCACTATGCCGCTGATAGTGGCCCTGTATCAGCTATAAGTCCCCGCCCTGTTATACAGAACGTCCCCGTGCTCCGAAGAGTACGGGGACGTTCTTTGTTTCTGCCGTCCGGCGGTTTATACGGTCAGGGTCCGGTCCTGTGCCGGGTCCCAGTACACCAGCTCCACCCGGCTGCCCTTCTCCAGAGGCTTGTGGGGCTTTTCGGCGCTCCAGCAGCGCTCCAGCAGACCGGCTGCGTCGGCATCCGGGCCGGGCTTTTCCGTGCAGAGGGCCGTGCCCTGCCAACCGTCCTCGGTGTACAGGCTCAGTGCCCCGGCGCTGCCTGCCAGAACAGCCTGCACGTCCTGGGTCATCTGCGCATAACCCTCCTCGGTGGCCGGGTACTCCCCATGCCACTTTTCAAAAAAGACGGAAAACTCGCCGCACAGTTCAATGAGCAGATCCTCCTCGCTGTGCGGGTTCTTCACCACAAAAGCGACATCCTCGTTTTCCATATAGTCAAAATCATCTTCCGCGCTGGTGTGCACGGTCACCTGCTGGCCGCTCAGCAGCATCAGCAGCTCCCCCTGCTTTTCGGTGGGGTCAAAATCGCCCTGCGGGCTGTTCCAATCGGTGATCATCGGTGTTCCTCCATTTGTAAAGTGTGCGGGCGTTTTTTCCCGCCGAATGATCCGTTCAATCCTTTTCCCCACTGCCGCCTGCGGGCATTGCCGCTGCGGCGCGAGCTTTCAGCTCGTTTTTGGCACAGTAGAGCGCACGGTCGGCGCGGTCTTTCACCGTAACCACGTCCTCCCCGGAAAAAACAGCAGAGCCAAGGGAGAGCGTCGGCAAAAGGGTGATTTCTTTGCGCCGCTCTGCCAGCAGAGATTGCAGCGCCGCTGCGCAGCGGGCTTCATCTGCCGCATCCCTCAGCAGCACGCAGAACTCATCGCCGCCGATACGGTAACAGTACCCGCAGCGGGCATAGGCTTTTTTGATGCAGTCTGCGATCTCGGCAAGGCAGACATCTCCCTGCAAATGGCCGTAGCGGTCGTTGATCTG
>ENA-UESS01000648-UESS01000648.1-human-gut-metagenome-genome-assembly--contig:-NODE-648-length-15210-cov-7.441750_pt1 | contig 15210 bp, 8 predicted proteins | sample MGYA00243004_ERZ508005 | MGnify/ENA primary metagenome ERZ508005 (study PRJEB26167, sample SAMN06115471) | human gut metagenome | host: Homo sapiens | place: China:Guizhou | collected 2016-06-29...
AATGATCTCGGACAACGCAGTCTCGCATGGAGAAAGGTTGTATTTTATTGATGTTTGGAATGTCGATTCGAAAATTCATCATTCTTTCCGCGCTGATCGTTTCCGGATGCATTTCGCATCCGGAAACGATCGACATCGACTTCGATTCCGGAACGGAGGACTATACGCCTCTCGTACGCAAGATCCTTGCGGAGCATCCCGCCGGTGAGGTCACAATCCGATTTGGAGCAGGGACGTTCGACTTCTATCCCGAACAGGCGGCCGGCAGCTATCTCTGCGTTTCGAACAACGACAACGGCTATAAACGTTGCGCTTTTCTGCTCGAGGAGATGCGACGTGTACGGATCGAAGGGACCGGAGAAAAGACCCAGTTGAGATTTCATGGTGCAATCGTTCCGTTCCGCGTCGCTCGATGCGAACAGATCGTTTTCGAGGCTTTCACGATCGATTACGACGCATCGTTCATCTTCGAAGGCCTCGTCGTTGGCAACGATCCTCGTACGCACAGCATCACGCTCCGTCCGCTCGATCCGGAACGTTTCGAGATCCGGAGCGGGGAACCCTGGTTTACGGGCTACGACTGGGCGAGTCCGTTCGGTGAAAATATTTTGTTCGATCCCGGAACCCGTTCGCCCTACTATCAGGCCGAACAGTACGAACACGATCAAAAAAAAACGCTGCAGGCCGAATGGATCGGCGATTCGCTTGTCCGTCTGAGCGGCTACTCGTCTCGGGAGCTGCCTCCTGTGGAAAGCGTCTACACGGATAAAGGCCCCCATTCGACTAACCGCCGCTATCCGGGATTCTCGTTTTACAAGTCGGCCGGTGTTGAAGTCCGGAACGTAACGCTTCACGATTCGGGCGGCATGGCGCTGATCGCCGAGAACTGTCGCAACGTCGTCTGCTCGCAATACCGGGTTGAAGTCCCGCCTCAAAGCGGCCGGATGGTCTCCGCATCGGCCGATGCCACTCATTTCGTCGGATGTTCGGGAAAAATAGTGCTCCGGGCCTGCCGGTTCGAAAGCATGCTCGACGATGCCACGAACATTCACGGTGTTTACATGACGGTTGTGGATCGGCTTTCCGGGAACCGGTTTGGGGCCAGTTTTGGGCACTTTCAGCAGGAGGGTTTCGATTTTGCCGAACAAGGTGATTCGCTCGTCTTCATCGATCGTGCCGATCTGGGGGTACTCGGCTGCGGACGAGTCGAGGAGGTGAACCACGTGAATGAAAACTACTACATCATCCGAACCGGATTCGACCTGAGCACGATTCCGGACTCGGTGCACATTGCCGTCGGGAACCGCGCGGCCGATGCCGATGTCGAAATATCGGAATGCACGGTTCGTTATAATCGCGCCCGGAGTTTTCTGCTTTCGACTCCGGGCGACGTATGCGTCGAAAACAGTGATCTTTCTTCGATGATGGCCGGAATACGCATTTGCGGTGACGCCAACTACTGGTTCGAATCGGGACGTACGCGCAACGTCGTGATCCGTAACAACCGATTCGGCACGATGGCTACCGGAGGCTGCTCTCCCCAGGCCGTTCTGCAGATCGATCCCGTTATTTCGCATAATGCCCGGAGCGGGGGAACTCCGTATCACGGATGTATCCGTTTCGAAGGGAACCTCGTGGAATCGTTCGACAACCAGTTGATTTATGCTCTCTCGGTCGATTCGCTTGTCATCAGCAGGAACCGGTTCGTCGATTCCCGCCGGTTTGAGCCCCGGTTCGCCGGTCTCTCGGTCATCGATGCCCAGCACTGCCGCAGCGTCACAGTCCGGGACAATGACTTCTCTGGGTGGAAGGAAAATTCGACAATCAGTCTGGTCGACTGTTCCGAGCATTGTTTGGAGGGTGAAGAGATGCCTCGAATGGTTGAGAATCCTAATCCGTACTTCTATGAAAATTAGTCGATACATCCTCCCGATTCTCGCGACCGCATGGATCGGAAGCGTTTCGTCCCGGCCGTTCGGAGATACGCTCCGGATGCGAGATTTCGGTGCGTTGCCCGATTCGGGAGAGGATGCTTCCGAAGCCTTGCGAAAAGCCGTCGCTACCATCGGAAAGCGGGAAATCCCCACCGTATTGTGTTTCGAGGCGGGGCGGTACGATTTCCATGCCCCGGGGGAGCAGGACGACCGGGTGAACATCGTGGCAAGACTCCGCGGCATTCGGGATTTAATAATCGACGGCGGTGGCGCCGAATTCATCGCACACGGGCGTTTGATGCTTTTCTTGGCTGAGGAGTGCGAAAGACTGACGATTCGCAATTTCTCGCTCGACTGGGAACGCCCCTATATCACACAGGCTTCGATCGTTGCTCTTGGGGGCGGCCATGTTGACCTGGCTATCGATCGGAAACGTTATCCCTACCACATCGAAAAGGGGCGGATCCGCTTTACGGATGAGACTTGGGAGCGTGAAATCGATCCCGAAAGTTATTCTACGGCTTACGATCCGCAAAGCGGTGCGGTGCTTTACGGTACCCGGGACTGTCCTCTCTCGGACCGCAATGCAATCTTCCGCGGCGAAGCCCGTGAAATCGCTCCGGACACGGTCCGCTTCTTCGGAACGGTCGACCGTCCCCTGCCGATCGGTACGGAACTCGCTCTTTACCATGGGCGGTATTTGTCCAACGCTATGACGGTGGTGAACTGCAGGAATGTCCGCTTCGAAAAAATCGACCTGCGCCATTCTCCCGGAATGGGCGTTTACGGACTCCGTAGCGAGAACATCCTGCTCAAGGCGGTTTGTACGGTCGTCAATCGTTCCGAAAAGCGTCGGTTCAGCTGTGCTGCCGATGCGTTCCACTTTACCAACTGCCGCGGATTGATCGAACTTGACGGCTGCAACTGCAACGGACAGGGCGACGATGCCCTGAACATACACGGCACCTATGCCCGGATAGTCGCTGTTTCGAAAGACCGGAAACAGATCGAGCTGTTCGGAGTCCGGTTCCCGGCAGAACGGGTGTTCGAAGCCGATGATGAGATCTGGCCGATTGTACGAACGACCGGATCTCGGGGGGCCCGGAACCGCATTGAACGCATTGTCAAGAAAAGCGGCAAGCGGCTTGTTGTCGCCTTGCGTGAGCCGCTCGATAAAACATTCCGGGAAGACGATTTTATCGAAAACGCCTCGTGGTATGCCAACGTATCGATTCACGATTGCTACTTCGGGCGAGCCAACCGCGCCCGCGGAATCCTGCTCACCACTCCCGGAAAGGTTGTCGTACATAACAACCGCTTCATGACGGCCGGAACGGCAATTCTCATCGAAGGAGATACCGACTACTGGTTCGAATCGGGCGCCGTGTGCGACATGGATATCCATGACAACCTTTTCGAGAACTGCGGCACTTCGGCTTCGAACAACGGCGGATCCGGCTGGGGCGAAGCCCTCATCTGCATCACTCCCTCTTTCCGCCCGGCAGACGAAAACAGCCCGGTCTATCACCGCAATATCCGGATCCGCAACAACCGTATTCTCACTTATGACCGTCCGCTGCTCCACGCCCGGTCGGTTGGGGGACTGCAGTTCGTGGCAAACTGTGTCGAACAAACATACGATTTCCCCGCCACAGCCGCACAACACCAATCATTCTGCCTTGAGGGGTGTCGAAATGTGCGCATCGCCGAGAACCGGTTTATCGGCTACGACAAACCCGATTTCGAACTGATCCATATGAACCCAAATAATATCTGTCATGAAGAAGCGAAATAAGAAAATCATTGCTGCACTGAGCGCAATCTTCGGGCTGCTTGTCATCGGGGCATTGTGCTGGAGTTTCGTACTCTGTTACAGGACACTCCATCCGCCCCGCCTGACCGATCTCAGCTGGCTCACCCGGCAATATCCTCACACCACAGAATGGCTCGACAGCATCCGCAGCAACGGATTGCTGCATGATATCATACGGTTGAATGCCGACGGAGAGCGACTCCATGCTCGGTGGCTACGGGCTCCGGAGCCTACCGAAAAGACCGCCGTGCTCTTTCATGGCTATCAGGGTTCGGCGGAAACCATGCTCATGATCGGCTATCTCTTCAATCATGATCTTGGATTCAATGTGCTGATTCCCGATCTGCGCGGTCATGGGCAAAGCGAACCTTCGGCCATCAGCATGGGGTGGACCGAACGAACGGAAGTGGAGGACTGGATCCGAACGGCAGATTCGCTTTTCGGCGGCAATACGCAGATCGTCCTGTACGGCGTTTCGATGGGTGCCGCCACTACGATGATCGCCTCTGCCGAAGAATCGCTGCCCGCATGTGTCCGCTGTGCCGTGGAGGATTGTGGCTACACTTCAACCCGGGATATCTTTGCCGATTCCTGGGAGAAGCAGTGCCGACTGCCGCTCTTTCCGCTCTTCCATCTGTCAGACCTTTGGTGCCGGATCCTCTACGGATGGAGTTTCACAAAGGCTTCTCCGCTCGATGCCGTGCACCGATGCAGGTTGCCTATGTTGTTCATTCACGGCGACAAGGACTCGGTCGTCCCCGTGGAAATGGTTCACCGGCTGTACGAAGCGAAAATCGGTGACAAGGAACTCTGGATACTTTCCGGCGTCGATCATGGTGCCGCCTATCTCCACGATCCGCAGATATATGCGCAGCGCGTCCGCACATTCGTGGAGCACTGGTTCGAATGCCCCGCCATCCTTGAACAATGAAATGACAATGAAAAAACTGCTGTTCCTTCTTTTCTGCACCGGGCTCGGACTTCCTGTTGCAGGACAACGCTGGCAGATTGATCCGGACGGAGGCATCGCCTGGAGACCCGGAAACGATACGCCCCACAGGGATCATCTCGAAATGACCAGCGAGCAGATCTCGACGGTTCTCCGTTGGGTTGTGGATGACCGAGGAGCTTTTCGCGTCGAACGTTCGCTGATCTTCCCGCTGTTGCGTGTCCGTCCCAATGATACGCATGCCAGTCTGATGTGTCGCGTGGCCACGGATATTCCCTCGCTGTTGGCCGTGAATACCTCCGCCTCGGGTTTCAATGCTTCGGCCCTGCAGTTCGAACGGGTCGAAAAGATCGTCATAGACGGTACGGTCCGGGTCTTTAGTCAATGGAGTTTTAATGCCGTGGGGGCCGGATACGAGGAGGTGGAGCATCCGGCTCCGGTCTTGGCCATGGAGCGCACGATCTTTCCTTCGCTGACACAACCCGCCCTCTGTGAACGGTATCTTATCCGCAACATCGGTTCGCAAACGCTGGAGATTTCCATCCCAGAGTTTTCGCAAATCGTGACGACCCCTTCGGAACGAGGCATTACGGGCGGCTACGTCATTCGGGCCGAATTGCTCGATGCCGGAATCCGCATACTGCAGCCCGGAGATTCGACCGTGGTGGATGCCCTCTTCCGGGCTTGTCGAGTCGGAGAGACACTTCCGCCCGCAGATGTCGGAGCCGAACTCCGCTCTCGTAGGGAGTTCGTGTCTGCAATCTCGGACAAACTGGTCCTGGAGACCCCGGATCCGGTAGTCGACACGGAATTCCGCTTTGCCAAGATCCGGGCTGCCGAAAGCATTATCAAGACCCGCGGCGGCTACATGCATGCTCCGGGTGGCGAATGTTACTACGCGGCTATTTGGGCCAACGATCAGGCCGAATACGTCAACCCTTTTTTCCCAATGCTCGGATACGACATCGGGAATCGATCGGCACTCAACGCATTCCGCCACTTCGCCCGTTTCATGAATGCTGAATACCGGCCTATTCCTAGTTCGATCATCGCCGAGGGCGACGACATCTGGAACGGGGCCGGCGATCGAGGCGATGCCGCGATGATCGCATACGGCGCTGCGCGCTACGCCTTGGCCCGCGGGGAACGGAACGAAGCCGAAGAGCTGTGGCCTTTGGTGGAATGGTGTCTCGAATACTGCCGGCGCAAACTCACTCCCGAAGGGGTCGTTGCTTCCGATACCGATGAATTGGAGGGCCGATTCCCTGCCGGCAAGGCCAATCTCTGTACATCGACACTCTATATTATGATGCCTTGCGGTCGGCCGTCTATCTCGGACAGGAGCTCGGATGTCCGCGTGAAACGCTGCGAGTTTACAAACGGCAGACTTCGGAGCTCGCTGAGGCGATTGAATGCCATTTCGGCGCCACGGTTGCCGGATACGAAACTTACCGCTATTTCGATGGCTGTACGAAACTCCGCTCGTGGATATGCATGCCGTTGATCGCCGGGTTGCAAAACCGCAGCGAAGGGACTGTTCGGGCGCTGCTCGGAAAAGAGCTGATGACCGAAAACGGCCTCCTCACCGAACAGGGCAGTTCGACCTTCTGGGACCGTTCGACCCTTTATGCTCTGCGGGGAATCTACATCGCCGGGCAGGCCGACCGTGCAACGGAATTCCTCAGTCATTATGCCCGGCGCAGACTCCTGGGCGATCATGTTCCCTATCCGATCGAAGCATGGCCCGAGGGCTCTCAACGCCACTTGGCCGCCGAAAGCGGGCTTTTCTGCCGCGTTATCACCGAGGGATTGTTCGGGATTCGCCCCACCGGGTTCAGGAGCTTCGATCTTACCCCTTCAATGCCTTCCGGATGGAATCGCATGGCGTTGCGGCACATTCGGGCCTTTGAAAACAACTTCGACCTTGTCATCGAGAAACAGCCGGACGGGTTTCTGCGAGTCACGCTTGCGATTTCGGGATGCAATCCCCGAGCTTTCCGGCTTCGACAGGGAGCGTCCCTGCGTATCAAACTTCCATAATTTACAATATCCTGATGAAAAAACTGCTTCACACCCTGTTGCTGTTTGCTGTCGGGCTCTTTGCAGCCTGTCAGGCCCCGACATCCGGTGGCGATGTCTACTTGAATGATTTCCTTGACGACCTGACTGCACAAACCGACGCAGGACCGGCCATTCGGGCCGCCTTGTCCCATTGTGCCCGGATCCGGGCCGCACGGCTTATTCTTCCGGGTGGAGAACTCCGGATACGACCCGATCTGGCGGTCGAAAAGTACCAGTTCATCAGCAACAACGACGAAGGTTTGAAACGGATTGCCTTTGATTTGGTCGGCCTGCAAGATTTCACCATTGAAGGTGCTGACACGAAACTCCTTTTCACAGGTTTCGTTTCACCGTTCAACCTCGAACGTTGCCGCAACATCACGATCCGCAATCTTTCGATCGACTTTACCCGCACGTTCCACTCCGAAGGTACCGTACGGGCGGCCGGAAACGGATGGCTCGATTTGGAGTTCCCGGACAAATACCGATGCGATCTGACGGACGGATGCTTGCGTTTCCTCGATGACGAAGGTCGTGTCTACCCCTATTCCAGTTTGTTGGAGTTCGATACCCAACGATGCGAACCGGCTTTCCACGTCGACGACTACTGGCTCCCGGCCCATACCATTCCTGCTGAACGGCGTCCTAACGGATGGATTCGGATTTTCCGCAGTGATTTGAAGGCCGCGATCGGGAATACGATGGTCTTCGGGGCCGCCCGACGGCTCAATCCCGGGATCACCGTTTCCGATTCGCAGGGTATTGCAATCCTCGACGTGAAGCTCCATCACTGCGGAGGGATGGGGGTCATCGCACAACGCAGCCGCGACATCGGAATTGAACGGATGGAAGTTGTTCCGGCTCCCGGCAAAAAACGCATGATCAGCATCACGGCCGACGCCACGCATTTCTCCAATTGCGGGGGGCAGATCCGTCTAATCGACTGTACGTTCGAAAATCAGAAGGATGATGCCTCCAATATTCATGGACTATATATGCCCGTCGATACGATTTTCGATCGGGAGCGGATTTGGGTTCGCTGGGGACACAGCGGGCAATACGGCACAGATTTCCTCGTCCCGGGGATGGCGGTGGAAATTGTCGACAACCACACGCTTGAAGCCTATGCCCGGCGGATTGTTGCTAAGGTCGAACGGTTCAACAAGGAGTATTCTGCGGTAACCTTCACTGAACCCTTACCCGAGAACATTCGTCCCGGCCATCTGATTGCAGCCGACGAACCCGGTCCCGATGTTCACATCAGCGGTTGCCGGATGTCGGGAAACCGCGCCCGCGGTTTGCTGATTGGTTCCCGCGGACGGGTTATCATCGAAAACAACTATTTCCATATCGCCGGAGCCTCGATCCTCTTTGAGGGCGACGGTAACTTCTGGTTCGAACAATCCGGTGTCCGTGACGTAACAATTCGCAACAACATCTTCGCAAACGGCAATTATGGAAGCCGGGGATGGGGAAGTGCCTGCATTGCTGTCGGCAGCGGAATTTCCCAGCGGCAGACAAGTCGTTATCACCGCAATATTCAGGTCGATGGAAATCTGTTCCGAGTATTCGATCCCCGCATTGTTAATCTGTATTGCGTAGACGGATTCCAATTCTCTGCGAGCAATCGCATCGTGCGAACGTCAGACTATCCTGCGACATTCGATCCGAAGCTCCATTTCGTATTCGACCAATGCGATCACATCGAGATTCCACGACAGATTGAAATGGCTGAACAGCGTTGAAAGAGTCCTTCTAAAAAATCGACATCAGATGGGAGTTGCAACAATAAAAGTTTGCAACTCCTATTTTCGATGGTGCTACAATGGAAGATTTGGACGAATGGACAGACAAAGCTGGATTGCCTCGTTACTGTAAAACTTATCTTTGTGATGGCGGTACAGGTGAGCAGTTTGACCAGGCAGCTACCGTAGGTGTGACTTATATGTTGAAGTTAGGGCACATGGTTGAAGACAAAATGCATGCTCGTTCTATTGGCCCGTACTCATTGATTACTCAGCAACCTCTTGGTGGTAAAGCACAATTCGGTGGTCAGCGTTTCGGAGAAATGGAGGTTTGGGCACTTGAAGGCTTTGGCGCTGCTCATATCCTACAGGAAATTCTGACTATTAAGTCTGATGACGTAGTAGGACGTTCGAAGGCTTATGAAGCAATTGTGAAAGGTGAACCGATGCCGCAACCTGGTATTCCGGAATCCTTGAACGTATTGTTGCACGAGTTGAGAGGGTTAGGCTTGAGTATCAACCTAGAATAAAATACTGAAAGAATGTGTGATGTCAATGCACCTATGAAGGTTCATTGACATTCGCACCTTTTCAATTTCTAATGATTCAATTATCAAATCTCAATTATATAGAGTATGGCTTTTAGAAAAGAAAATAAGACGAAAAGTAATTTCTCGAAGATCTCAATTGGTCTGGCTTCTCCGGAAGAAATCCTTGAGAATTCGAGTGGTGAAGTTTTGAAGCCTGAAACCATTAATTACCGTACGTACAAACCCGAACGTGACGGTTTGTTCTGCGAGCGCATTTTTGGTCCTATCAAGGATTATGAATGTCATTGCGGTAAATACAAGCGTATCCGTTATAAAGGTATCGTCTGCGACCGTTGTGGTGTGGAAGTTACTGAAAAGAAAGTGCGCCGTGAACGTATGGGACATATCCAGCTGGTTGTGCCGGTGGCTCACATCTGGTATTTCCGTTCGCTTCCTAATAAAATCGGTTATTTGCTCGGATTGCCGACAAAGAAACTGGATTCGATTATATACTACGAACGTTATGTTGTTATTCAGCCGGGTGTGAAAGCTGAAGATGGCGTAGCTGAATATGATTTGCTTTCTGAAGAAGAATATCTGGATATTCTGGATACGCTTCCGAAAGACAATCAGTATCTTGAAGATAATGATCCGAATAAATTTGTTGCAAAGATGGGAGCCGAAGCTATTTATGATTTGCTGGCTCGTTTGGATCTGGATGCTTTGTCTTACGAACTGCGTCACCGCGCCGGAAACGATGCGTCTCAGCAACGTAAGAATGAAGCTTTGAAACGTCTTCAGGTAGTAGAATCGTTCCGCGCATCACGTGGACGTAACAAACCGGAATGGATGATCGTACGTATCGTACCGGTTATTCCGCCCGAACTTCGTCCGTTGGTTCCGCTGGATGGTGGCCGTTTTGCTACATCTGACTTGAACGACCTTTATCGTCGTGTGATTATCCGTAACAACCGTTTGAAACGACTGATTGAAATCAAGGCTCCGGAAGTAATCTTGCGTAATGAAAAACGTATGCTTCAGGAATCTGTCGATTCTTTGTTTGATAACTCACGTAAGTCAAGTGCTGTGAAGACAGACGCCAACCGTCCGTTGAAGTCATTGTCTGACAGTTTGAAAGGTAAACAGGGACGTTTCCGTCAGAACTTGCTGGGTAAACGTGTTGACTACTCTGCTCGTTCCGTAATCGTCGTTGGTCCGGAATTAAAGATGGGTGAATGCGGTATTCCTAAATTGATGGCTGCCGAATTATACAAGCCGTTTATTATTCGCAAGCTCATCGAACGTGGTATCGTTAAGACTGTTAAGTCTGCAAAGAAAATCGTAGACCGCAAAGAGCCGGTGATTTGGGATATCTTGGAACATGTAATGAAGGGACACCCGGTACTGTTGAACCGTGCTCCGACCTTGCTCTAGGACATACAAGCTCTACTGCATTCCCCGGTGATGAAGGTGCGAAGTTACAGGAAGATATGAAGCAGGTCGAAGAAAACAAGAAGGCAATACTTTCACTCAATAAACAAGTCGTATCGCGTAGCGTTGTGAATGTCAATCATCTGTTTGACCTTTCAGATAGGGAGATAACATTTTCCGTAGCACTTGACAGGTGTGCGACTTCTGAATATGCTTCTGCTTTGCAGATTCCGGGTGTTGTCTTGATATTCCTTACAGAAGCCGGATGGGTTTCAAAACAATGGACAAATACCTCTGATTGGAGTAAAGAAAGCAACTGGACGGATTTCGGGACTTCCGGTGGTGGAAACGTAGGCAACACCATCAACGTGAACGACCTTTGCGGAGATGGAGAATATACTTTGGGAACAGCCATAAAAGCTGTTGTTGACCTTGAGAAAGAAAGCGGGTTCTCTTATTTGAAAAGCGGTATCGTCCTTACATTCAAGACTGCGGAAAGTGATAAAAATGGCGCACCTGTATGGCTTGCCTATCAGTTCACACGCGATAAGAGTGACATCAGCCCTGATGATCTGAAACCGTGGGTAGCATTCGGCAGTGGCGGAAGCAAGGTGGAAACATCCGACAAACCGGCAGAGGGAGGAAAAGATGCCCTTTCCACAGGCGGGGCATACATAATGCAGGAGAAAGCTATCGGCGGATTTGATGAAGAAAGTGATGAAGACTACATTTACTACAAAGCCACCAATCTGAATGGCGGACAGATAGAGGATATTGTGCTTAAAATACCCAAAAATGGAGGTGGTGGCGGCTCCAGTGAGGATAGTACATTGTCTATCTACTTCGAGGAAGCCGCTCCTATTATGGCATTCGGCTCAGAGATAAAAATCAATGTAGCTTTGCGTAGTGTCAGCTATCCTGATGGTAACGAGGTGCTTGGTGTCATTCGTAACATCACTATTATTGATGCAAGCACCGGACTGACATTATCCAGTGAGGATATGAACACTGTAGGCTCTGCAAGTGCGACCGATTACAAGTTTGAACTTGACTTCACAAGTTATTTCAGCAGTGCCGCCAGCAAAAGCTTCTTTGTGCAAGCTACAGATTCGGATGGAAATACCAAGAAAAAAGCCATTACCATTATGGCTGTGGATATTACCGTAGAACAACCCATGGCTTTGAATTACACAAGTGATACTATCCTTGTTGCAGGTGGTCCGGCAAAAAATATCGGACAATTCTATAAATTCCCTAATAACACTTCATCCATTCTTGCAGTAGTGGAGATGTTCTATAATGGAGAATGGAAGAAACTTGGTGAAGCAACGGTAAGCGACAGTTATACCAAAGGCATCTCTGTCAATCCAACAAATGTATTCGGTGGCGGAGAAAGACTTTCGCATGGCGCATATCCTGTACGAATATACGGTACGGAGAAGAAATCCGGAGTAAAGGGAAACACCATCTATTCCGCTATCATGTGTGTGGACGAAAACAGTAATACTCCCATCGTCGCCATCAGGTTCAATGACAAGAACAACGGCACGTTACGTTTATATGACAACCTTACCGTAGAGGTGGCTGCGTATACTCCCGGCAAGACTGAAACGCATGTAGATGTTTTCTACAGCGAGGAGAAAGTTACAGCTGTGGAAGCTATGATTGCCGAAACGGTTACAGTGAACAAGCAGATAAGCGGATATAGTACGGACGGAAGCCAAAGTATTACCGTACATGCCGAAAGTGGCGGTGTATCCACCAATGAAATCAAGGTTACGATAAAAGGGAGTGCCATTGATATAGCGATCAAGGACGGTGCTTTGTTCGGATATGATTTTTCTACACGTAGCAACAGTGAGAGCGATCATACTATCACACATAACGGAGTGACAATGGATGTACGAGGTGCAAACTGGTCAAGCAACGGATTTGTAGACTTTCTTAAGGAGCGTTCTTTGCGTATTGCAGAAAATGTAACAGCTGAAGTATTGGATTACCATCCTTTTGGAAACGCATCAGTGGAAACTACGAGCGGATGTGCCATCCAATTTGCCTTTGCCACCAAAAATATCAAGGAAGCTGATTCAAAGCTGATAGAATGCTATGACCCTGATAGCGGAGCCGGTTTCTATGTCTGTGGAAATAAAGCTGCGATATACTGCAAGACCGGACAACCGGCTTTGGTGGAACGCTCATTCCGACAAGGTGAAAAAATTACCATGGCCGTAGTTGTAGAACCATCTACCATTTATGTATCACGTGGGGGAAGCAATTATTCCTGTATCAAACTGTATTTGAATGGTGAAGAGGTCGGCTGTATAGGATATATCAGTAATAGCGGTGCTATCCTTAATTCAAAAACCATAACATTTGACGGAACGGAAGGAGACCTGTATTTGTATTATGTACTTGCCTACAACAGTCATTATGAATGGGCGCAAGCTTTTAGAAACTATTTGTGCAAGTTGACTGATACTTCAGCAATGATACAGGAGTATGAAGCGGAGAATGTGCTTGATACACAGAATCGTCCGACAATAGAAGCCCTTTCCGCAAAAGGCATACCTTATTATGTGGTCGTGTCAGACCAGCAAACCTTTGACACGTTTGACGGTGATATTGATACAAGCAAGAAGTTCAAATGTACGTTGTTCTATTATCATCCGACTATGCCGTGGAGAAGTTTTAAGGCTATCAATGTGCAATGGCGCAGGCAGGGAACCACTTCGGCAAAACGGCCTATCAAGAACGACCGTTTCTATCTTCAAAAGAATGATGGTTGGGAGGTAACTCCTATTTATCCGGATTATGACAGTGAAGATGCTCAAATATCATATAAACTGATGAAAATAGGTTATGTCCGTGTAGGCGAAGATTCTATTCCGGTAAAAATAATAACGGTGAAAGTGGATTATTCCGACAGCTCCAATGCCAACGACTGCGGTGTGTGCGGTTTGATGAATGCCACATTTCGTGCACTCGGAAGTAATTACCTGACTCCCGCTCAGCGTTCATTCGATGGAACTTGGGCAAAGAGTGACATATCATTAAAGGGATTGGAAATGAATCACTCGACAGCCAATCATCCCATTGCCGCATTCCGTGCTACACAGGAAAGCTTGACAGACGCATGGTTTCATGCAAAAGGAAACTGGAAAGAGGATAAGGGAGAACAGGTTGCGCTTGGGTTTAAAGATACTCCCGGTTACAATAAAGGCTGCGTGAACTATGGAGATTTTGTGGAATATTTCGGACAAAATGGCGAAAGCCTCGACCAGATAGAAACACGTTTTAAGAATGATATTACCACCGATAAAGAAAAGCTTTATCTTCTTTCCCTATATTGCGGACAGGACTACCGGTTTATGTCATACGAACGGGGAGAGTGGACGCGACAAGCCGGAGAGATGAAGCAGGAAAACGGCAAGTGGAAGATTACAGGCAAGGTCCTTAATCCGGTAAGCGGTTACGAATTGCTCACATATGATGGAATGAACTGGTGGCAAGGGGTTGGCAGCGTTGAAGATATGATGGAACCTACTACCGCAGAGTCCTCGTGGGTAACGAAACTCAAACTCGGACAGGATACTTATCCGATGTGGACAAGGTACTTTGAATGCATGATAGACGATGACCAGCTACAGATAGACTTGGCTATGGGACGGAAAGTTCCTTATGACCTTTATCAAGTCCTGAAATTCTGTGATAGTTGCGATTATGCCAAGGAAGAACTCGCAGGGAAATGGCAGGAAATTTGGAAGACAGAGATGTGGAAATACATCAATCCGTACTCATTGGTTTCCTATTATCTTTTCACCGATTATCTTGCCGCTGTCGACCAACAGGCGAAAAACATGCAACCGATGTTCTTCCTTGAAGACGGCTGCAGCGTCAAGGACGGTGTTTATAGCGGAGCAAACGGTATGGAAGCACGAAGAATGTATCTTAATAAAGTTTATGACTGTGATACCTGTAACGGTAAGGATAATGACGGCGGGCAAACCATTGACCCGGAAGTTGACCCCGGTGACCTGACAAACAGTGCATACGCCGGAAGAGGAAGCGTGCTTTGGAATGATATACGTGGTCAGCAGACTATGGATGTAGACCAAAATGCCAATACAATTACATTGCCTGCAATAGCAGATACGATGCGTTCGCTTCCCGATACACTTGGAATCGGTGCCGGACCGTTTTCTCCCAAGGGGGCTGACTATTATTTTGTAAAACAGATAATGAAAAAATGGCCTAAAGTTGTTTCAAGTTATGACGGAGAACGGAAGTATATCAAATATACAGGATATAACGACCTCTATTTCTATGCATTGCAAGGGCTGGGGCTGACATCTCTTCCCGCTTTTATAGAACAACGCTGGCGCATCCGTGACGGATACTACCGCTGTGGGGATTTCAAGGCGGAAAGCGGTTATATTGGTGGACGTATCGGTGCAAAAGAAGGTGCAGTCATCAGATTTAAAGCGGCCAAGAGTGGGTATTTCGGTATCGGTAACGATAGTGGAAACATTACACAGGGAATCTTTCTGAAGGCAGGGGAAAGCGGTACATTCACAGATTTCCAGCATGGGGAAAACATCATGCTGTACATATATCAGGCAGACCGCATGAGCATGATAGATTTAAGTGAAGTAAGTATTGACCCTCAATTCGGGAATACCTGCACTTCTTGCCTTTCCCGGCAATCCTGATTAGCATCCGTTCGCTGATGATGTCTTGGGGTGTCAGG
>ENA-UESS01000651-UESS01000651.1-human-gut-metagenome-genome-assembly--contig:-NODE-651-length-15178-cov-24.728760_pt1 | contig 15178 bp, 10 predicted proteins | sample MGYA00243004_ERZ508005 | MGnify/ENA primary metagenome ERZ508005 (study PRJEB26167, sample SAMN06115471) | human gut metagenome | host: Homo sapiens | place: China:Guizhou | collected 2016-06-29...
GTGCCCACAAGTTCCGCAGCGGCAAGGAAGAGCACCTGTTCAACCCCCAGACCATCCACCTGTTCCAGAAAGCCTGCTGGACCAACGACTACGGTGCCTTCAAGCAGTTCACCCACACCGTGGACAACATGGGCAAGGACGGCGTGCACCTGCGCAGCCTGCTGGACTTCAACTTTGACCCGGACGGCGGCATCCCGCTGGACGAGGTGGAGCCGGTGTCCTCCATCGTCAAGCGCTTCAAGGGGGCCGCCATGAGCTACGGTGCCCTGAGCAGCGAAGCCCACGAGACCATTGCACTGGCCCTGAACCGTCTGGGCGGCCGCAGCAACACCGGCGAGGGCGGCGAGCCGGAGGACCGCTACCACAGCGAGAGCAATTCCAAGATCAAGCAGGTGGCTTCCGCCCGCTTCGGCGTCACCAGCAAGTATCTGGTGTCCGCCGAGGAGATCCAGATCAAGCTGGCACAGGGCGCAAAGCCCGGCGAGGGCGGCAACCTGCCCGGTGCCAAGGTGTACCCGTGGATCGCCAAGACCCGCCACAGCACCACCGGCGTGGGCCTCATCTCGCCCCCGCCCCACCACGACATCTACTCCATCGAGGACCTGGCCGAGCTGATCTACGACCTGAAGAACGCCAACCGCAGCGCCAACATCAACGTCAAGCTGGTCAGTGAGGCCGGTGTGGGCACCATTGCGGCCGGTGTGGCCAAGGGCGGTGCCCAGGTGATCCTGGTGTCCGGCTACGACGGCGGCACCGGAGCTGCGCCCCGCACCTCCATCCAGAACGCGGGCCTGCCCTGGGAGCTGGGCATCGCCGAGACCCACCAGACCCTGATCCTGAACGGCCTGCGCACCCGGGTGCGCATCGAGAGCGACTCCAAGCTGCTCTCCGGCCGTGACGTGGCCATCAGCTGCATGCTGGGCGCGGAGGAATTCGGCTTTGGCACCAGCCTGCTGATGGCCGAGGGCTGCGTGATGATGCGCGTGTGCAATCTGGACACCTGCCCCATGGGCATCTGCACCCAGAACCCGGAGCTGCGCAAGCACTTCCACGGCAAACCGGAATACATCATCCACTACCTCACCTTCGTGGCACAGGAGCTGCGGGAGTACATGGCCAAGCTGGGCGTGCGCACCGTGGACGAGCTGGTGGGCCGCACCGACCTGCTGCGCGTGAAGGACGCTGCCCCCGGCAGCCGTGCTTCCAAGATGGATCTGGACTGCATCCTGCACAACCCCGCCATCGCCAACAGCAACGTGCACTTTGTGCCCGCTGACACCTACGACTTCCATCTGGAGAACACCCTCGACATGAAGGTGCTCATGAAGAAGTTCAAGCTGGGCAGCAAGAACCCCCAGAGCGTGACCCTGAACGTGTCCAACACCGACCGCGCCTTTGGTGCCATCTTTGGCAGCGAGATCACCCGCAAGTACGGCAGCACCCTGCCGGATGACGTGTTCACCGCCCACTGTGTGGGTGCCGGCGGCCAGAGCTTCGGCGCCTTTATCCCCAATGGCCTGACGCTGGACCTGGTGGGCGACTGCAACGACTACATGGGCAAGGGCCTGTCCGGCGGCAAGATCGTTGTGCGCCCGCCGCAGGGCATCTCCTTCAAGCCGGAAGAGAACATCATCACCGGCAACGTGGCCCTGTACGGTGCCACCAGCGGCAAGGCCTTCATCTCCGGCGTGGCCGGTGAGCGCTTTGCCGTGCGCAACAGCGGTGCCACCGCCGTGGTGGAGGGCGTGGGCGACCACGGCTGTGAGTACATGACCGGCGGCACCGTGGTGGTGCTGGGTTCCACCGGCAAGAACTTTGCGGCCGGCATGACCGGCGGCATCGCCTATGTGCTGGATGAGAACTGGGACTTCTACCAGCGGGTCAACAAGGAGACGGTCAGCCTGGAACCGGTGGAGCACAAGTACGACGTGGCCACCCTGAAGGAGCTGATCCGGGAGCATGTGGAGCTTACCGGCTCCCCCCGCGGCAAGGAGATCCTGGACAACTTCAGCGAGTTCTTGCCCAAGTTCAAGAAAGTTCTGCCTTACGACTACGACCGCATGCTGCGGGTGATCGCCTCGGTGGAAGAGCGCGGTCTGGACGGCGAGCAGGCGCAGATCGAAGCATTCTACACGGTGCAGAAGAACAAGTAAGGAGGGGAACATCATGGGCAAGACCACAGGATTTATGGATTATTCGCGCAAGACCAGCACGGACGTACCGCCGCTGGAGCGCATGGAAACCTTTGACGAATTTCACATCTGGCTCTCCCGCGAGGAGCAGCAGACCCAGGCGGCACGCTGCATGGACTGCGGCGTCCCCTTCTGCCAGGCGGGCATGATGATCGGCGGCATGGCCTCCGGCTGCCCGCTGAACAACCTGATCCCGGAGTGGAACGATCTGGTGTATCACGGCAAGTGGGAGCTGGCGCTGCATCGGCTGCTGGCCACCAACCGCTTCCCGGAGTTCACCAGCCGGGTGTGCCCCGCCCTGTGCGAGGCCGCCTGCACCTGCGGGGACGTGACCGGCAGCAGCGTGACCGTGCGTGAGAACGAGCACGCCATCATCGAGACGGGCTACGCCAAGGGCTGGCTCCACGCCGCCCCGCCCCCGGCCCGCACCGGCAAGAGCGTGGCCGTGGTGGGCAGCGGCCCGTCCGGCCTGTCGGTGGCCGAATACCTGAACAAGCGCGGCCACGCCGTGACCGTATTCGAGCGCGCCGACCGGGTGGGCGGCCTGCTGATGTACGGCATCCCCAACATGAAGCTGGACAAATCGGTCATCGAGCGCCGCATCAAGCTCATGCAGGCCGAGGGCGTGGAGTTCCGCACCAACATGGATGTGGGCGGCAGCATTGCCGCCGAAGAGCTGCTGAGCAGCTACGACGCCGTGGTGCTGTGCTGCGGTGCCAAGCAGGCCCGCGACCTGAACGTGCCCGGCCGGGACGCCAACGGCGTCCACTTTGCGGTGGACTACCTCACCAGCGTGACCAGGAGCCTGCTGGACAGCAAATTCGCCGACGGCAAGGCCATCGACGCCAAGGGCAAGAACGTGCTGGTCATCGGCGGCGGCGACACCGGCAACGACTGCCAGGGCACCGCCCTGCGGCAGGGCTGCACCGACCTGGTGGCTCTGGAAATGATGCCTCAGCCCCCCAAGGAGCGCGCGGCCTCCAACCCCTGGCCGGAGTGGCCCCGTGTGCTGAAGGTGGACTACGGCCAGACCGAGTGCCTGGCCAAGTTCAACAAGGACCCGCGCATCTACCAGACCACCGTGAAGGAGTTTCTGAAAGACGATGCCGGCAACCTGACCGGCGCGGTCATCAGCGATCTGAAGCCGGAGCGCGACCCGGAGACCGGCCGCACCAGGATGGTGCCCACCGGCGAAGAATTCACCTACGACTGCCAGCTGGCGTTCATCGCCGCAGGCTTTACCGGCTGCGAGAGCTATGTGGCCGACGCCTTTGGCGTGGACCGCACCCCCCGCGGCAATGTAGCCGACCAGAACTTCAAGACCAACGTGGACAAGGTATTCGTCTGCGGCGACATGCGCCGGGGCCAGAGCCTTGTGGTGTGGGGCCTGCGCGAGGGCCGCGACTGCGCCGCCGCCGTGGACCGTTACCTGATGGGCTACACCAACCTCTGATCAAGCCATTCTCTTTCCTATCCTAAACAAGCAGAAGCGGGAGCCTTTCCGGGCTCCCGCTTCTGCTTTTGTGCGGATGAAAACAAGAAACCGCCGCACCCGGTGTTGTGCACGCGGGTACGGCGGTTTGGAGGAATTTGCCCTGAGTGATGCGGAACACTCAGAACTCAGGAACGCTTTGCTTTGCAGGTCAGGCACTGCCCGGCGGCCAGCAGGCCGGTGCCAAAGGCAGCCAGTGCGGCGGCGGCCCAGCCGGTGGTGCCGGTCTGGGGCAGGGTGGGCACTGCCGGGGCAGCGGGCTGTGCGGCGGCGGGCGCTTCCGTGTGGGGAGCCTGAGCCGGGGCGTCGGATGCGGCGGCAGCTTCGGTGCCGTTGGTGTCGTCAGAGTCAGCCGGGGCTTCCGGGGCGAAGGCGTCTGCGTCGGGGTCCGGTGCCAGAGAGATCTCTTCCACCGGCAGCACCTCGGCCACTTCCAGCTCCAGGCCGTCCTCCTCCCAGGCAAACCCGATCTCTTCCGGGGTGGTGTAGCTGATCTGGATGGGCGGCTTCTCCGGCAGGATGGGCACCTCCACGGTCACAGTCACTTCTTTGGTCACTTCTTCGGTCAGGGCCTGCCCGGCTTCCTCAGCGGGAGCGGCGGGGGTGTCGGTCTGCGATGCGGCAGCAGTGTCCGGGGCGGGGGCCCCCGGCTGGGGTTCCAGCGCGGCGGCCGACGGGGCGAGACAAAGCAGGGCACCCAGTGCCAGCGAGAGCGCAAACATTCTGCACTTCATAGCCTTGTCCCCCCTTTCATAAGAATTCATACTATTATAATATGCATGGCGGGGATGGAATGCAAGCCCTACCGTCATTTTTTGGTGAAGTGAATAAAAACCGGAAAAATTCCTTGGGCAGAATCGCTAATTTTAAATTGCGGGTTTGTTGCAAAATAACCAAACGAACCCTCACCCGCCCAGAATGGCCTGCAGGTCGGCTTCCGGGGTGGCAATGGGCTTGAGGCCGTACCGTTCCTGCAGGGTGCGCACCACCCCCGGCGAGAGGAACGGGGGCAGGGTAGGCCCCAGCCGGATGTTCCGGATGCCCAGCGCCAGCAGCGCGATGAGGATGCACACGGCCTTCTGCTCAAACCAGCACAGCACCAGCGAGAGGGGCAGGTCGTTGACGCCGCAGCCAAAGGCGTCGGCCAGCGCCAATGCGATGCGGATGGCGCTGTAGGCGTCGTTGCACTGGCCCACGTCCAGGATGCGGGGCAGGCCGGTGCCCGGCACGGTGCCAAGGGGCAGGTCGTTCAGGCGGAACTTGCCGCAGGCCAGGGTCAGCAGGATGGTGTCGGGCGGGGTAAGGCGGGCAAACTCGGTGTAGTAGCGGCGGCTGGGCCGGGTGCCGTCGCAGCCGCCCACCAGAAAGAAGTGCCGCAGCTTACCGTCCCGCACCGCCTGCACGATCTCGTCCGCGTGCTGCAGCACGGCGGTGCGGGCAAAACCGGTGGTCACCGTGGAGCCGCCGTTCAGGCCGGGCAGCAGGGTGTCCTGCGCGTAGCCGCCCAGCTCCAGCGCCTTTTCGATCACCGGGGAAAAGTCGCGCCCTTCGTCGATGTGGGGCACGCCGGGGTAAGCCACCACCGAGGTGGTGAACACCCGGTCGGCGTAGCTGGCGCGCAGGGGCATGATGCAGTTGGTGGTGAACAGGATGGGCGCGGGGATGTCCTCGAACTCCCGCTGCTGGTTCTGCCATGCGGTGCCAAAGTTGCCCTTGAGGTGGGGGTAGCGGCGCTTCAGCTCCGGGTAGCCGTGGGCGGGCAGCATCTCCGAGTGGGTGTAGACGTTGACGCCCCGGCCTGCGGTCTGTTCCAGCAGCTGCTGTGCGTCGTAGAGGTCGTGGCCGGAGATCACGATGAACGGCCCCTTTTCAATGGTCAGGGGCACCTGCACCGGTTCCGGATCGCCAAACGCGCCGGTGTTGGCCGCGTCCAGCAGCTCCATGCAGCGGTAGCTGGCTTCTCCTGTGGCCTGCACCAGCTGCCACAGGGCGTCGGTGGTCTGGCCGGGGTCGCCCACGGCCTGCAGGGCGGTGCAGAAGAACCGGTCCAGCTCCGGGTCGATGCGGCCCAGCACCCGGGCGTGGTAGTTGTAGGCGGCCATGCCCCGCAGGCTGAACAGCACAAAGCATTTCAGGCTGCGCCGGTCGGCGTCCGGTTCCCGCCAGAGGGCCTGCATGTCGTAGTCCGGGCCGGTGCCGGGGCTGGCGTCGTGCACCCGGCGGGTCAGCGCGTCCACGGCGGCGGGGTCAAAGTTCACGTTGGTAATGGTGGTGAACAGCCCCTGCATCAGCAGCCGGGCCTGTTCCGGGGCCGGGCCGCGCCCTGCCGCGATGAGCTGCCCGGCAAACGCGATGAGCGCCCCGGTGAGCCGGTCCTGTGCGGCGGCTGTCTCGGCCGACTTGCCGCACACCCCCGCTGCGCCGGTGCAGGCGGTGCAGCCCGCCGCCTGCTCACACTGAAAACAAAACATCTGCTCGTCCATACAAAGCTCCCTTTCTGCCATAAGATACTGCCAGTGTGGGCAGAGCGGGGCGGGGTTATACCAAAAAAGAGCCGCACCCCTGCGGGCGCGGCTCTGGTCGTGTGGGTCAATAATCCAGCGGGAGATAGAGACAGATGCATTTATCCTCCCCGTGAGAAGGGCTGAACGTGATGTCGGCGTCCAGGTCCTCGAAGTCGTGGTGGCGGTACAGGCGTTCGCCTGCCTCGGAGGAGGCCAGTGTGACGAACGACACGCCCACCTGCTGGCTGCGGATGGCTTCAATGCGGCTCAGGCATTCCTCCAACAGGACATCGCCCCAGTACAGGTGGATGCCGTTGGGAGTGGTTGCCTGCAGCTGATGCTGGAATTTTTCGTCAATGGCAAAATAACCGATGTGGATGGTGCCGCCGATCTTGTAGCGGACATCACCCTCGATCTCGTCCAGCGAGCCGCAGCTGAGATTGTAGTAACCGACGATGCTCTCGGCATTTTCGGTGAGAAACACAAAGGTCTTGCCGACCCCGGCGTCCAGCGCATCCGGACTGCGCAGAAACTGGTTCAGATAGGAGTTCCCGCAGTCGAACTTGGCTGCAAGCTTCTGAAGCGCAGGGGTATAGGGTCGGACGTTCAGCATTTCCGGTTGACCTCGTGCACATGGTCAACGATCTCTCCGTCGGCCTTTTCTTCCACGGAGAACGTGTGTGTACGGCAGTAGTCCCGGATCTCCAGCGCTTCGCGGGAGGGCGTGCGCTTCTTCTGGATCTTTTTCCGGCTGCAGAACGTGCCATTGTAGGGAACCGTATAATTCACAAGACACACCTCCTGTCAGCATCAGTATAAACGATGGAACGCGGTTTGTCAAATACCAAAAAAGAGCCGCACCCCTGCGGGCGCGGCTCTTGGACGATGCAGGATGACTTAGTAGGTGATGCCCTGTGCCATCATGGCGGTGGCGACCTTCAGGAAGCCGGCGCAGTTTGCACCCACCATCAGGTTGCCCTCGGAACCGGCAGCGACGGAAGCGTCGTAGGAAGCGTGGAAGATGCCCTCCATGATGCCCTTCAGCTTGGCATCGACTTCCTCAAAGGTCCAGCTCAGGCGCTCGGAGTTCTGGCTCATCTCCAGGCCGGAGGTGGCCACGCCGCCGGCGTTGGAAGCCTTGGCGGGTCCGTACAGGACGCTGTTGGACAGGTAGACCTCGATGGCCTCCGGGGTGCTGGGCATGTTGGCGCCCTCGCACACGACGGTGCAGCCGTTCTTCACCAGAGCCTCAGCGGACTCCTTGTTGATCTCGTTCTGGGTAGCGCAGGGCAGGGCGATGTCGCAGGGGACCGTCCAAACCTGGGTGCAATCAGCCACATAGGTAGCACCGGCGTGGGTCTCGGCGTACTCCTTGATACGGCCGCGGCGCACTTCCTTCAGGTCCTTGACGTAGGCCAGGTCGATGCCGTTGGGGTCGTAGACGTAGCCGTTGGAGTCGGACATGGTCACGACCTTGGCACCCAGCTGGGTTGCCTTCTCGCAGGCGTAGATGGCCACGTTGCCGGAACCGGAGATCACCACGGTCTTGCCCTCGAAGCTGTCGCTGCGCATGCACTTCAGGGCCTCGGCGGTGAAGTAGCACAGGCCGTAGCCGGTAGCCTGGGTGCGGGCCAGAGAGCCGCCGAAGGTCAGGCCCTTGCCGGTGAGCATGCCGCCCTGGAAGCTGTTGGTCAGGCGCTTGTACTGGCCGAACATGTAGCCGACCTCGCGGCCGCCGACACCGATATCACCGGCGGGGCAGTCCACGAACTGGCCGATGTGGCGGTACAGCTCGGTCATGAAGCTCTGGCAGAAGCGCATGACTTCCATGTCGCTCTTGCCGTGGGGGTCGAAGTCAGAGCCGCCCTTGCCGCCGCCCATGGGCAGGGTGGTCAGGCTGTTCTTGAAGGTCTGCTCAAAGCCCAGGAACTTCAGGATGCCCTGGTTGACAGAGGGATGGAAGCGCAGGCCGCCCTTGTAGGGGCCGATGGCGCTGTTGAACTGCACGCGGTAGCCGCGGTTCACCTGGACCTTGCCCTGATCATCGACCCAGGGCACACGGAAGCTGATGATGCGCTCCGGCTCCACCAGACGCTCGATCAGGCCGGCCTTCTCGTACTCGGGGTGCTTTTCCACCACGGGCTGGATGCTCTCCAGCACCTCACGCACAGCCTGCAGGAATTCCGGCTCGTTGGCATTGCGCTTTGCCAGGCCGTCGTACACGCGCTTCAGGTATTCATTCGTCAGCATAGTAGAATACTCCTTTTTCCCAATTACTCTATAAATTTTGAAAAAGACGAGGCCGCTCTGCCCGCCGCAATGCGTGCAGGGAACCGTCACCGGCTCCGGGCGGCCCCGGATTTCCACGCTTACACCGGCAGTCCGCAGCGCAGACTGCTTACGCTTTATTATTATAAAGCCTTTCCGGGGGATTTACAAGAGCGGAAAAGCAGAAAATGTTTCAAAAAAACAAACGAAAAGTTGAACACGCTTCACAAAACGAAAAATAAAACCAAAAACCGGTGCAGAACCTTGTTTTTTAAAGCGGCAAAAGAATGTCTTTTGGTGGGGATGAATGCTGCTCCCCTCTGCGCCCCCTCCCGTGAAAAAGCAAATCCGGCGGGGCCGCAGCCCTGCCGGATTTGCAAAATCCAAAATAATGTTTCCGCTAAAGATGCCCAGAGCAACGCGGAGGGCATTTCAAATCGTCAGCCTTGCCGTAACCGTTACTTCTTCAGCAGCTTCTCGCAGGCGTCGGCGGCACCCTCCAGGTACTCGCCGCCGTAAGTCTCGATCATGCCGGCGTCCGACAGCTCGGCCAGCTTCGGGTCGATGGGGCACTTGGCCAGCACGGGCAGATGGTGCTTTGCCGCCACCTCGTCCACATGGCTGTTGCCGAACACGTTGATGTGCTTGCCGCAGTCCGGGCAGACGATGTAGCTCATGTTCTCCACGATGCCCAGCATGGGCACCTTCATCATCTCGGCCATGTTCACGGCCTTGGCCACGATCATGCTCACCAGCTCCTGGGGGCTTGCCACCACCACGATGCCGTCCACGGGCAGGCTCTGGAACACGGTCAGGGGCACGTCACCGGTGCCCGGGGGCATGTCCACGAACAGGAAATCCACGTCCTTCCAGACCACGTCGGTCCAGAACTGCTTGACCGCCCCGGCAATGACCGGGCCGCGCCACACCACGGGGTCCTCTTCGTTTTCCACCAGCAGGTTGATGCTCATCACGTCGATGCCCATGCGGCTCTGGATGGGCCAGCAGCCCTTGTCGTCGGCCATGGCGCGGCCATGGATGCCGAACAGCTTGGGGATGGACGGGCCGGTGATGTCGGCGTCCAGGATGCCGCAGTGGTAGCCGCGGCGGGCCATGGCGCAGGCCAGCAGGGCGCTGGTCATGCTCTTGCCGACACCGCCCTTGCCGGATACGACGCCGATGACCTTTTTGACGCTGCTGTTGGGGTTGGGGGCATCGTGCTGCGGGGCAGCCTCGCGGGAAGAACATGCTGCGCTGCAGGTAGAGCAGTCATGGGTGCATTCTTCGCTCATACTCTCATAAGGCCGGTCCGGGTGGGATGCGGCCTTTCCTCCTTCGTTGATGTTTGGGAAAAATCTCTTGACCGGCTCCTATCATACCATAAAACCAGGAGAGAAACAACCCACACGGCGGCTCATATTTTGCAAAGCGGTGCCCATATAATAAAAGGAAGAAGGGGAGGTGCGGCGATGCGTCCGAGCTACCTGAAGAACGCGGCCCTGCTCACGGGGGCGGATGTGGTGCTCCGGCTGGCCGGGATGGGGCTGCGCATCTGGCTGGCCAATGCTTTGGGCGGCGAGGGGATGGGCCTGTACCAGCTGGTGCTGGCGGTGTACTCGCTCTTCGTCACGCTGGCGACGTCCGGCGTCTCGGTGGCGGCCACCCGCCTGATGGCCGAGGAGCTGAGCCGCAGCCGGGCCGAGGCCCGCGGGATGCTGCTTCGTCTGCTGGGGGCGGCGCTGCTGCTGGGCAGCGCTGCGTGGGCGGGGCAGTTCGGTCTGGCGGAGCTGGCCGCTGCGTGGTGGCTGGGCGATGTCCGCGCGGCCGGTGCGCTGCGGGCGGCGGCATTCGGCCTGCCCTGGATGGCAGTCTCTGCGGTGCTGCGCGGCTTTTTCATTGCCCGGCGGCAGGTCGGCCCCAACGTGGTGAGCCAGCTCGTGGAGCAGACGGTCCGCATCTCGGCCATCTGGTTCGCGCTGGAGCGGGGCCGTGCGCTGGACGTGGGCGGCAAGTGCACGGCTGTTCTGGCGGCAACGGCCCTCAGCGAGACGGTATCGGCCTGCCTGATGCTTCTGTTTTACCGGCGGGAGGCGGTGTCCGCATTCGGTGCGGGCCCGGCCCGACGCCCCATGGACCCGGCAAAGCGGCTGTGGGAGATCCTCTGGCCCGTGGAGGGCGGGCGCTGCCTTGCTAGCGCGCTCCACACGGCGGAGAACATGCTGGTGCCCGCCTGCCTGACGGTCTATCTGCTGGATGCCGGGGGCCGCAGCGCCGCCGTGGCCCAGTATGGAAACCTGAAGGGGATGGCCCTGCCCCTGCTGACCTTTCCGTTCGGGCTGCTGGGGAGCCTGTCGGTCCTGCTGATGCCGGAGATCACGCAGGCGCACATCCGGGGCGAGACGGGGCGGCTTTCGGCGCTGCTGGACCGGATGCTCCGGCTCACGGGCTACTTCTCCGCGCTGGCGGGGGCGGTGTTCTGGGTGTGGGGAGCAGCGGCTGCCCGGCTGTTCTACGGGCCGGATGGGGCCGAGGCGGGCTTCTATCTGACCGTGCTCGGCCCGGCGATGCCGCTGATGTATCTGGAAAGCATGGTGGACGGTGCCATGAAGGGGGTAGGGGAGCAGAAGGCCGTGTTCCGGTACAGCCTGTGGGATGCCGTGCTGCGCATCGCGGGGGTGATGGTGCTGCTGCCCCGGTTCGGGATGAAAGGCTTCCTGTTCGTCATCCTGCTGTCCAGCGTATATACCTGCCTGGCCAACACGGCCCGTCTGCTGCGGGTCAGCGGGATGCGTCCGGCGCTGATGCGCTGGCTGGGGGCACCGCTGCTGGCGGCGGGCGTGTCGGCCGGGGCGGGGGTGTTTCTCCGGGAAATGCTGTCCGGCTGGCAGGCCGGGGAGATGCCGGAGCAGCTGGCGGCGCTGTGCATCGGCTGCTGCGGCATGGGGCTGGTGGGGCTGGCCGCCGCCTGGCCGCTGGGTCTGGGGGCCGAGGTGCGGGCCGCGCTCCACCCGGACCGGGCCCGGCAGAAGGCGAAAAAAGCGTGAAATCGACCCGGACGATGAAATCTTCTGGACACCGGGGCACGAAACGAGTATAATACAATGGATACCATGGTGCAGCAGGCTCTCTTCCCGCTGGCCTGGAAAATGAACCGGCGCAGAACGAGCGCCGAAGATAAAGAGGATTTTCTGTGAAGAATATCAAAAAAATTACGCCGCAGGTCGGGCTGCGCCGGACGTTTCTGGTGGTGCTGGATGCGGCGCTGATCCTGTTCAGCTTTTATTTTGCGCTGTTGCTCCGCGCAGACGGTGCGGTGGAAGCAGCCTGGTGGCCCCATAACCGGGCCCTGCTGTATGAGAACCTGCCCTGGATTACGGCGCTCTATCTGATCAGCTTTCTGGTGGGCGGGCTGTACTCCATCTTGTGGAAGTACGCGGGCGAGCGCGACCTCATCCGTCTGGCGGGCATGATCGCAGTGCCCACGGCAGTGGTCTACTTCGTGAACCATGGCCTCATCCACGGCGTGTTGTTCGACTCGGCCAACGCGATGGCGGCGGTGCTCATCTTCCTGCTGGTGGGCGGGAGCCGCCTTGCCTGGCGGCTGTTCCTGAACCACCCCATTGGCGAGCGGGTGCGCGGCGTTCCGTCCAAGGACCCGAACCGCCCGGTGCTGATCGTGGGCGCAGGCGAGGCCGGTGCGTGGGCGATCAATGTCTGCAAATCCAACGAGAGCTACGGCCACCCGGTCGCCGCTGTGGACGATGACCCGGCCAAGTTCGGCCAGACCATCCACGGCGTCCCGGTGCGGGGCACACTGGAGCAGATCCCGCAGGTCTGCGAGAGATACAACATCCACAGCATCATCATCGCCATCCCGACGCTGCAGGGCAGCCGACTGAACCATGTCATTGACCTCTGCGTCTCCACCCACTGTGCGGTCCAGATCCTGAGCGACCCGCAGCTGGTGGGCACCGGTGCGCCGCAGCAGAATGCGTTTCGCGAGCTGAACACCGCCGATTTCCTCTCCCGCGAGGAAGTCACGCTGGACATGGAGCAGATCTCCGGCTACCTGACCGGCAAGACCGTCCTCGTCACGGGCGGCGGCGGCTCCATCGGCAGCGAGCTCTGCCGTCAGGTGATGCGCTTTCAGCCTGGCAAACTGCTCATCTTCGATATCTACGAGAACTGCGCCTACGAGCTGCTGATGGAGCTGCAGCAGAAGTATGGCCGGGACATCCCGGTCACGGTGCTCATCGGCTCCATCCGCGACAAAAAGCGTCTGGACGAGGTATTCGAGACGTATCATCCCACGGTGGTCTTCCACGCGGCGGCGCACAAGCATGTGCCGCTGATGGAGGTCAGCCCGGCGGAGGCCGTCAAGAACAACGTGCTGGGCACGAAGAATCTGCTCACCAGTGCCAGCGAGCACGGCGTGGAGCGGTTCGTCCAACTCTCCACGGACAAGGCCGTCAACCCCACCAGCGTCATGGGCTGCACCAAGCGCATCTGCGAGATGCTCATCCAGACCTTTGCGGGCAACACCGACATGAAGTGTGTGGCAGTCCGCTTCGGCAATGTGCTGGGCAGCCACGGCAGTGTCATCCCGCTGTTCGAGGCGCAGATCAAAAAGGGCGGCCCCGTCACCCTGACGGACCCCAACATCGAGCGCTATTTCATGACCATCCCGGAGGCAGCCCAGCTGGTGCTGCAGGCCGGTGCCCTGGCCGAGAGCGGCAGCATCTATGTCCTGGATATGGGCGAGCCGGTCAAGATCATCGACCTGGCCAAACAGCTCATCCGCTTCTACGGCTACGAGCCGGGCGTGAACATGGAGATCAAGGTCGTGGGCCTGCGCCCCGGCGAGAAGCTCTATGAGGAGCTGATGATGGACGAGGAGCAGGACAAGATGCGCCGCACCGAGCACAACAAGATCTTCGTTGCGCCGCCGAAGGACATCGACCTGGCCCGGTTCTACACGCAGCTGCAGGATCTGAGCGCGGCAGCGGCCCACAACGACGAGGGCGTCGTGAAGCAGCTGGCCGAGATGATCCCGACGTTCACGCCCACCCGCGGCAACCTCAAGACCTGATACCGCACCGACGTGTCGGTGACACTATAAAATGTGAGGGAAGTATATTATGGAAAAGAAACCGTTTCTGACCGAAGCGCAGGCCCAGGAGATCCTCCAGGACGTGCCCACCCCGTTCCATGTCTACGATGAAAAGGGCATCCGCGAGAATGCCCGCCGCATCAACAAGGCGTTCAGCTGGAACAAGGGCTTCCGCGAGTATTTCGCCGTCAAGGCGCTGCCCAACCCTGTCATCCTGCAGATTTTGAAGGAAGAGGGCTGCGGTGTGGACTGCTCCTCCCTGACCGAGCTGATGCTCAGCGAAGTCTGCGGCTTTACCGGCAGCGACATCATGTTCTCCTCCAACCAGACTCCGGTGGAGGATATGAAGAAAGCCTACGAGCTGGGTGCCTACATCAACCTCGATGACGCCACCATGGTGGACTTCCTCGACCGTGTGGCCGGTGTGCCGGAGAACATCTTCTGCCGCTACAATCCGGGCGGAACGTTCCAGCTGGGCGAGAGCGAAGAAGGCTTCCAGGTCATGGACAAGCCCGGTGATGCCAAGTACGGCATGACCGAGGAGCAGATGATCGAGAGCTACAAGAAGCTGATGCAGAAGGGCGCAAAGAACTTCGGCATCCACGCCTTCCTGGCCTCCAACACCATCTCCGACGCCTACTATCCGGAGCTGGCCGGCATCCTGTTCCAGCTGGCGGTCCGCGTCCAGAAGGCTACCGGTGCGCACATCGCCTACATCAACCTGTCCGGCGGCGTGGGCATCCCGTACCGCCCCGACCAGACCGAGAACGACATCATGGCCATCGGCGAGGGCGTCCGCAAGAAGTTTGAGGAGATCCTGGTCCCCGCCGGCATGGGCGATGTCGCGATCTTTACCGAGATGGGCCGCTTCACCACCGGCCCCTACGGCGCGCTGGTGGCCACTGCCATCCACGAAAAGCACATCTACAAGGAGTACATCGGTCTGGATGCCTGCGCGGCCAACCTGATGCGCCCGGCCATGTACGGCGCTTACCACCACATCACTGTGCTGGGCAAGGAACATGCGCCCTGCGACCACAAGTACGACGTGGTCGGCGGCCTGTGCGAGAACAACGACAAGTTCGCCATCGACCGGATGCTGCCCAAGATCGACATCGGCGACCTGGTCTATATCCATGACACCGGTGCCCACGGTTCGGCCATGGGCTACAACTACAACGGCAAGTTGTGGTGCGCCGAAGTGCTGCTCTGTGAGGACGGCTCCCACCGTCTCATCCGCCGTGCCGAGACCCCGCGCGACTACTTCGCAACGCTGGACTTCCTGCCCTTCATGAAGCCGCTGTTCGAGGGCTACGACGACTAAACTGGAACGAGGTGCGCTATGTTTTTCGGATTTCAACTGACCTGCGGTCTGATGATGGTCTTTTACGGCTACACGGTCATGAAGAACCCTCGCGTCTGGGGCGAACAGGGCCGCCGGGCCGTCAAGGCGGAACATTTCGACGAATACTGCCGGCAGAACGGCCTGTTTTTCCTGAAGGCGGGCTGCATCATGTCGGTCATCGCTGCGCTGGACGCTCTGTTCACGCTGGATGCAGTGCTGTACGTGCTGCTGTATCTGTTCGGTCTGGCGTTCTCGTTCTATCCGCTG
>ENA-UESS01000654-UESS01000654.1-human-gut-metagenome-genome-assembly--contig:-NODE-654-length-15163-cov-85.761103_pt1 | contig 15163 bp, 8 predicted proteins | sample MGYA00243004_ERZ508005 | MGnify/ENA primary metagenome ERZ508005 (study PRJEB26167, sample SAMN06115471) | human gut metagenome | host: Homo sapiens | place: China:Guizhou | collected 2016-06-29...
CAGGTGCTGAAGAATGAGATAGGTGCCATCAAAGTTAAACCGCTGGGGCTGAATGAGCATTCCCAAAAGCTGAGTGACAAGGAGATTGACAGGCGACTGACGGGCTACTTCTCTACGCATCAGTTCCTTACGCGCGAGAGTTTTCAGGTTCTCTGCGGGATGATGCGTTCCACTGCGCAGCTTCATATTCGCCTGCTCCGCAGCGAGGGTAAGCTCGAAAATGTGGGAAAACTGAACCAACCGATTTATGTGCCTTGTACGGGGTATTACGGTAGAGACGAGTAGGTTACGGTAAAACTTAGGCGTTTTGAGTAGGTGGAAGCAGATTTTGCTTCCACCTTTTTTTGTTGCTTCCACAGCAGTTCAAATGCCGATGGATAGGGGGATGCAGGAGGTGGGTGGAAGTGTGGAAGCAAAGTGGGGAGAAAAAAATCTAGAGAGTGATGAGAGGCGCGGAAATCATTCTAGATACTTCACCTCTTCACCTAAGGCATCATGGTTCATTTCGCGTATACTGCGATAAAGCTTACCATTTTTCAAATAATAATAATTCTGATAACCAGCAAACTCTATGTTGGCATAGGTTTCATTGTTACGATCTTTGCTTATTTTCCAAGAACTTTCGTAAATCATAGAATCTTTGAAAGTTATGATTGATGTAGAATCTGGACGAAGCTCAAACTTTATGCCGTTGGCAGTAGTGAATATACCGACAAAATCATGTTCTTTTTCGTTGTTGTCACATCCGGTTAGTAGCAGTATCCCCAACAATATTCCTATAATGACTGTTTGTTTCATATTTTTAGTTGTTATATTATAAAAAAGAGTGCTTCAATCGGATGAAGCACTCTCTCTTGTCAGTTTACTTTCTTGGCATCTCTTTTCAGAGTTGTCTCTTATCTTCCTGCGGGAGTACCAGCATTTTCATTTACGTGGATTTTGAATTCCTGAGTGAAAGTCTTCCACTTATAACCGAACTTGATAGGAACATAGATTTCATAATCCCAGTTTACAGGAGTACCACTGTGGTTGTAGTAAGTCAGTGTTTCCTTACCAGTTGCATCTACGTTGTAAACTACAGTTGTGTTGGCAGGAAGTTTACCTTCCTTGTAACCAGCAACAGGCTGCAAATTGCCGTCTACCAGTTTCAGGTTAGTCTTAACTTGATCGGTCATCCAGTTGCTCGGAGTACATTCGTAGAATTTGAACAGTTCTTTTTGCAGAGCTGTTGCATTGGGAGCTTCAGAAGCAGTGTAGAAATTACCGTTTTCGTCTGCATTCCAGCAAGTGTAAGTATAAGCACCTGTTACATCTACAGAGCTACCGTTAACAACAGCATCAGTTACTTCTCCTTCTTCCTTATTCACTGTGATAGTCATCGGTTCAATGATGTTGGCATCATAAGCCTTGATAACTTCAGTATGAGCAGCCGGATGTCCCGGAGTTGCATCACCATAGCAAAGGTCTGCAACCAACTTGATAGGAACAATCTGGCCTACCAAAGCTTTGGCAGCTTCTGTCGGTTTGGTGTCTTTTCCGAAATTGGATGCTGCATCCGGATCAGCTTCTTGCAATTTGATGTTATAAGTCTTGTGACCTTTCAGAGGATTATCTACGACAGTACAGAGGTTGTCCTTATAATTGTCAATTGTTGCAGCCAATTCACCTGCAATGTACAATTTTGTGTTGTCAGTACTCAATGTAACAGCACCATCCTTGAATGTCTTGCTGGCAACATCAAAGTACTTATAAGTTTTACCAGCCAACTTTTCAGCATCGAATTCAAAACGTACACCTTCCAATTCAAATGTAGGAGAATAAGGATTCTTCACATTCGCAACGTTCTTATCCTGGAAGTACAGGTATTCCCATGCACCAGTAGCAGGTTTTACGCCGTCTTTGTTCAAGAAACCGTTCACTAAGTCAGTGTAGATATTTACGGTCGGATTATTGTTAGTCTTATCGCCAGTCAATACGTGTCCAGTGGTTTCATTCCATGCAGGATTCCATTCCACAGCACCATAAACTACCGGGTTCACATTGAATACAGTGTTATTGGTGTTTTTCTTCCAATAACGATTGTCATATCCATATCCACCGAATGTAGGTTTGTAGATAGTACGTGTCAATGTAATTTTCAAAGTAGGATATGCCTTTGTCGGATCTTTCCAGAAGAATGTCTTAGTGAATACCATATCTTCGTGATTTTTCCATACCGGATATTTCTTCACGATGTCAGCGTGAGTCAAAGTCCACTTAATGTTATAAGATTCAACTCCGTCTTCTGTATTCTTAATAAGTTCAACCTTACCATAATCTACTCCATCTTGTGCGTCGAAACCGGCATCAGTGTAAACGGCGTGGAATTCCTGCTTGGTCATACCACCCTCTTTTGCACCGTTGTAGATAACTTCGTTCATGGCTACAGTGCCAATCTTGTCTGCGAAATCACCACATTTGAACATGGTGTCATCGTATGTGAAGCCAATCTCACGCATACCTTCTTCTTTCACCCATTTCACCTTGATGTAACGCATAGCTACCAAAGCATTGTTTACAGTATCCACCAACTCTACACGTACCAACGGTTCGCGGCCTACTGCAGTGGCAGATACACCGTCAAGGCTATAGACTTTTGAAGTCATGTGACCATTCATAGGAGAATCGATTTCTGCGAATTTTTGCTGGTCGGTCTTGTTACTATTACCCTCAGGGCCACCCAAAGTAAAATATTCTCCAGTAGCTTTGTAGAAACGGAATGTTAGACCATAGTCTTTGTATTTCTCCAATTCAGCATGTTTTTTGTGATCTGTAGCATCAATCTCTGTTGTGCAAACCTCCACTAATTTTTTCAAGTCGAGTACCTTGTTATACTGTGCATAAACGTCAATCATGTCGTTAGCCTGTGACTCATATGCACAAATAGAGTCGTGATAGTGCACATAGAATCTACCTTCACCATCAGTCTGAACTTCGTCAGCAAAATCACCACCCATATTTCCGTTGTACATCGTACGTGCATTAGCAATGTAGGGAGCCACCTTTGTTTCGTGCAGACGAACATATTCAGAGTTCACATAAACCTGAGTACCATTTTCCTTAAGAGCTTTAGCTTCATCAGCAGTCAGGTTTTCTTTAGCAATAGGAGCCTTTAGAGAAGCCATGTAGAAAGTTTCTTTTCCACTTGCATGACCGCCTGCTTCATTGATGGATTCGGCAACAGTCTTCTTGAATTGTACTGTCAATACATTGTCTTTTATCTTATAGTCAGTAGGCTGGATAGGAGAATTCTCGGAAATCGTTGCGCCAGCTTTGGTGAGGATGTTTTCAGATTTGATGCAATCGAAAGAAGGCATATAAATATCCTCTGTACGTACACCCATATTGGGGCTAACGTGGAAGTAAGCCTCATTTTTGTCTGTAGACACTGTGTACGGCTTGGCACCAGCTTTATTAACGTGGTCAAGTACAGGAGTTTTGGAATGTGCTGTAAACGTACCTTCAGAATCTTTGTCAGTTTGAGGACCGTCTGCATGTTTTGCCATTGCCTTGTACTCTTGTGGAGTATACTGTAGAGTAGTCAATGTAATAGCTGCAATACCATTGATATGACTTGTAGGAATTACAGCCAGACTAGTCAAACGATGTCCGATAATAGACATAACTTGAGCGCTCAATGCATCAACCTCAGCAGCCAAGTCTTTTAGTTTTTCGTCTGTAACAAAGCCGCCTTCCAATTCTTCTTTCAAGTCGTTGATTTTAGTCTCAACTGCCTCCAAAGAAGCCAACTTCTCAATTTGCTTTTCCAGTTCTTTCTTCAAAGCAGTCAAATCTGCCTCGGATACTCCGCCTTCTGTCGAATTAGCCTTGTCCAAAGCTTCCTGAGCTTTGTTCTTGGCCTCGTTTGCGGCACTTTTGGCTTCATCTACAGCCGTCTGCAACGTAGTAACTTTTGCATTCAGGTCATCAAGTGAAGCTTTCTTGTCCAGTTGTTCCTGCAAGTCCTTGATGTCATCATCATAATCCTTACAAGACGTGAACGTACCTGCAGTACCCAACATCAAGGCACTGAACAGGGTCACACTTAGAAACTTCTTGTTCATAATTGAAAACTTTAAATTTATAAATTTAAAAAAATAAAAAGTGAATAATCTCTCATTTCGAATCCCTTCCACATAGCTGTCTGTCATGTGATTTTTTCCGTTACTTCGCAGGTAACGGAGGAATTTTCCGTGCAAACATAATTGTTTTTCTATAAATGAGCAAATAATAATGCTGTTTTTTTATAATTAATCGAAAAATCTGCATTTAAGCGCACTTTTTTGTTAATGGGATTGTTGTTCGCCCCAATTATTAGTGTATTTGCACGTATGTTCTGCATTATAAAGGGATTGTACTTATACATATTATTAATAAGAGAATGTATAATTTAAATTGAAGATGAAAGAGATTACCTTACAAGAAATGCTGTCAACTATTATTGGAGAGCTTCGAGAAAATGGAAGATGGGGAACAGCCCATATTTACCAATCTACATTGAATGTGTTTTCCGCATTCAATAACTATCGGGATTTGCATCTGCGCAAATTGAATCCAGTGGTTTTGAAACGTTTTGAAATGCACCTGCGTCAACGAGATTGCAGTTGGAACACCGTTTCTACCTATATGAAAGTCATTCGCTCGGCTTACAATCGAGCTGTAGATTTACGATGTGTTCGTTATACTCCTAGATTATTTGAACATGTGTATACAGGAACTAAAGCAGACAAGAAAAGAGCTTTGGAAGCTTCGGATATAGGAACTTTAGTTCGCGGGACAGAAATGGATTTGTCCAAAAGGATTCCTTCCTCAAGCCTTCAAAAGGCCAAAATGCTATTTGTTTTTATGTTTATGATGCGTGGTCTCCCATTTGTCGATTTAGCTTTCTTGCATAAGAAAGACCTGCAAGGGAATGTATTGTCCTATCGTAGAAGAAAAACTGGTCGCACCTTACGGGTACTTCTATCCCCTGAAGCCTTACAGCTGGTACACATGGTATCCAATAAGGACGAGAACTCACCTTATTTATTCCCAATATTACGTAGCAAGGATGGTACAGAAGCGGCTTATAAAGAGTATCAATCAGCTTTGAGGCGTTTTAACTATCAGCTGTCAGCTTTAAAAACACATTTGAATATGAGTTCACATCTTAGTTCGTATTCGGCAAGACACACGTGGGCCACAATGGCATATTATTGTGAGATTCACCCTGGCATTATTTCCGAAGCGATGGGACATTCATCGATAAATGTTACTGAAACCTATCTCAAACCTTTCAACGACAAGAAGATTGATGAAGCAAACGAGAAGGTAATTTCTTTTGTAAAAAGCAATGGAATCTCGGCATAGATTTTTTTATTTTTATTGATAAAGCGGCCTAGATGTGTCCATATTTATTCCTCCCGCAAGAAGCATCTCTTGAAGGGAAGAGTCCTCTCGCTCATTTCTCAACAACTTCCCCTTAAGCCAAAACTCTACAAAATAACACTTTAAGTCTTTCTTTCCCTATAAATATTTTGATTTCCCTTTATCGTAACTTTACCTCTCGGTCATATTATCAGAATTCCACCTATAAGCCACTTTTCATCTTTCATCACTTAAAATGTTATAAACAATTATAGAGGCATTACAACTATATTAAACTTCTTTTCACATAATTGATTCAAGATGGTTCCCGTTACCTGCGAAGTAACGGAATACTTAGTAACAAAACAAGTATGCGAAAGGGGTTCAAAATGAGAGATTATTCACTTTTTATTTTTTTAAATTTATAAATTTAAAGTTTTCAATTATGAACAAAAAGTTTCTAAGTGCAATCTTGTTTGGAGCTTTAATGGCTGGCTCCACAAGTACATTTGTTTCTTGTAAGGACTATGATGATGACATCGATGGCTTGCAGGAGCAGATCGATGCAAACAAAAAACAGATTGATGACATCCTTGCTGCAATCAATGGCAAGAAATTCATCGAAAGTTATGCTCCTGTTGAGGGTGGTTATTTACTGACTTTTACCGGTGGCGAAACTTTAACTATCAAGAATGGTGCTCAAGGCGAAAAAGGTGAGCAAGGACTTCAGGGTATTCAAGGCCCGAAGGGTGAAACCGGGGCTACAATTGTTCCGAAGTTCAAGGTAGATGCCGAGAACTACTGGATGATTAGCGTAGATGAAGGTGCAACCTATGAGTATGTATTGAATGACGCAGGTGAGAAAATCAAGGCTGCAGGCTCAGAAGCTAATGTTGAAGAAGCTATCGGAAACTACGTGAAGGTAGACGAAGAGGGTTATATCTGCATTGGAGAGTATAAGACTTCATTCAAATACAATGCTAACGTTCCTTCAATGATCTACAATGAAAAAGATGGAACCATGCAAGTTACTATTGGCGGTCAGTCATATACTTTGTTAATGGAAGGTTCTGCTTTCAACGGTTTACAGAGCATTGCTTTCAGAAAGCCCTATGCGGATAATTCAACTGTTGGTGGCTCTGAGGTGGCTAAATTAGATGTTTATGATTGGTTCGAAAAGACTGATGACCCTGGTAAGTGGGAATACAGAAAGGCAACCAGAGAGGATGAGAGTTACAAAAACTGGATTAATGATTCAAGACTCGATCAGGATAATACTCAAGAACCTTTCCGTCTGGTAGGTGTTGTAACCGCTCTTGGGGAAAAAGCAGATGTTAATGCTTATCAACTCTATTCTTATGATGAAGCAGCCAAAGAAAACAAATTGTTTGCCGCCATACCTGGTGTCGCTGAATTTAAAGTTTGGCCTAATCAATATAGTCAAACAGATGCTGAATACTTCTTCTCAGATTCTTATAAAACACGTGCTGTTGATATTCCGGTTTGGAGCGTGCAAGGAACTCCTGAATTGAATAATGGTATTCTGTCAGTGAAGATGATTGCTAAGGAAAACATTGTAGACGGACAAATGTATATGTCTTCTTTGGATGTTACCATGTATAAGCAATACACTTCTTCTTCTGATTATTTCAGTGTTAAATCAAGTTGGGCTAATACAAATTGGATTTTTGCAGCACATTCTCATAGAAATGACAGCAACTGGCCTTTTGGTTTACCTGGTGCTTATGATATGCATTCCGAGAAAAATTCATTTACTTATAATGAATCTTATAATTTGAATGACTCTATAAATGCTTATATGTCTAACGTATCCGGTACCCCGGAATTGTCTGAAATAGGTCTTGAGTATACTCAGAAATTTGAGTTATTGCCAAATAACACTAAATTCATTTTGAATGGCAAGGAAATACAATCTAAACAAGGTATCTTCCAAATCAACGATGGTATCCTTTCTGTAAAAGAACAATATCAGGCATCTGCCATTAACGAATATGCAGCAATAAAACTTACAACGACTGTGAAGTCACAAGTTGAAGGTGTTGCTGACTATGTATTTGAAAATACATTCCCTATTCAAGCTATTCGTAAGGCTGAAGATCCATATACATATAATTCCATCGAATTGATTCCGAATGAAGGCAATCTGTCAATGAGCTACAATGCTAGTAAGGCAACTGTTATTGCATTGAATGTTCGTAAGTTTGAATCTGAAATCGGTGGACGTGATATTGTTGCCGGTAACAATGTAGAAGACAGAAATCATCTGTTGCCACTTTATGTATATGATGCGAAAGCAAAAGAATACAAGATGCTTTCTAAGACAGAAGGTCGGGCATACATGAAGAACGACGCGGTTGGTTCTGCCTTGAATTCTGACAACTTGAAGGTTAATGCAAAAGATATCTACTTGTACTACAGAAACGGTGGTGATAATGCAGACAAAGACTCTTTATTCCTGGTTGTAGGGCCAAAGGTAGAATTGGCAGAGACGACTCTTTATGTATCACCTACAGCTAACTCCAATAGTGTTTGGAATGGTACTTGGAAAGATAATGCTCCTTATGCAGTTGGCAATGAATATGATAGAAAATACTTCATGTTGACTCTGAATAAAGTTTCTGTAAATCGCACATTTGCAGTTTCTATCAAGAAAGCATACGAAGCACGTACAATCATTGGTGACTGGAGTGATGCTGCTAACGGCAACTTCGGTATTAAGTCTGAAAACTTCGCTCACATGTATGATGTAACTCCTGCTGATGCTAAAGCTGTATTCGAATTGAATAAAGATAAGCAGAATGCATTTGTACAAGATTTGATGAAGAAGAAGCAATTAGTTGTTGAAGAATCAAATGGCGAATGGAGAATAGCATTCACTGCTCCTATTGATATCAAGAAGGTTGGTAATCTGAAAGTTGATATTTATGATGCAAATGGTTACGATGCTACTGACAAGAACCGTAAACCTGATGCAGAAGAATTATGGACTGTAGCTCGTCCGATAGCAGATTTCACCGGTGGTGCTGCACTGAAAGCATTCAACGATCCGAACTTGGCCAAGGATACAGAAATTACTTTGAAGCAATTGATTGAAAATTCTGTAGCTGGCACTAAGACTAAGGCTGAAGACTTCTGGAAGAATCTGATATTGAAAGACTATGCAGGTGAGACAGTTGTTAAATTCAATGGAACTACATTCAATGCCGAAGAAGTCACTGCTCGTGCTGCTTTGTACAAGAAGTCTGTTAAAACTGGTCTCCGCTACATTATGTCTAACGGAACAGACAAAGATGAATACTTCAAGGTAGATCCTACAACTGGTAAGCTGACTTGTATTGCACTCCCGACAGGTACTGAGTTTACTCATACAGTAAATGTGGTTCTGCAGTTCGTTCACGACTGGGGTACTAGTGAGTATGCATACAACGTAACTATCACACGTAAACAAGCTACTAGATAATCTGAGTAGTAGAAAATTGTCTGAATAGACAATTATAAAATCAAAAGGAGGATGTTCTATGGGAACATCCTCCTTTTTTTCTCCAGAAACTTTTTTCTCCTCACTTTGCTTCCACACTTCCACCCACTTCCTGCATCTCTCTATCCATCGGCATTTGCCCCTCTGTGGAAGCACCCTCCAAAGGTGGAAGCAAATTTTGCTTCCACCTACTCAAAACGCCATGGTTTTACTGCAACTCACTCATTTTTATTTTAATACATCGAACAAATTTTATAAAACACTGACGCCAGTTTCCCCATACTTCTACACCCATCCTACCCATAAAATCTGCAATACCTCTCCCTTATCTTCATCCAAATCCACAACAGCCTCCTCCTCTCCTCAGCATAAAAAATGCCCCGTTCATTTCATTCTCCCTCCACTTTCCACTATCTTTGTCCCCACGATGAAAAAGTTCGCCGACGTCATATTGCCTTTGCCCTTGCACAGCTGCTTCACCTACTCCCTGCCCGACGAGTGGGCGGATGAAGTGCAAACCGGTTGCCGGGTGGTAGTACCATTCGGGCGGAAGAAATACTATACGGCCATCGTGCGTAACGTGCACTATTGTGCCCCCACCGGATACGAAGTAAAGGAAGTGTCTGCTTTGCTGGATGCCTGCCCGATACTGCTTCCGCGGCAGTTCAAGTTCTGGGAATGGCTCTCCGATTACTATCTCTGCACGCAAGGAGACGTCTACAAAGCTGCCTTACCCTCTGGCTTGAAGCTGGAAAGCGAAACAATCGTAGAGTACAACCCCGATTTCGAATCCGATGTCTGCCTGCCGGAGAAGGAACAGAAGATACTGGATATGCTCTCTGCCGACCCGGAGCAATGCGTGACGAAACTGGAGAAGGAGACCGGCATCAAGAACATACTTTCTGTCATCAAGTCACTGCTCGACAAAGAGGCCATCTTCGTAAAGGAAGAATTGCGCCGCACCTACAAGCCTAAGACCGAAACCCGTGTACGCCTCACCGCCGCCGCCCGCAACGAACACCGCCTGCACATCTTCTTCGACGAGTTGCAGCGCCGTGCCCCCAAGCAACTGGACCTGCTGATGAAATATCTGGAACTCTCCGGCTACCTCAGCGGACGAGATATAAAAGAAGTCTCCAAAGCCGAACTGCTGCAACGCACCTCCGCCACCCCTGCCGTATTCAACGGTCTTATAGACCGTGGTGTATTCGAAGTTTATCAGCAGGAAATAGGCCGCATAGATAAAGCGCTTCTCAAAGAAGTCGTCCCCGTCAATCCGCTGAACGAACACCAGCAACGCGCCTATCACGCCATCTTGGAGAATTTCCAAAGCAAGAACGTCTGCCTGCTGCACGGCATCACGGCAAGCGGCAAGACAGAAGTCTATATTCATCTGATAGAAGAAACCATCCGGCAAGGAAAGCAAGTGCTCTATCTCCTGCCCGAAATAGCTCTCACTGCACAAATCACAGAGCGCCTGCAACGTGTTTTCGGTTCCCGTCTGGGCATCTACCACTCCAAATTCCCCGATGCGGAACGGGTAGAAATCTGGCAGAAGCAGCTGTCGGAAGCAGACTATGACATTATCCTCGGTGTCCGCTCCTCCGTCTTTCTTCCTTTCCGCAACCTCGGCCTCGTGATTGTGGACGAGGAGCACGAGAACACCTACAAGCAGCAGGACCCTGCCCCCCGCTACCATGCCCGCAATGCCGCCATTGTACTCGCCTCCATGTATGGTGCCAAAACTCTGTTGGGCACGGCAACCCCTTCCGTAGAGACCTGGCACAATGCCACATCCGGTAAGTATGGCCTCGTGGAACTGAAAGAACGTTATAAAGAGATACAACTGCCGGAGATTATCCCCGTAGACATCAAGGAATTGCACCGCAAGAAGATGATGAACGGTCCGTTCTCCCCACTGCTCCTACAATATATCCGCGAGGCGCTGGAACAAAAAGAACAGGTCATCCTCTTTCAGAACCGCCGCGGTTTCGCCCCCATGATAGAGTGCAACACCTGCGGCTGGGTACCCAAATGCAAGAACTGCGACGTCAGCCTCACCTACCATAAGGGGCTGAACCAACTGACCTGCCACTACTGTGGCTACACCTACCAACTGCCCCGCATCTGCCCCGCCTGCGAGGGCACTGACCTGCGCAACCGCGGCTTCGGCACGGAAAAAATAGAAGATGACATCAAAGCCCTCTTCCCCGACGCCCGCGTAGCCCGTATGGACTTGGACACCACCCGCACCCGTACCGCCTACGAGCGCATCATCTCCGATTTCCAGCAAGGCAAGACGGACATCCTGATAGGCACGCAAATGGTGTCCAAGGGTCTGGACTTCGACCACGTCAGCATTGTGGGCATACTCAATGCCGACACCATGCTGAACTATCCCGACTTCCGCGCCTACGAGCGCGCCTTCCAGCTGATGGCGCAGGTTGCCGGACGCGCCGGACGGAAGAACAAGCGCGGCAGGGTGGTGCTACAAACCAAAAGCATCGACCATCCCATCATCCCGCAAGTCATTGCCAACGACTACGAAGCCATGGTAGGCGGGCAGCTTGCCGAACGCCAGATGTTCCACTACCCGCCCTACTACCGCCTGGTGTATGTCTACCTGAAGAACCGGAACGAGACCCTGCTCGACCTCATGGCACAGACTATGGCCGCCAAGCTCCGCACCGTCTTTGGCAACCGTGTGCTGGGACCGGACAAGCCGCCCGTAGCACGCGTACAGACCCTGTTCATCCGAAAGATTGTCTTGAAGATAGAAACCAATGCCCCAATGGCACGTGCCCGCGAGCTGCTCGTCCAGGTGCAAAAGGAGATGGTGGCGGAAGACCGCTTCAAGTCGTTGATAGTGTATTATGATGTAGACCCGATGTAAATAACTCGTAACTAAAGAAATATGAAGAAGATACTTTTCGTTTGCCTCGGCAACATTTGCCGTTCCTCCTCGGCAGAGGGAGTCATGAAACATCTGATAGAAGAAGCCGGACGTGCGGATGAGTTTTTAATCGATTCTGCAGGCATTCTGTCCTATCACCAGGGCGAACTGCCGGACAGCCGGATGCGTGCCCATGCTGCCCGCCGTGGATACAATCTGACGCATCTTTCGCGACCCGTACGTACCGAGGATTTTTACAACTTCGACCTGATTATCGGTATGGACGACCGCAACATCGACGACCTGAAAGATCGTGCCCCTTCAACCGCCGAATGGAGCAAGATACACCGCATGACGGAATACTGTACAAAGTTTACCCATGCCGACCATGTACCGGACCCCTATTACGGCGGTTCCGAAGGTTTTGAGTATGTGCTGGACATTCTGGAAGATGCTTGTGCGGGGTTACTGCAGAGCATTTAATCCAGCGGCATTACATGATACAGTGTCCCCTGCCTTGACTTCTTGTTCGGTATTTCAAGCTTCTTGAGCGTCCGCCCGAATACGGCCACCTTGTTGATTGCCAGACGGTCACGCGTCTTTGTCTGTAAAGTGGAAAGAATCTGCATGGGCATCATCCATTGCCCCTCCTCATCCTCTTCTGCCGCACGGAAATGGCTGTGGAAGAGTTGTTCCAGTGGGGTGAGCTGTTCAAATTCCCGGTTCGTCCGCTTCAAGATGGCTTCATCGGCATCATCCAGCCAGTAACGCTCACCTTTGGCTACGGCATTCAGAGCCTGCGCATAGAGCTGGCGGTAGTTGATGCTGACATTCGTATCGATGGGACCGGTGACCTCAATGCAGATGAAACGGCGGCTGCCACTGGGGTCGGACAACAAGTCCTTCTGGTTGCTGGTGCCGATGAAGGAGGCATACCGCCGCATCTCACGGATGGTGCTGCCGTAGGGTTTGCGCAGGTTGGCAACCGGTTTCTGCAGCAGATGCTTCAGGAAGCCCTGCTGGTTGATGTTGATTTGGTCGAACTCGTCGATGTTGACGAGCAGAAAGCGTCCCAGGCTGCGTTCCGCTTCCTGCCTGCTCTTGAAGTCGATGCTGTCCGTATAGCCGAAACGCAGCTCCGGTGGCAGCAAAATGCGGCAAAAGGTGGATTTCCGGAACCCTTGAGAACCGACAAGCAGAGGAGAAGTATTGTTTCCGTGTTGCCGGTCCATTCCACGCCAGTGTGCCACCATGCCCAGGAACCAGCGGTAGAACAGCTCCTGCCAATGAGGATTGTGGCACGGAACGAGGTCGGCCAATGCCCGGATGCGGTCTTTCCCGTCCCAGCGGCCGGTGTCGTAAAGGTATTCTTCGACGGGATTATAGAGTGGCACATAGTCTGAAGTTAGGAAACGGTTGATATCGCGGTCCCATACGCGGATACCCTCCTTCAGGGCATTCATGGAGACCGTACTGCGGGCACGCTGGTCAGCAGGCTTGAAATAGAAATGGACGGAGTCGCGCTGACGGTATTCCAAATCATCCAGAACGGTGTTGTAGCGGAACTCATACCGGCGGCCCATAAACTCTTCCAGCCGGAAAACGCTCTCCTGCTCTTGCGTCAGACTGCTCTTTTTCCCGAAGCCTTTAAGCTCTTGATATAGGTTATGAATCGTTTGACGGACAATGAATTCATCCGTTTCCCGGTAATAGTGCATCAATGTCTGGCGGACTACTTCCTCTTCGGGAATGCCTGCCTTGAAACAATGTTCGGCCAGAGGCACCAGCAGTATCCGTAAATCCCCGTCCCGTTTCCAGCCGCCCAATCCGCGGAATGCACGGTCAAGGGCCGACTCGAAGAGTACGGCAAAGGTGTCCGAGGCTTTACTGTCCGGATGCAGCCGCAACAGCGGATTCTTTTCTGCGAGTTTTCGTTGCCGGAAGTTCTCTTCCTCGGGCATGCCGAGGGGTTGTTCCAAGCAGAAAGGCACAGCGGCAGGATTGTAGTAAGGATATCCATCCAGAGTCATGCGGCAACTCTGTGTAAGGGAAGGTTCTTTCAATGTAATGGCAAACGGCAGCAAGGGCTGGTAGCACTTCACAGCCATACGGTAGGCGTGGGCATGAAACAAGGTGGCATCGCTCTCCAGCTTCGGCGTCGTGCCGTCGGGCAGGGCAAACAATACCCATATCTTGGCACTCCGTCCGCTGGAACCGCAGAAAGCGGCAAAGGTCTGTGGCAGCAGGGCGGCTTGTTGCTTTACATATTCCGCTTCGGCAATGCCCGACAGACGGTTTACTTCCAGTTGTACGAGTCCGTTATAGTTCTTCATCCGCCGTTCCCCCTCTTGTGTACGGCTATATTCCACGGCAGGGTAGATGCGGGGCAGCTTGTCTATATGTTCGTATTGGGCACAAGTGCCCTCCAGTTGAGGAAGGATGGCCCGGAGGGTCGACACATGTCCGGCTTTGGTTTCGGTTTTCAGTTTTTTAATCAGTGCATCCGCTTCCAGGGTGCTGAGGGCTTCCTTTCCGCTCCCTTTTTCTGCTCTAATCAAGGTAATTTTCATTCTGTTTGTCAGCTTGTTTGGGTAAATATAATTCTCGTAAAGATACTACATTGAAGAGCTGAAAGCAAGCATTCTGCGGAATAATTATTAAATGGATACAAGTCTCCACGACTCATGCAGAGAAGTGTTAAAAGCAAATGAGTTTCTTTGTCAAAACACTGGCATTCCTTTGCTTTTCTCCCTTTGTTTGTCTACTTTTGTATAGGGAATAGATGACGCCTAACGACCATGAACAACTCTGCTTACGGCCATGAAGCAATCGCTTGACGACCGTAAGCAGAGTTGTTCATGGTCGTTAGGCGTCTCTCTTTCCATAGCTTTTACGGATGAAGTACGCACCCCGCACCTATTCCGCATAGGGCGCAAACTTATTATATAACAACTTAAAAGACATTGAACTATGGCAATTTTATTTGATTGGTATGAACTTCCGGAACCAAAAGACAAACAGCGGGAAGAAAAGATACTTCATCCACGCATCCGCTTGAACGGCTCTACCACTACCGACGAACTGCGTCGCAGAATTCAGGAACGCAGCTCGTTGACGGAGACTGATGTCTCGGCGGTACTGGATGCCTTGTCGCACGTCATGGGGGAAGACCTTGCCGAGGGGCGGCAGGTGCATCTGGACGGTATCGGCTATTTTCATCCCGTACTAACGAGCACGGAGCCGGTGACCGCTGCGACCAAACGAAAAACCACCAAGATTAAGCTGAAGGGCATCAAGTTTCGTGCCGACCAGGTGCTGAAGAATGAGATAGGTGCCATCAAAGTTAAACCGCTGGGGCTGAATGAGCATTCCCAAAAGCTGAGTGA
>ENA-UESS01000675-UESS01000675.1-human-gut-metagenome-genome-assembly--contig:-NODE-675-length-14973-cov-11.651987_pt1 | contig 14973 bp, 9 predicted proteins | sample MGYA00243004_ERZ508005 | MGnify/ENA primary metagenome ERZ508005 (study PRJEB26167, sample SAMN06115471) | human gut metagenome | host: Homo sapiens | place: China:Guizhou | collected 2016-06-29...
CGTCTACGTACAATAGGATATTGGGATATTGCCTTTTGATAGCTATCAGGCGGTTTAAATCCGCTACATCCCCGTCCATGCTGAAAATGCTTTCGGTCAAGATGATGATCGTCTCGTATTGACAGGCGTTCTTTTGTACGAGGCGTTCCAGTTGGTCATAGTCGTTGTGGCGGTAACGGAGGAATGGGGAGCCACTCAACAAGATGCCATCAATGATGCTGGCGTGCACCAGCTTGTCGGCGAGTAATAAGGTCTGTTTATCGGTTAAGGCCGGGAGGATTCCGGTGTTGGCATGATAGCCGCTATTGAAGATCAATGCGGCTTCCCGGTCGAAGGAACGGGCGATCTGTTTCTCCAGTTTCGTATATACGGAGAAATTACCCGTCAGCAAGCGGGATGATGATGAGGAGTAGGGATAGAAGCGGTCTTGTGTGGATGCTTGAAACTCCTCTTGTAAATCCTGCCGGCTGGCTAATCCAAGATAATCGTTGGAAGAGAGATTCAGCATACGCTTTCCCTCTTTTAATATCCATATTCCTTGATGCTCGACTTCCGGTAGGTGCCTAAGATTCCCGGAGGCTCGTAAAGCCGTAAGTTGCTCGTTATATGATTTCATATATCTATATATTACCCGGTTGTAGATATGTTAATTATGCGTTAATACTCTCAATAATCCGGATGTTAGTCTGGATAGTTCATTCATGGAGATAATGAAAGGAGGCATGAGGTAAACCAGCCGTCCGAACGGACGTACCCATATCCCTTCCTCTACGAATTGGCGTTGTAATACCGCCATATCCACCGGATGCTTCATCTCGATAACCCCGATCGCTCCCAATACCCGTACCTCAGCGACTTCAGGCAGCTTGGCGGCTGGCGCTAACTCCGTCCGCAATTGCTCCTCTATAAGCTTCACTTTCTCTTGCCAACGGCTGGCGATCAATAAAGAGATCGAGGCCGAAGCGATAGCGCATGCCAAGGGATTTCCCATAAACGTAGGTCCATGCATAAAGCATCCTGCCTCGCCGGAGCAGATCGTGTCGGCTATTGGCTTCGTCGTGATCGTGGCGGAAAGCGTAAGATAACCTCCTGTCAACGCCTTTCCGATACACATGATATCGGGTTCGACTCCCGCATGTTCCCATGCGAACAACTTTCCGGTACGTCCGAAGCCTGTCGCTATCTCGTCGAATATCAATAAGACGTTATACCGCTCGCAAAGTTCCCGGGCACGGACGAGGAAAGTGGGAGAGTAGAAATACATGCCTCCTGCCCCCTGTACGACCGGTTCCAAGATCAAGGCGGCGATCTCGTCGGCGTGCCGTTCTAATAAATCCCGCAAGGGAGTCATGGCCTCCTCTCTCCATTTCTCGCCGAACCGGACTGAAGGTTGAGGTATGAAGTATTGGATGGGTAGGCTTCCTGAGAAGATCCCATGCATGCCTGTCACCGGATCACATACCGACATGGCGTGCCAAGTATCTCCATGATAACCGCTACGGATCGTGGCGAAGGTATGTTTTTCCGGTATGCCTCTGGACTGCCAGTATTGGATCGCCATCTTTAAGGCGACCTCCACGGCGACCGAGCCGCTATCCGCTAGGAATATCTTTTCTAGGGAAGGGGGCAATAGCGGTAGTAATTTAGAGGCCAACTCAACAGCCGGCTCGTGCGTGAATCCCCCGAACATGATATGGCTCATCTTATCCAATTGGGTTTTAGCCGCCGCGTTAAGTACCGGATGGTTGTATCCGTGGACTGCCGCCCACCAAGAAGACATTCCGTCTATTAGCTCCCTGCCGTCCGCAAGGGTTATCGTTACGCCTTCCGCTTTGGATACCGGATAGACGGGAAGTGGATCGATGGTCGAGGTGTAGGGATGCCAAGAATAATAAAAAGCCACGATAACTGTGAGCCTATATTGGCAACCGGCACGAGTGCGCTTCGAAATGACAGCGGTGCATAACCTCTTGCGTGCTGGATCGCGTGTCCGCATTCATGTGCCGCAACACCGACTGCCGCTACTGATGTACTCGCATAGACGGCATCAGAAAGGTTTAACGTCTTGTTTCTTGGGTCATAATGGTCTGTCAGTTTTCCCGATACCCGCTGGATTGCCACATCATAAATGCCCTGTGACTGCAAAATACGTTCTGCCGCCTGCGCTCCGGTCATGCCTGAACGGCTGCGTACCCTAGAGTATTTTGAGAATCTGGAATTGACCAGAAACTGTGCAAACAGTGAAATCAGTGCTGATATGATAATCAGCATATACGTTGGGTCATAATAATAGTAACCATAATATCTTCCCGGCATAATATCCTCCAATCCGCAGGCATTCCAATGTCGTAGGAACCGCGAACTGAATGAATTCAGTTCTGCGATAAGGGCAGATTGATAATGCCTGCTTTATCAATCTGCCGTATGAACAGGCTTAATTATAAGGCCTGTTCATACTTTCCTCCAATCCGCAATCTAAATTATTTTCCGAGTTCCATTCCTTTTTCCAGACGGCTTCCACGTAAGAAAGCATCCGATGTCATGCGCTTTTTACCCTCTGCCTGAACTTCATTGACTTTTAACAAATCCTTTCCGCACCCGATAAAAAAAGTGTGTGGCAGCACTGCTGCAATCTGTCCCGGCTCTGCACCTTTAAAATCTGTGCTATATTCCGGAAATTCTGCTTCTGCCTGTTCCTTTGTATACACATCCGCATCCCAGATTTTGAGCATTTTCCCGTTTAAATGAGTAAATGCGCTCGGCCACGGATTCAGTCCGCGAATCAGCCGCTCTAATGCATCCGCTTCCTTTGAAAAGTCCAGCTCACCGAATGATTTTTTTATCATCTTTACATAAGAAGCTTCTTCTTCGTTCTGCTTCTGCGGCTTTAAGGTTCCGGCTTTCGCCTCTTCTAAGGTCTTTACAAGAAGCTGTGCGCCTACATCGCTTAAACGGTCAAACAGACTGCCGCCGGTTTCCTTCGGGTCAAGCTTTACTTTTTCTGTTAAAAGAATATCTCCGGTATCCAGCCCTTCATTCATCTGCATGGTTGTTACACCAGAATATTCACAGCCGTCAATGACTGCCCACTGAATTGGCGCCGCACCACGGTATTTCGGAAGCAGGGAAGCATGGACATTGATACAGCCGTATTTCGGCATATGAATAATTTCTGCCGGAAGCAGTTGTCCGAATGCCACAACTACAATCACATCTGCTTCATATCCTCTTAATTCTTCAATAAATGCTTCTTCTCTGGCACGCTGTGGCTGTAATACCGTCAGATTGTGCTTTAATGCCGCTTCTTTGACCGGTGACATGCTCATTGCACCGCCTCTGCCCTTTGGCTTATCCGGCTGTGTTACAACCGCAGCCACTTCATGTCCGGCGGCAAGCACAGCCTCTAGTGTCCCCACCGAAAAATCCGGTGTACCCATAAAAATAACTCTCATATACTCTCCATTTCCGGACGACTTTACTGCAAAACAGCAATTTCATATATTTTGTATATCATGATATGATGTTGGGGTCAAAAGCCTTAACTATGATATCTATGGATTGTTCCGTGCTAAACATGTGCCACTGGCACATAGCACCCGCCTATGAGCAAGCTCATGTGGGTTCAGATATTTTGACCCTGGTAGCATGATATAAAAGTATGATAGTATTGTATTATTTTAAGCGGTAATTATGCAAGATAAAAAATCTTAGAAATATATAATAATAATCAGAATTATCGAAAAATAATCAGAAATAAAAATAGGAGTGGAGAGAAGTATGAGCATAGCAGAAATTTGTAACAAAATGTATGGAAAGACCATCAGAGAGTGCAGTAACGAACAGGTCTATACGGCACTGCTGGCACTGGTAAAGAAAGTCACGGAAGAAAGAAAAGAAGCACAGGAGCGGCAGGAAAAAGAAAACGGCAAGAAAGTGTATTACATTTCCGCAGAATTTCTGATTGGAAAGCTGCTGTCAAACAACCTGATTAATCTGGGGCTGTATGAGCAGATTTCGCAGGAATTAGAGGAAAATGGAAAGAATATTGCACAAATCGAAGAAGCCGAGCCGGAGCCGTCACTTGGAAATGGCGGACTGGGACGGCTGGCAGCGTGCTTTTTGGATTCCATTGCCACATTAAACTTAAACGGGGACGGCATTGGCATCAATTATCATCTGGGGCTGTTCCGTCAGGTGTTTGCACAGAATAAGCAGACAGAACAGCCGGATTACTGGATTCAAAAGGAAAGCTGGCTGACAAAGACGGAGGTGCAGTACCCGGTACAGTTTGGCAAATTGTCCGTCATGTCGAGAATGTATGACATTGATGTGACAGGTTACGAGGGCAGGGTCAACAAACTGCATTTATTTGATATCGACACGGTTGATGAAAAAATACCGATGCACGACGGCATTGATTTTGATAAAAATGCGATTGAGAAGAATCTCACGCTCTTTTTGTACCCGGACGACAGCGACAGAGCCGGACAGTTATTGCGCATTTACCAGCAGTATTTTATGGTAAGCAACGCCGCACAGCTGATTCTTTCAGAATGCCGCAGGAAATGTGAAAAAGCGGGAAAGACGTTAAAGAATCTGAATGAATTTGCGGTGATTCAGATTAATGATACGCACCCGACAATGGTTATTCCTGAATTAATCCGCATTTTAACAACGCAGAAAGACATTGACGGCAGTGTGATGACGATGCAGGAGGCGGCAGAGGTGGTGACAAAGACGTGTGCATATACAAATCACACGATTCTTGCAGAAGCACTCGAAACATGGCCGCTGGACTATCTTGAGGAGGTTGTGCCGCAGTTAGTTCCGATTATCCGTTATCTTGATGAAAATGTACGCGCCCGTTATACGGATGCTTCCGTTTACATTATTGACGAAAACGACCGCGTGCATATGGCACATATTGATATTCATTATGGTTTCAGTGTAAATGGGGTGGCAAAGCTGCATACGGAGATTTTGATGCAGGAAGAACTGAAATCTTTTTACCGCATTTATCCTGAAAAATTTAACAATAAAACCAACGGCATTACGTTCAGAAGGTGGTTACTGCACTGCAATCAGGCACTGGCCGCCTATATTGAAGAACTGATTGGCGCAGATTTTAAAAAGGAAGCAGGGGAACTTTCACAGCTTATAAAATATGCAGATGATGAAAATGTGATTGCGCGCATGCTTGAAATTAAGGCGGAAAATAAGAAAAGGCATTTCATTTTCTGAAATGCCTTCCCCGGGGTACGTTCTGAATCAGGAATTAATCCTCTGCGATAGCACCAACAGGGCACTGACCTGCGCAGGAACCGCAGCTGATGCACTTATCTGCATCGATTTCAAACTTTCCGTCGCCCATGCTGATAGCGCCAACGGGGCACTGTGCCTCACAAGCTCCACATGCTACACAAGCATCACCAATAACAAATGCCATAATCTTTTCCTCCTATTTTGCGTGTATCAAATCTCTTGTTTGATACAAATTTATCAATATAACCACTTGTATTGTAATATAAATGGGCTTTGAATACAAGACTTATTTAGTATTTTTTATCAATAGTTACAGTTGCTTATTTATATTTATTGAACTCCAGAATCTTCTTCGCATTCTGGATCCTCTCTTCGGTGGGCGGTTCTACACCCTCAAGCTTGTACGGAATCCCCAGTTCTTTCCACTTGTACTCACCCAGAGTATGGTAGGGAAGAACTTCTACTTTCATGACGGTATCCAGAGTATCAATAAATTCTCTTGTCTTTTTCAGGTATTCGTCATTGTCAGTAATTCCGGGCACCAGTACATGACGGATCCACATGGGAATACCCTGCTCGGAAAGGTATCTTGCGCAGTCTAGAATATTCTTGTTGGTATGGCCGGTTAGCTTCTTGTGTTCTTCATCATCAATATGCTTGATGTCCAACATGACGAGATCAGTATATTTCAGTAATTCATTGAATTTGGAGAAGAAAGGCTCTTCTCTGGTAAAAGGCTGTCCGGAAGTATCAAGATTGGTATTAATGCCTCTCTCGTGGGCCTTGCGGAAAAGATCGATCAGAAAATCGATCTGTAATAAGGCTTCGCCGCCGCTGACAGTGATGCCGCCTTCTTTGCCCCAGTAGCTGCGGAAACGCTCTGCTTTATCCAGAAGCTCGTCTGCTGTCATCAGATTGTCAGTGTCGGGATTCCAGGTATCTACGTTGTGGCAATATTGACAACGCATATTGCAGCCCTTGAGGAAAATAAGATAGCGGATTCCGGGTCCGTCTACTGCGCCGAAGGATTCTAATGAGTGAATTCTGCCTTTGATCATTGTAATAATCTCCATTCTCTGCCATGCAGGCAGCTGAGGGGTGAGTGTTACGAATAGTATATCCAAAAAAGGACCGGACATTACTGCCCGGCCCCATATACATCAATTATCTCAAAACCTGTAAGAATTACAGACTCTTATGGCAGGTTCTTGCGATAACATCATCCTGCTGCTCCTTGGTCAGGCTGATGAACTTAACAGCATAACCGGATACACGGATGGTGAAGTTAGCGTACTCAGGCTTCTCAGGATGAGCCTGTGCATCTAACAGCTTCTCGGTACCGAATACGTTAACGTTGAGGTGATGAGCACCACGATCGAAGTAACCATCCATTACACGTACCAGAGTTTCTTTCTGCTCGTCAAGGTTGTGACCAAGAGCGGAAGGAGCCATGGTCTGGGTATTAGAGATACCATCCAGAGCATACTCATAAGGCAGCTTAGCTACGGAGTTCAGGGATGCAAGCAGACCGCTCTTCTCAGCACCGTAGGAAGGTGATGCACCGGGAGCGAAAGGCTTGTAAGCTTCTCTACCATCAGGCAGAGCACCGGTAGCCTTACCGTATACAACGTTAGAGGTAATGGTCAGTACGGAAGTGGTAGGCTCGGAATTTCTGTAGGTGTGGTTCTTCTTGATCTTCTCCATGAAGGTCTTCAGCAGCCATACAGCGAATTCATCAGCTCTGGGATCATCGTTACCATACTTAGGGAAGTCGCCTTCGATCTTGAAGTCTACAGCACAACCCTGGTCATCACGGATAACCTTAACCTTAGCATACTTGATAGCGGACAGGGAGTCAGCTACATGGGACAGACCTGCAATACCGGTTGCGAAGGTTCTTCTTACATCGGTATCGATCAGAGCCATCTCAGCTGCTTCGTAGTAGTACTTATCATGCATGTAGTGGATCAGGTTCAGGATGTTAACATACAGAGATGCACACCAGTCAAGCATGATGTCATATTTATGCATAACTTCGTCGAAATCAAGGTACTCGGAAGTGATAGGAGCGATTTCGGGACCACACTGCATATGCTTGCCGTTCTTGTCCAGATGCTTCTCATCCTTACCACCGTTGATAGCGTACAGTAAGCACTTAGCCAGGTTAGCACGAGCACCGAAGAACTGGATCTCCTTACCGGTCTGAGTAGCGGATACGCAGCAGCAGATGCTGTAGTCATCACCCCAGATAGGCTTCATAACGTCATCGTTCTCGTACTGGATGGAAGAAGTATTTACAGAAATCTTAGCTGCGTACTTCTTGAAGTTATCAGGCAGAGCGCTGGAGTACAGAACGGTCAGGTTCGGCTCGGGGCTGGGGCCCATGTTCTCCAGAGTATGCAGGAAACGATAGTCGTTCTTGGTAACCATATGACGACCATCCATGCCGATACCACCAACTTCCAGAGTAGCCCATACAGGGTCGCCGGAGAACAGCTGGTTGTAAGAAGGAATACGAGCGAACTTAACCATACGGAACTTCATGGTCATATGGTCGATCAGCTCCTGAGCTTCTTTCTCGGTCAGGGTGCCTTCCTTTAAGTCTCTCTCAATATAGATATCCAGGAAAGTAGAGATACGTCCTACGGACATAGCTGCACCGTTCTGGGTCTTGATAGCTGCCAGGTAACCGAAGTATAACCACTGGATAGCTTCCTTAGCGGTGGTAGCGGGACCGGAAATATCGTAGCCGTAAATCTTAGCCATTTCCTTCATGCCCTTCAGAGCCTTGATCTGATCAGCGATCTCTTCTCTCAGGCGGATGATGTCCTCAGTCATAACACCGGTACCGCAGTTCTTCTTATCCTCTTCCTTTTTCTGGATCAGGAAATCAATACCGTACAGAGCAACTCTTCTGTAGTCGCCTACGATACGTCCACGACCATAGGTATCGGGAAGACCGGTAACGATATGGGTATGACGAGCAACCTTCATCTCATCGGTATAAGCATCAAATACTGCCTGGTTGTGAGTCTTGTGGTACTCGTTGAAGATTTTGTCATATTTAGCGTTTACTTCGTAGCCATAGGTGCTTGCAGCCTGCTGAGCCATCTTGATACCACCATAAGGCATGAATGCTCTCTTTAAAGGCTTGTCTGTCTGCAGACCAACGATCTGCTCCAGATCCTTCATAGATTCATCAATATAGCCAGGGCCATAAGCGGTCAGACTGGATACGACCTCTGTTTCGCATTCCAGAACGCCGTCATGCTCACGCTCTTCCTTCTGTAACTCCTGAAGTCTGCCCCAAAGTTTATCAGTTGCTTCGGTAGGTCCCTCCAGGAAGCTCTCATCTCCATCATACGGAGTGTAGTTGGTCTGGATGAAGTTACGTACGTTGACGTCTACATCCCAATGGCCATCTTTTTTAAAGCTTCTCCATGCTTCTGCCATGAAAATTTACCTCCTTCTGGTAAAAACAATTAATATTATCAACTGAGAGTACCGGTTTCACTGGTATCCCAAGCTGTTTCTTTACGATAAAAGTGTACTACCTGACAAGGGTAAGTGTCAACCTTTTTAGGAATTGTTCCTAGTTTTGTACATCAGCTCTGACATGAAAAAAAGGTTGACGTGCGTGGGTGCTTGCACACAAGGCAACGATTCTGTCATTCTATGAGCAGAACTGTTACAGTCGATACACCCAGATCCCCCAGTAAGAGTCTTCTGTTTCAAAGTATCCCACAAGTTCCATGCCCATCCTGTCGGCATCGCCGATCTCAGCTCCGGAGAACAGGTACTCACATCCCAGTTCCCGCAATGCCTCCATGTCAAATTCCAGGCCTTCATAGACCAGTGTGTTTCCCTTTTGCAGGCGCATGTAATTGCCGGTAATGCTGTTGAACAGATAACAGCGGTTCCCCCATGTATCAAAGTATACCCGCACTTCTTCGTTTTTCTCAATCTCCGGTGCAATAACTTCCCGGAATCTGTGCTTGTACTCCAGAGGATAATTGTTGGAATATCCGTCCACCGTATAAAAACCATGCATCAGTGCCGGTGCGGGACTGACTCCCAGATGTGCCACACGATAGGTGCTCTTGTCCCGGCCAATCGCATCATCGATCTCCTGCATCAGATCCTCTGAAAACCAGCTTTCCCAGGAGATATATCCCGTGATTCCGGATCCGTTATTGATCTGGTTCACATTGAGATACATTCCGGAGTTCACTTTCAACAGCTGAAGCGTTGGCAACAGACATACTGCCAGGATCACCAGTTTTCCCGGCAGCATCCTGCTGTCGGTATGCGGCACTTTCGTTCTCCACAATACCGCTGCCGCCAGTGCGAACTCCAGATACCAGTCCGCAGGATACAGCCAATAGAACCGGTGGATCTGAAAATAGTGTAAAAATCCCGTGACGCTGTTTTTGAAATCAACGACCACCGTCATATGACAAAATGCATAAAACAATGCGATGCCGATCAGGAATAAAAAGTTGATAACAGCCGCCTTGTATATCATTCTGTCCGTTTCTTCCTTTTTGCAAAATGCTCCCAGAAGCAGGAATATGACAATCGGCAGGATCAAATATTTATGTAAGGACGGTGCGTGTTGTGCGCTGTTCCGGAAGAGGCTCCAAAAAGTCTCAAAAAAGGGAGTCGCGGAAGACACCATTTCTTCCCGGTGGCTGACATAACTGCTGTCTCCTACCAGAATCTCCAGGATCAGTGACCAGTTGACAATGACATAAGTCACCAGCAACTCTGCAAATCCCAGAACCGGCCATTTATTCTTTCTTTTCTGAAAGGAAGCAACAAGGAGTGCCAAAAGCCACAATCCCAGCACCACATAACCGGTATACACCAGGTGGCTGGTCAGGCCGAACAGTAACGTACACATCAATGCGGGAAGGATTCTTTTCCGTTTCCACAGACACAGAAAGGCATATGCCACCAAAGGAATGCCGAATTCCGAAAGACCGTAGACCGGATATAAGGGCAGCACACAGAAACATGCCCCGGCTATCACCGCCAGAATACTGCTCTCCGTGCTCTCCTTTACCAACAGATACATTCCCAGAAACGCCAGCACAAAGCAGATCATATATTGTGTAAGAAACGCCACCCTGGCAGAAAACAGACAATACAGCGGCAGGAATAAAATGGCCGATGGCTGCATACCGCTGGCATTGACTCCGCCCAGCATCTCCGGATATACCGTACTGCCGTCCCATAAATGTCTGGCGGGAAGCATATAGTTCATAATGCTTTCATCCAGCTGATCGTTGATCTCAAAGATGCAGCCATCCCCAAGAATAAAATAGGGGAAAAAAAATACAACCACGATCAAAATTCCGGTCCACCAGAGAGGAATCCTGTCCAGCCACAAGAGGAACCGGTTGATCTGTTTGCCTATTGCAGGTTTTTCATCAGAAGTGAACAATAATATAGTCCCCCTTATCTACAATATAACCCTCCTGCGGATATTCCGGCAGATCCAGAGACTCTTCTTCCGCTGCCGCATAGAGACTGATGTCCTCCAGAGCCACCAGCTGATGCCCGTGCATTTCAAAAAATTTCACCAGCTCCGCATCGGAATCAAAGGCATAGCGTCCCCAGTCGATAACAGACAGTGCCGGTGTCTGTGCCACCCACACTCCTCTGGATCCACGATTGTATTTATCCAGCAGATCCGGGTCCACCAGATCCGCCAATCGTTTCATCTTATAATAAACAGGGCTGCTGTAGCTCACATAGGCATCCTGAACTATGCTATAGGGAATATCATAATTTCCCGTGAAGATCACCGGTTTTGAAGTATCAAAGTCCCGTTCCAGATCCATTGCAATCTGATCCACGGTCTTCACTGCCGCATCATATTTTTTCTTGTCAATATAGAACCATCTGGTCATATCCATACACTGGTTCCAGAGGATCACCGCCAGCACCAGAACTGCAAGTGCCCTCACACCAGCAGAGATTTTTCTGCCAGCCGTATTCTTCGCTTTTGGGGACAAAGTTCCCGTCAACTGCCAGATCCCATACACAAAAAGCAGCGCTCCGTATCCACAGAAGACCGGCAGGAACTGTGCCGAACGGTACAATGTGGCTTTTCCTTCAATGAACAGAAGAGAAAACGCTGCCAAATAAGCGGCAGGCAACAACAGAAGTGCCCACAGATCTCTGCCGCGGATCACCCGCATCAGCGTCACCACAAGGATCACAGCCGCTGATAATATAAAAATCCGGATCGGCAGATAAGCATAGGCAAATACCCCATACAGCACAAAGGTCCTCTTGAGGATCATGGCAAGCTCCCCGAAAGCCCCCGGCTGCAGCATCCAGCCCAGCATTTCCGTCACGGAACGCTGTACCGCCTCTCCCCGCAGATATTCCAGGTGAAATGCTTTCGTCACTACCACGATCATCACACTACGCAGCACAATGGCCACAAGCGCCGCCACCGCACCGGCCACCAGTGTGGCAAATATGTCCTTCTCCTGACGTCCCCGTGCGATCCGCTCCGTCAGCAGCAAGAGCATCAGCCCCGCCAGCCACAGGATCATAAAGGACTCGTAACATCCCATGGCGATCCATAAAAAGACTGCCGCCGTCAGGATCTTAGCCACTGCCAGGCATCCCAGTTTCTGCCGGATACCGGATCCTTTTTGCATTTTCCGGGTACTGCTCTGCCATTCCCTGACACAGCACAGGCTGATGCCACAGCATAGATAGCCAATGGCGATACCGTTATGCAGGAAATAAGTAAAGACTTCACTGATCAGGGGACTGGAGAGAAAGACAGCACCGAAGAAAGCATAACCTGCCGTCGGAACCTTCTCTCCCAATACAGAATAAAACAATGCAGACCAGACGACCGCTGCCAGCACCAGTATCACAACTGCCGCAAAATCCGTCACGAAGGGAACAAACTCTGCCAGCGATACCACCTTATTCAGCAAAAACAGAACCCACCGCCCCACAATGGCGATCAGTCCTTCTTCAAAATAATATAAGGATGGCGTATCATCGATGCCGATGGTTGCATTTGTCACCTTATAGCCGTAGGCACACACCGCTGTCAGTAACAGGATCCCCATATACAGGCGGTTCTGCTGGAAGTGTTTCCCGTAGCTCTTCCATTTCTGCATCACTTTTTCCATGCTTTTCATCCATTCCTTTTTCTTATTCGTCCATTACTGTGCTACTCTTCCTCCAGCTTCTCCAGGCGGAAGATTGCAAAATCATAATACATATAATGAAATTCCAATACCTGTTCATAGCTGTACTCATCTTCCATTTCATTGGGGTAGCCCCCCTGGAAGCAGATATACCACAGATTATCATAAGTGTCCAGCTGACTGTAACTGCTCAGTGCTTCCGTATTCACAAAAGGAAGACTGTACAGCTTATATGCGATCGTGTAGTAATGCAGTTCAGGATGATACACATTCAAAAAGATCGTATGCGTATACGGTCCGATGATCGCATCATTCTCCGTCATGTATTCCTCCACGAAATTCTCGTAGGTTGCCAGACCGTCATCATATTCCAGCCTGATCTCGGAGGTATACTGCAACAGGAAACAGAGACCTGCCGTTCCCAGAAGGCCTGCAGCCCATATTTTCCTGCTTTTGCCTTTTGTGTTCTCCGTGATCTGTGCAAATCCCACGGCATACCACAGCATGACAAAGCCCATGCCCGGGAACGCATAACGGCCCATAAAACAGTTATTGACCGTAGCGGAGATCACGCCTCCCACGATACCCGTCAGGGCAAATGTGCCAAACGCGATGGCCGGTGCAATGTTATGATTCTGCCTCACCCAGTCCACGGCTCCGTAACTGATTACCAGACATAATGCCATTCCCAACAGTACGACAATGCCAATGGGAGTCTCCACCGCTGAGAACCATTCCTTACAATAATCCATCACGGAATACAGCGTTGCCAGTTCCGCAGTGGAACCGTCATCGTAGCGCATCCGCAGGACAAATTGCCGGATCGTCACTGCCAGCCAGGGAGAAAACACCAGCGCCACCGTAAATCCGGAGATAAAATACCCCTTGATCAGCTCCTTCTTATGGCAGATCAGGATCACTGCGAAAAACAGCAGATAGAATAAGAACGTCTGGATCAATGCAAAGGTATGACAATATACCGTGCCGATACTGGCGATGCAGAATACGATCCATTTTTTCCGGGCCGGCTCTCTGAAAATGTCATAGGCAGACAGTCCCGTCAACGTCAGAAAGAACAGGGCCACCGCATACATTCTCACATTTCCCGCCTGTACACTGAAGATCGGCATCAGCAGGGAAAACAGCATAAAATACACTGAAATCTTACGGTCAAACAATTTTGCCACATAATATTTTCCCAGCAGCATATATCCCAGCATGAACAGCACGGACATCAGCTTCAGTGCCCAGAAATGGGTTCCTCCGCCGCACAGATGATAGAAGATTTTTAACAACACATAGTAAAACGGTGAGTGATCATCCGTGGCTGTAATATAGATCAGCCGCTTCCAGGGCAGGGATACCATGGATGCCGAATAAGCCTCATCATACCAGAGGCTGTTGGTAATGCAGAAAGCTCCCCAGAGAAGCAGTGCCGCCACCGGCAGTCCATGCCACAGCAGTGCCCACATATTGTTCTCTGTGAAATTATGCTGTTTTCTTCTCTGTGTCTCCATTACGTCCATAGTTTCTTCCCGTTCTGTCTTTTTTTATTTCACATATCAGATTTCAGATCTTTTATCAGTATCTCTGGTACAGCACCATATCCGCATCCCTGCCGAGCTCTTCATACCCTGCCGTCCGGCACATCGCTGTTACCACTCACAAATGGCTTATATTTCTTAACATCAACTACATCAATAGCCTTGCTGATATGCAGTTCTCTTCTGTTGCCAAACTTGTCCCTTCTGTCATAATCGTACATTCTGTAAGTACAGTTGGAATTCTGCTGAATTTCGCAGATAAGAATTCCCGCACCTATTGCATGGATAGTTCCAGCCTTTACCATAACACAGTCGCCTTTATGTACTTCTATCTTATTAAGTATCTCTGTTATGGTATTATTCTCTATACGTTCCCTTATCTCTTCTTTACTTGAATCCTGCTTAAGACCACAGTAAAGATAAGCTCCCGGTTCACAGTCAACCACATACCACATCTCATTTTTTCCGAACTCATTCTCATTTTCAAGGGCATAATCATCATCTGGATGAATCTGGATTGAAAGTGCATTTTTAGCATCAATAAACTTAATAAGCACTGGAAATCTGTCTAGTGAGCTGCTCTTCCAGCAGACTACCTCTTCACCATATTTTTCAATGAATTCACCAAAGTACATACCTGCAAATGTGCCCGATGCTATAACTGACTGTCCATCCGGATGCGCTGATAACTCCCAGCTCTCCCCTATTCCGGTTTCAATAATAATTACGTTAGAGTCCGTAAGATTGGATACCCTGTGGGCAACTCCGATTGGTACGCTTACCGTGTCATTCTTTGAATATTCCTTTACCTCGCTGCCTATCTGGATTGTTGCCGTACCCTCAACTATAGTCCAGCTTTCAAGCCTGTGCTCATGCTTATGAAGTTTCATGCTCATCTTCGGATATATAGTAACCTTTTTTACCTTATAGCTCTCAGACGATGTCAGAATTTCATGCATTCCCCACTGCCTGAACATTATACG
>ENA-UESS01000688-UESS01000688.1-human-gut-metagenome-genome-assembly--contig:-NODE-688-length-14822-cov-14.290404_pt1 | contig 14822 bp, 12 predicted proteins | sample MGYA00243004_ERZ508005 | MGnify/ENA primary metagenome ERZ508005 (study PRJEB26167, sample SAMN06115471) | human gut metagenome | host: Homo sapiens | place: China:Guizhou | collected 2016-06-29...
AGAGATTTCGTCAGCGCCTTTTTCTTGGCGGTGAAAAAGCGGCTGTTTTTCCAGAGAACAAAGGAACAGGCACGGTTCTCGCAGAAAAAGCCTTTCGGTGATTCCGTCACCTCGGCTCCGCAGCGGGGACACTTGCCGACTACCTCACGCCCGGAGGGGAACAGGACTTCCGCACCGGGGATGGGCTTGTAGGTCTGCACCAGCTCATTCAGCATGGCGGCGATCCCATCCATGAAGCTGTCCGGGGCGATTTCGCCGCGCTCGATCTCTTTCAGGCGGTGCTCCCATTCAGCGGTGAGCTGCGGCGACTGGAGCTGTTCAGGCAGAACGGTGATAAGCGCCGTGCCAGTGGAGGTGGGCAGCAGATTTGTGATCTTTTTGGACTTCCTGCGCTCCACAAAACCGGAGGACACCAGCTTTTCAATGATACCGGAGCGGGTCGCCGGGGTTCCGATGCCCTTGCGCTCGGCATCATCTGGCATATCCTCCTTGCCCGCGTTTTCCATCGCGGCCAGCAGCGTATCCTCGGTGAAATGCTTGGGCGGCGTGGTTTTTCCGGTCTTGACCGATGCGGCAGATACGGAAAGCGTCTGATTCTCCGTTACCACCGGCAGCGCGGGCGCTGCCTCTGCCTGCTCCTGCTCATAGCGCTTCCAGCCGGGAGCAAGGACGGTTTTGCCCTTGGCGGTGAAGCTCTGACCGGCGCAGTCCACCGTAATGACCGTTTCTGCGTAGCGATGTGGTTCATCCACCGCACGAAGCAAGCCCCTTGCCGCCAGCTTCAGCACCTCGCGTTCGCCCAGCGGCAGAGAGGCTATATCTACCTTTTCCGCGCTGATGGTGGGAACAATGGCGTGGTGATCGGTGACTTTTTTACTGCTGCATACCTGCTTGGCGCAGATGGTCGGAGGCTTCTCCATGCCGCAGACAGCGGCAGCGGCAGCGACAAGGCCGGGGACGCTGCCCTCCATATCGTCGGTTAGGAAGCGGCTGTCGGTGCGCGGGTAGGTACAGAGCTTCTTTTCATAGAGCGCTTGGAGATAGTCGAGGGTCTGCTGAGAGGTGTAGCCGAGAACGCGGTTGGCGTCGCGCTGGAGGGAGGTCAAATCGTAGAGCGCGGGCGCTTTCTCAGACTTTTCCTTGCGCTCCACGCTTTTGACGGTTACTGTCTTGCCCTTGCAGGCGTTGGCGATGGCATCGGCATCCTTTCTGTCTTTCATTCGGTCTGTCGCGGCGGGAAAGCCGCAATCAAGCTGGACGGTGTAGAACGGCTCTGCCACAAATGCGGAGATCTCCGCCTCACGCTGTACCAGCAGCGCCAGCGTGGGCGACATGACGCGCCCGATGTTCAATGTGCGGCCATACGTCAGGGAGAAATACCGCGTGGCGTTGATGCCAACCAGCCAATCAGCCTTGGCACGGCACAGGGCGGATTGATGCAGGCCGTCATAGTCGCACCCAGACTTAAGCTGCTGGAAGCCGCTGCGGATGGCATCATCCTCCATTGAAGAAATCCAAAGCCGCAGAATCGGCTTGGAGCATCCCGCAAGGCAGTAAACCGTGCGGAAGATCAGCTCACCCTCGCGCCCAGCGTCGCAGGCGTTGACCACTTCGGTCACATCCTCCCGGCGCATCAGCTCCCGCAGAATGTCAAACTGCTTCTGCTTGTCCGCATGGACGATGAAGCGGAACGAGGTAGGAATGATGGGCAGCGCCGCCAGCGTCCATTTGGCATCATCGGCATTGTAAACGGCGGCGTCGGCCAGCTCTGCCAGATGCCCGAAGCACCACGACACGATGTACCCGCCGCCCTCCAGATACCCGTCATGCCGTGATTTAGCGCCCAGCACGGCGGCGATGCTCTGCGCCACGGAGGGTTTTTCGGCGATCACAAGGCGCATGGTGCAGCCTCCATTCTCTTTACGTCACGGTAGCAGGGGCGAACGCAGCTCTGTCCGAAGCGCTTGCAGCCATAGCAGAAGTGTTCCTTGGCAGCGGCGGGAGAGCTGTCCTCCCGCGCTGCTTTCGGCTTCTGCATCATCAGGCGTTCCAGCGGGTTATTGGTGAAATATCTCATGCGTCTGTATCCTCCGCAGTATCCTGTTCCGGTTCGCCCTCATACGGCTCAAACTCATATTCGTCCTCGTCCTCGCCGTAGTCATAATCGTCCAGATCGGCGCTGCCCTTGGTCTGCGGCTTGGCCTTTTTCTGCTTGAAGATGTAGAACGCGGCACCGCCGCCCAGCGCAAGGATCAGCAGAACAACAAGGATGCCACCCACGCCGCTCTTTTTCTCCGGTTCCTCGGCGGCGGGTTCTGTCGGCTCAGCGGGGACTTCGGGCTTAGCCTCCTTGCCCACGCACTCGGTCATGTTGACCGCGCAGACGGGGCAGGATGTATTGACCGTACCGGCCACGCATTTTGTGGTGCAGGAGCAAGTGGCGGGCGTTTCTTCCTCGCCGGTCAGCGCCATCAGGTCAGCCTCATCCACCTGATTCAAGAAATGGACGGTTTCTTCGCCCTCATCGTCGCGGTCAATAATCATGTAAAACACATTGCCGTTCTTGCTTTCCAGCGTAATGAACTGTTTTCCTGCCTTGGTGCTGGAACCAATATCGTCGATCAGCGTCAGATTGCCGTCCGGTGTCAGCGCGTCGCTGCCGCCCGTCATGCTGCCAACAAGGAGCTGCCAGAGATCGGCCAGCTCTTTTTCATCAAGCGGAAGCGTAATGCCGCCGATGCTCACGGTGCTGTCGGCGGCGTCGGTAACAGTCAGATAGCCGCCGTACACATAGCCCACACGGGCGGGCAGCAGGATTTTTACCCAATCGCCGTCCCTGCCGATCACATCGACCACCGTGCCGTTGGGGAGCTGCGTAAACGCGGGGTTGTCCAGTCCCGCGCCGGTGCGGACATTCAAGTTGCCGCCGTTGGTCGTGACCGTGCCGATCTGTTTTGTTTCCTGCGTGTCTGCGGCGCTGCTTTCGGCGGCAGGCAGCGTATCATCGGGATAGTCGCCGCCGCTGGCAAAGGCGGAAACGGGGAGAATCCCGATGCACAGGAGCATCAGCAGCAGACTGATAAAAATGCGTGGTGTGTTCTTAGTCATGGTTCAACGCCTCCTTTTCCAAAGTGGCCGGTGCAGGCACGGCCTGCATACGGCGGAACAGCTCGGCAAACTGCTCCATCGTCATGCCGTTCTCACGCACCATGCCGATGATGTCGGTGTCCTCCAGCTCACGAATCTGCTTTTCCAGCTCGCGGTTGCGGCCTTACAGATCGGAGATTTTGCCTTTGTTCTTCTCCAGCTCCCCACGGAGCTTCATGATTTTCGGGTTCATATCGTTCACTCTCCTTTACGGCAAGCGCCCATAGCGGTAGAAATGGGACTGCCAATAGCTTGAATTTAAGTTCGCATAAGAGATCGGGTAGAGTAGGAAAGCGCCGCCTTATCATATCACTATGGCAGGTTTGCGCAGTCCCCTCACAGAACCGGGCGTGCACCTCTCAATGCACCCGGCTCGCCGTTGTATTGCTCAATTACATTTTTTAATCCATGATGAATCTTTTGGTGGCAATCATGACATACCACCAGCGTTTTTCTGCGCTTTGCAATCATAACTACTTCCCAAGGCTCTTTTCCTTTCAGATTTTTTACCTTGTTTACATGATGCACTTCATATTTCCTGTCTTTTCCCTCATAACCACACAGTTCACAGCGATACGCTTTCAGTCTGCTGTCGATTGTAGTTCGCCCTTTTGCAATAATGGTAATGATGGCAGGTATCACATCGAGACACAGATCGGTGGCAAGACTGTGACTCTGGGCGGTATGTGCAAGGGTTCCGGTATGATCCATCCGAATATGTGCACGATGTTAGGTTTTGTAACCACAGATGTGAAAATTTCCAAGGAGATGCTGCAGAAGTGCGTCAGCGCAGACGTAGTGGATTCCTTCAACATGATCTCCGTGGATGGAGATACTTCCACCAATGATACACTGCTGGTGCTGGCCAACGGCATGGCTGGCAACGAGGAGATTACCACAGAGGGCGAGGATTACGACAACTTCTGCAAGGCACTGCATGAGATCACCACATTCCTGGCAAAGAAAATGGCAGGAGATGGCGAAGGCGCCACAGCACTGTTTGAGACCAAAGTAATAAACGCAGTCAGCAAGGAAGATGCCAGAACTCTGGCAAAATCCGTGATCTGTTCTTCTCTGACCAAGGCAGCTATCTTCGGACATGATGCCAACTGGGGACGTATCCTCTGTGCACTGGGTTATTCCGGAGCCAAATTCGACCCGGAAAATGTGGATCTGTATTTTGAGAGCAAGAGCGGCAAGATTCATATCTTCGGTAATGGTGTGGCATGTGATTACAGCGAGGAAGAGGCCACGAAGATCCTCTCCGATCCAGAAGTTACCGCACTGGTGGATATGCATATGGGTGAGGCAGAAGCTACCGCATGGGGCTGTGATTTAAGCTATGATTATGTGAAGATCAATGCGGACTATCGTTCCTAAAAAAGAACGACCGGAAAGATAAATGACAGGCGGATCACGGTATCTGCGGAAATGAGGATAAAAATGGAAAAAGATATGGAACAGGTAATGAAAAAAGCAGAGGTGCTGATCGAGGCGCTTCCTTACATACAGAAATTCAACCGTAAGATCATCGTGGTAAAATACGGCGGCAGCGCCATGAGCAATGAGGAACTGCAGAAAAACGTCATCAAGGACGTAACGCTGTTGAAACTGGTAGGTTTCAAGCCCATCATCGTTCACGGCGGCGGTAAGGAGATCAGCCGCTGGGTCGGCAAGGTCGGAAAAGAGGCAAAGTTCGTCAACGGTCTGCGTGTCACCGATGAGGAGACCATGGAGATCGCGGAAATGGTACTGAACAAGGTAAATAAGAGCCTTGTGACCATGGTGGAAGAGCTGGGCGTGAAAGCAGTAGGTGTCAGCGGTAAAGACGGCGGCCTGCTTCAGGTAGAGAAAAAATATTCCGACGGTCAGGACATCGGGTATGTGGGTGAGATCACCGGCGTGAATCCGGATATTCTCTTTGACATGCTGGAGAAGGATTACCTGCCCATCATCGCTCCCATTGGACTGGACAAGGATTATCACACCTACAATATCAATGCGGATGATGCGGCCTGCGCTATCGCCAAAGCAGTACATGCGGAGAAACTGGCATTTCTGACGGATATCGAGGGATTGTACAAGGACATCAATGACAAGTCCACATTTATTTCCAGATTGACAGCTTCCGAGGCAGAGGGACTGATCCACGACGGTTACATCGGCGGTGGTATGCTGCCGAAGCTGAACAACTGTACTTCTGCGATCCGCAACGGTGTAAACCGTGTGCATATTCTGGATGGACGTCTGGCACACTGCCTGTTGTTGGAGATCTTCACCAATCAGGGTATCGGAACTGCGATCGTATCCGATGAGGAGGAAAAATAAAATGAGCGACACTATGAAAGAATATATTGCAGAGGCGGAAAAAGACCTGCTGCATACCTATAACCGTTATCAGATCGTTCTGGATAAGGGCGAAGGCGTACATCTGTATGACACCGATGGGAAAAAATATCTGGATTTCGTAGCGGGAATCGCTGTATTTGCCCTGGGCTATCAGAACAAGGCATACAACGATGCGCTGAAAGCGCAGATCGACAAGGTGATCCACACCTCCAATTATTATTACAACGTGCCTGCCATCGAGGCGGCTCGTAAGATCAAAAAAGTATCCGGCATGGATCGTGTCTTTTTCACCAATTCCGGTGCGGAAGCAGTGGAAGGTGCCATTAAGGCTGCCAGAAAATATGCGTATCTGAAGGATGGCTGTACCGACCATGAGATCATTGCCATGAATCACTCCTTCCACGGCAGAACCATGGGAGCTTTGTCAGTAACGGGCAATCCCAAGTATCGTGAGGCGTTCCAGCCCATGATCGGACATATCAAATTTGCAGAACTGAATGATTTCCAGAGTGTGCTGGATCAGGTGACAGACAAGACCTGTGCCATCATTATGGAGACTGTACAGGGCGAGGGCGGACTGCGTCCCGCTAATGAAGAGTTCTTAAAACAGGTTCGTGATCTGTGCGATGAGCGGGATATCCTGCTGATTCTGGATGAGATCCAGTGCGGCATGGGACGTACCGGTTACATGTATGCATGGCAGCGTTTCGGCGTGAAGCCGGACATCATGACTTCTGCCAAGGCACTGGGCTGCGGTGTACCGGTAGGTGCATTTATGATGACGGAGAAAGTAGCACAGCATTCTCTGACAGCGGGAGATCATGGAACCACCTACGGCGGTAACCCCTTAGCCTGCGCAGCAGTGGAAAAAGTGCTTGATTTATTCGAAGAGGACCATATAATAGAACATGTGAGAGAGGTGGCTCCCTATCTGGAACAGCGTCTGAACGAACTGGCAGACAAGTATGACTGTATCAAAGAACGCCGTGGTGTGGGACTGATGCAGGGACTGGTATTTGACCATCCGGTAGGAGACATTATTAACAGAGCATTGGAGAAGGGATTAATTCTGATCAATGCCGGTGCGGACATTATCCGCTTCGTACCGCCTCTCGTGATTACCCGGGAAAATGTGGACGAAATGATTGCTATTTTGGACACCTGTATCGAATAAGAGGTTTAGGTGAATTTATGTTTTTGAAAAAAAGAATTATCGCTACAGCAGCTGTGACCGCCATGGCTGCTGCAGCTGTTTACGGAAGTACGCAGGAGATGAGTCAGACACAGGAGAGCGGAAGCGGACTGCAGCTGTTTCGAGGAAAGGAGACAATCTATTGCTGGTATTCCGATGAGGCATTGTCCGGTTATATCAATGCGGCAGCAGTATCCTTCGGAGAACAGAACAGTGGAGTCCGTGTGATTCCCGTACTTACTTCTGACAGTGAATATCTGGAAGCTATCAATCAGGAGACCCTGCATTCCGATCAGATACCGGATATCTACCTGTTGAGCAGTGACTCTCTGGAAAAGGCTTATCTGGCAGGACTGGCATCGAAAGTGCCTGACACTGTGGGAATCTGCAATACAGACCATTTTTCCCAGGCGGCTCTGTCTGCGGTAACCTATGATCAGAAGCTGATCGGTTACCCGGTTTATTTTGATACCAGTGCGTTGGTATATAATGAAGATTATCTTCGAACCTGGGCAACCCAGCAGGCGGAGAAAGAACTGGCGGGAAGCAGTGAGAATGATGAACCCATAGGGGAAGGAGAAGAGATCATCGAGGAAGATTCTCTTCCGGAAGACCAGACCACGGAACAGGTGACAGCGGATGAGGCAGCGGTAAATGCGCTGGCAGAGCAGTATTTCGCGGAAGCACTTCCCTCCACAGTGGATGATCTGCTGAATATTGCAGATACCTTTGATGCACCGGAAGGTGTGGAAGGTGTCATGAAATGGGACGTGAACAATATTTTCTACAACTACTGGATCGTAGGCAACTACATGATCGTAGGCGGTGATCCCGGGGATGACAGAAATGATATTGATATCAATAATCCGGAGACCATTCAGTGTCTGGAAGTGTACAAGGCACTGAACCAGTTCTTCTTTATTGAATCCGATACGGTGACTTATGATTCTGTGATCCAGGACTTTATCGATGGCAAGACCATGTTCACCATCGGAACCACGGATGTGGTCAAACGGCTGGAAGAGGCAAAAGCGGACGGCAGCCTTGCATTTAATTACGGAATTGCCCGTATGCCGGATGTCAGCGCCGAACTGCAGAGCAGATCTTTGTCTGTTACGGGAGCGGCAGTCATCAACGGCTATTCGGAACACAAGGAACTGGCGGACTGCTTCGCAGCGTATCTGGCAGAAGGATATGCGGACGGCCTGTATGAACGCTCCGGCAAAATGCCGGCAAGTCTTCAGGCGGCAGAGAATGCAGACAACGGTGCACTTATGATCTTTGCCGATGAGTATGCGGACAGTGTGTCATTGCCGAAGATGCTAGAGACGGGAAATTTCTGGATGCAGTTGGAAGTACTGTTTTCCAAGGTATGGAACGGTGACGACGTGACTACTCTGGTACAGCAGCTGGACGAGACCATAGCCGGACAGGTAGGTGGTACAGAGAACTAAAACCGTTACAATAAAATATGAATGAACGAACCGGTCACAGGATAGACTACTACTAAAAAGAAAAGGTGGTAGAATCCTATGATCGGTTTTTTGATTGCTTTAGTTTCCGGTGCGCTGATGAGCATCCAGGGAGTGTTCAACACCCAGGTGACGAAATCCACCGGCATCTGGACCGCCAGTGCATTTGTGCAGTTTACAGCATTGCTGGTATGTCTGGGGGCATGGCTGTGTACGGAGCGGACTTCCTTCTTGAAGATAGCGCAGGTGGAGCCCAGATATATGCTTTTGGGAGGGGCCATCGGAGCCTTTATCACCTACACTGTGATCCGCAGTATGGATGCCCTGGGACCGGCCAAAGCGGTAATGCTTATTGTGGTCGCTCAGCTTGCTGTAGCATATATTATCGAACTGTTCGGATGGTTCGGTGTGGAGAAGCAGCCCTGGGAGTGGCGGAAAGCCATCGGCATGGCCGTGGCGATTGTGGGTATTGTGATTTTCAAGTGGAAATGATCCAGAGCTATCCTCGTAGCGGCAATTTTGCGAATGGGTTCTGAATCGTTACCACAAATGCGAAAACGGCTTGTAAATTCCGTGTGATTCCAGTACAATGAAAGTTAACAGCATAGAGAGGCAATCCCCTGAAATTTTGTGAAGGAATCAGGAAAATGGAAAGGGGACTATGATGTTTTCGATAAGGTTTTTTAAAACAAAATATGCAGGTTTGATCGGAATGTTTTTCAGTCTGGTGATGTTCATGACCGGCTGTCAGAGGAAGGATGAGGCCATTGTGCTGATTCCATCCGGAGAAGATGTGGCGGAATTTCCCTCACTGGAAGCGGTGGAACAGGCAGCGGAGCCTGCAGGCAGCAGCGTGACAGTGCAGGAACCGGCAAAGGCTGAACCGCAGATGATATATGTCTATGTCTGCGGTGCAGTGCGGGATCCCGGAGTCGTGGAAGTGCCGGAGGGCAGCAGAGCGGAGGAAGCCCTGCGACTGGTCGGAGGTATGACGGCGGAGGCGGATCCTTTTTATGTGAATCTGGCGGAAACGGTGACGGATGGTCAGAAGCTGTATTTTCCAACGTTGGAGGAAGCGGAGACTCTGGAAGCCGAGGTAAAAGCGACGGCGGAGGGACTTGTGAATATCAACACGGCACCTGCGGAGGAATTGTGTGCGCTGCCGGGGATCGGAGCTTCCCGGGCGGCAGATATTGTGCGCTACCGGGAGCAAAACGGAGCCTTTCAGACGAAGGAAGACATTATGAAGGTATCCGGGATCAAACAGAACGCGTATGACAAATTGTGTGATAAGATCACGGTACAATGAGGGCTTATGCCGGGACCGTGAAGAGAAAAGTAAGGGATAGAGAGGTTAAGGAAAGATGGCAGGCAAGAAAGTGCTGGTAGTGGATGATGAGAAGCTGATCGTGAAGGGAATCCGTTTCAGTCTGGAACAGGACAACATGGAAGTGGATTGTGCTTATGACGGTGAGGAAGCATTGCAGATGGCGCATAACAAGGAATATGACATCATATTACTGGACGTCATGCTGCCGAAGCTGACCGGCTTTGAGGTCTGCCAGCAGATCCGCGAATTTTCCAATGTACCGGTGATCATGTTGACCGCCAAGGGTGATGACATGGATAAGATCCTGGGACTGGAATACGGCGCGGACGATTACATAACCAAGCCTTTTAACATTCTGGAAGTGAAAGCCCGGATCAAAGCTATCTTCCGCAGAATGGAGCCGAAAAAAGGAACCACAGAGAACACCGGTATTCTGGAAAGCGGCGATATGAAGCTGGATCGTGACGGCAAAAGAGCCTACATCCAGGGCAGGGAGATCGGACTGACGGCCAAGGAGTTCGAAGTGCTGGAACTTCTGATGCTGAATCCCGACAAGGTATACAGCAGGGAGAATTTGTTGAAGCTGGTATGGGGTACGGATTATCCCGGTGATGTGCGTACAGTGGATGTACATATCCGGAGACTGCGTGAGAAGATCGAGTCCAATCCCAGCGAGCCCAGATACGTGCATACCAAATGGGGCGTCGGGTACTACTTTAATAATAAGTGAGACTATGAGAACCGGCAAAGATAAGAGGAAATGATTCGCCATGCTTGCATGTAAGAATCCATTTCTCTTATCTTTGAAGGTGGCTCGGATAGAGCCACCGCCACGCAAATGAACAAAAGTAGCTGCGAAGCAGCGGAGAGCACGATTTATCGTGCGGTTTTGTGAATGGCGTGGAGAGGTTCGGAACTGAGGTTTTTATACTGTGAAAAAATGGAATAAAGAACGTTTTGCAACTATATGGGAAAAGCTGGAGAGCATGATCGCGCTTCGAAGTCTGCGGGCGAGGATATTCCTGCTGACGCTGGTGATCGGCCTGGTGCCTTGTATTGCCATGCGCCATGGTATCGTGAGTAATTACGAGGATCTGGCGGTGGAACAGCGGACCACAGTGGTACAGAACCAGTTGATGATCCTGGCCAATCATCTGATCAGCAACAATTATTTAAGCAGCCATGGTGTCAGAGAGGACACCGGCAATTCCAGAGAAGTCATCAATGCGGAACTGGAGATGCTGTCCAATCTGTATGAAGGCCGCGTTATGATCATCAACAAGAATTTCAAGGTGGAAAAAGATACCTACGGCATCAGTGAAGGAAAGACCATCATTTCCGAGGAGGTCATCAAATGTTTTCAGGGGGAAAACATTTCCCATTATGATCCGGAGCACGGTTACATAGAAATGACCACTCCCATCATGGATACCACGGCAAACACTACGGACGAAAACGGAAAAAGGAATCCGGATGCCATCCGGGGCGTTATGCTGACCAGCATTTCCAATGACAGTATCGTAAATGCCAAGGAAGTGCTGAATCGTAAGGCGTACATTCTGGAAGTGATCATGATGGTGGCAATCCTGGCACTGGCTATCATACTGTCCAGAGCTTTGACGAGACCTTTCAACAGAGTCACACAGGCCATCAATGCGGTAAAGGAAGGCTTCAGTGATGAGACGATCTCTGTGCCAGATTATGTGGAGACCGTACATATCGTAGATGCGTTCAACCAGCTGTTGAAGCGGATGAAGGCATTGGACGATTCCCGACAGGAATTTGTGGCAAATGTGTCCCACGAGTTGAAAACACCCATGACATCCATCAAGGTATTGTCGGATTCCCTGCTAGCACAGGAAAATGTACCGGCGGAGCTGTATCGAGAATTCATGGAAGACATTGCTTCCGAGATTGACAGAGAGAACCAGATCATTACGGATCTGCTGGCACTGGTAAAAATGGATAAAAAGGTACAGGATCTGAATATTGTATCGTTGAACATCAATGATCTGACGGAACTGATCTTAAAGAGACTGCGGCCCATCGCCCGGAAGAAGGATGTGGAAGTGGTATTTGAAAGCGTCCGTCCTGTGGTGGCAGAGGTGGATGAAGTCAAGATGACCCTGATCATGACGAATCTGGTGGAGAATGCCATCAAATACAATAAGGATCATGGCTGGGTGAAGGTGATACTGGATGCGGATCATCAGTATTTTACCTTTGAAGTCAGTGATTCCGGAATCGGTATCCCGGAGGAGGATCTGGCACATATCTGCGAGAGATTCTATCGTGTGGACAAGTCTCATTCCAGAGAGATCGGCGGAACGGGACTGGGACTGGCGATCACCAAGAGCGCCGTCCTGATGCACAAGGGATCCCTTACGGTGACGAGTACCGAGGGGCAGGGCTCCTGTTTCCTGGTGAAGATCCCGCTGACATATATCGCCTCTTAGACGGAGCTGTTGTAAGAAAGATTGTGTAGTTATGAAGAGAGTTAAAAAATATGTTTTGACCGGTATGCTTCTGATGTTGCTGGCAGTCCTGACCGGCTGTGGCACGAGAGAGCCGGAGACCGGCAAAAAGATATCGGTGTATTATGTAAATACCGCAGAGACGAAGGTTGAGGTTCATGACCAGTATCTGAACACCAAGACACCGGAGGAACAGTTGGAAGAGACCATGACATTTCTCTCCACCACCCCGGAAAAGCTGGAATATAAGGCGCCTTTTGACATGGGATTTCAGGTTCTGGATTATGAAGTGGAAGACGGAAAACTTGTGATCAATGTGGATAAGGCATATTCCGAACTTTCGGTCACCACAGAAGTACTGGTGCGGGCGGCCGTTGTAAGGACACTGACGCAGCTGTCCAATGTGAAATATGTGACGATTACTGTGGAAGGCAGTCAGTTATATGACAATGCAGGGGAATTGGTAGGCTGGATGAATGCCGAGCAGTTCATCAATAATGACGGTAACGAGATCAACACCTATGAACTGGTGAAGGTAAAGCTGTATTTTGCCAATGCAGACGGTGATAAGCTGATCGCGGCCTACAGAGAAAAGCATTATTCCACCAATACTCCGTTGGAGCGATTCGTGGTGGAGGAACTGATCGCGGGACCCAGCGGACAGATTGAGGGTCTGTACCCGGTAATCAATCCGGAGACCAAGATCATCAATATCCTGACCAAAGATGGCATCTGCTATGTGAATCTGGATTCCAGCTTCCTGACCGTGGTGAACAATGTTTCCACGGAGGTAGCAGTTTACTCCATCGTGAATTCCCTGGTGGAACTGGATAATATCAATAAAGTACAGATCCTGGTCAACGGCGAAGTGCCATCTACCTTCAGCAATTCCACTTTTGAATGGAATCTGGATTATGTAACGACTTTGGAACAGTAAATTTTGAATTTATGCGGGACAGGACTGTTTTTGCGTTGGACTGTCGGAACAGTCCTGACTGTGGGCAGGCGGGATTGCCTGCGGAAGGGAGCTTAATGAGACGACCGCTTTTTATGGCGTGTCTGTGTCTCGTGATAGTGCTCGCCATAGGAAGAATACTGACGGGGGCAGACACCGGGGATGCCGGCGTACTGCCGCCTGACGGAAGTCCGGTGAGGATCACGGGACGGATAGACACAAGAACTTCTGAAACGATTATTCTGAAATCAATTTCTATTATTCAAAACGATCTAAAATATTCCTATTCTGGAAAATTACAATGTGAGTTGACAAACACGCAGGAGGTACAGAGCCTGAGACTGGGCCAGCATATTGTTCTGGAAGGCTTTTTTTCGCACTTCGATGCTGCGACCAATCACGGGGAATTTGACGTGCGGGCCTATTCTGCGGGAAAGGGCATCGGTGGCAGAGTGCGGAAAGCACAGGTTCTGGCAGCGGAGGAGGATTATAGCTTTTTGAGAGAAAAGTTGTTTGCCTTTCGAAGGAGATTACACGACAGACTGGCAAAGGTATTCCCGGAGAAAGAGGCTTCCGTTATGCAGACATTACTGCTGGGGGAGAAGGAAGAACTGGATGCGGAGGTAAAGGCGCTGTACCAGAGGAATGGGATCGCCCATATCTTAAGCATTTCAGGGCTGCATATTACTTTGCTGGGGATGGGATGCTACCGGCTGATTAAGAGACTGGGGGCTCCGGTCAGAGTGGCAGCAGCGGGAGGTGCCATGACACTGCTTCTGTACGGTATGATGGTGGGCATGAGTGTATCCGCCAGCCGTGCCATAGGAATGTATCTGCTGCAGATGTTGGGGATATTCGTGGGAAGGACAGAAAAGTGCAGATATCCTGAATGGCTATATGAATGTAAAAGAAGACGATGTAAAATACAAAGCAACGAATGTGCTGGAACTTGCAGCACAGATCCAGAGTTCCAGTGCCACGATGAACACGCAGCTGATCTGGATCGCAAGTATTTCTCTTCTGGTCGGCGGTATCGGCGTTATGAACATCATGCTGGTATCGGTAACCGAGCGAACGAGCGAGATAGGACTGAAAAAGGCGATCGGAGCCAAGAAACGCAGCATCCTGACGCAGTTTCTGACGGAGGCGGTTGTGCTGACAAGTCTTGGCGGAATTATCGGAGTGATCGCAGGAAATATCCTGGCACAGGTCATCCATAAAGTTTCCGGGACACCGGTGGCGATCAGTATTCCGGCAATTCTGATCTCTGTGCTGTTTTCCATGGTGATCGGAATCGTGTTCGGACTGCTCCCGTCGGTACAGGCCGCAAACCTCGATCCGATCGATGCTCTGCGTCACGAATAAGCACGAAGAAATCAGAAAAAAGGCTTGCACTTGGAAAATTTTTATGATACACTACCAGAGGCAAAAAATAATCACGTGTGTGGATTCTGAAGATGGTGCTGCAGGGCAGTTGATTAGGAAGCAAAAGCACACGGAAGAAAAACCAAAAGGAGAAAATGAGACTGATATATTTAATGCTGCTGATACTGCTGTTTCCCACATCCGTTTTTGCACAGCCTTACAGAACGGTATCCTACGATGAATTTGGAAGGAAGGTGATTACATTTACCTGTGATCCTAATGAAACACCGGATTGGTTCAAAGAGAACTATTTAAAGGAAGAAGAAACGGAGCAGAAGAAAACAATCGCTTCTGCGTCTACGGATACAAAGATTTCTGAGCCACAAAGAACGCCGCCTGCGGCAGGCAGTATTCCTGCAAAAATTGAAACGGTAGATGCGGAGGGCAAAGAAATATTCACCGAGAACTATCGTATCGGATACGCAGGGTGACTTTCTGCCAGAGGGGAACGGTTTCGGGCTTTCCTGCTCCGGTGATA
>ENA-UESS01000694-UESS01000694.1-human-gut-metagenome-genome-assembly--contig:-NODE-694-length-14755-cov-22.453740_pt1 | contig 14755 bp, 10 predicted proteins | sample MGYA00243004_ERZ508005 | MGnify/ENA primary metagenome ERZ508005 (study PRJEB26167, sample SAMN06115471) | human gut metagenome | host: Homo sapiens | place: China:Guizhou | collected 2016-06-29...
ACTTATTATAGCAAGCCCCGCAAAAAATGTCAAGCCCTCCCTCAGGATTTTTTTCGTATTTTTGAGCGCATGACAGCAAAATCCCCCTCATTATTCTTTTTATGTTTTTCCAGTATATCCGTCATATCTCTTTTATATGGCATCCTTAGTCATTTCCAAGCTGATTCTCCTTTGCATTCCAGCGAAAAGAGGACTATAATAAAGGGTGTTCTTCTCCCCTTCTGTCTTTGTGCGCGGCGCATGGCAGGGCTTACGGGGGAGCGAAACGACTGCTAACGTCAAAGGAAGGATCATTTATGTATTCCATTTTTCGGAATCTCGCCCTCATCCTCATCAGCGCCAAGTTCTTCGCGCTGCTCGCCCGCAAATGCCGGGCGCCGCAGGTGGTGGGCGAGATCATCGCAGGTCTTGTCATCGGTCCCTGTCTGCTGAATCTCGTGCAGCCCAGCGACTCCATCGCCATTTTTGCTGAGATAGGCGTCGTGCTGCTGATGTTCACCACCGGCCTCGGCACCAACCTTCAGGAGCTGATGCGGGCCGGCCCCATCGCTACCCTCATCGCCTGCGTGGGCGTAGCCGTTCCTCTGGCGGGCGGCACCCTGCTCTACAGCCTGTTCTACGGCTTCTCGGCGCTGGGCAGCCCGGAGTTTTATCGGGCGCTCTTCATCGGCACCATCATGACGGCCACCAGCGTCTCCATCACCGTCGCCACCCTGCAGGAGCTGGGCAAGCTCAAGAGCTTCCTCGGCACCACCATCGTCAGCGCAGCCGTCATTGATGATGTCATCGGCATCGTGGTGCTCACCTGTGTGCTGGGTGCCAGCGGCGGCGCGGACACCAGCCTCGTGGAGGTGCTGATGGACACCATCCTCTTCTTCGCGGCCGCCATCGTCATCGGCCTCATCATCCACAAAGCCATGCTCTGGCTGGACCATCGCAACCCCCACACCCAGCGCATCACCATCGTCAGCCTCGCCTTCTGCTTTGCGATGGCCTACATCGCCGAGCAGTATTTCGGCATCGCCGACATCACGGGCGCTTACATCGCGGGCATCGTGCTCTGCTCCCTTGAGGATGCATCCTACATCGAGCGCCGGGTGGACATCAGCAGCTATACCCTCTTCTCCCCCGTCTTCTTCGCCAGCATCGGCCTGAAGACCGACATCAGCGGCCTGACGCCCACCATCCTGCTTTTCAGTGCCTGCTTCGTGATCGTCGCCCTGCTCACCAAGATCATCGGCTGCGGTCTGGCTGCGAAGCTCTGCCGGTTCAGCTGGTCGGACTCTCTCAAGGTGGGCGTCGGCATGATGACCCGCGGCGAGGTGGCCCTCATCGTGGCCCAGAAGGGTCTCGGGGCCGGTGTGGTGGACTCCGTCTACTTCACCGCCGTCATCCTGCTCATCGTCGTGTCCTCTATCGTGACGCCGCTGGCGCTGAAGGGGCTGTTTGCGAAAGCATAAGTTATCAGAAAGCCCCCTCTTCCGACTGGAAGAGGGGGCTTTCTGTTTATCTTACTGATTTTCTTCTAAAACTCAAACGACCTGAATGCGGCCTGCGCCGTACGGATTCTCATAGTTCAGCAGGTAGCCCGGATAGCTTGCCAGCGGGCTGTTGGCACTGCCCAGAACAGGCATATCGTTCACAGCGTCGAAGATCATGGCGTAAGTGGACATGACGAGGTAGTCCTCAGAGACATAGTCCTTGATGAGCTCTGCGCCGTCGAACATGGCGAAGCCATCGCCCAGATTGCGCAGGGTGTAGTTCATGCCGGCCAGCGCATAGGTGCGGTTCAGGTCCAGCGGCTCGTAAGTGCCGGTTTTCTTGTTGTAGATGCGCACGTTCTGGACACGGGGCGTGCCGGTGGCGCTGCCCATCCAGACATTCTTGTCGTCGATGAGGACGGTGTTGGGGATGTCGGTGTGGATCTCGTAGGTCGCACCGGCAACATGCAGGAAACCGCCGTTCTCCTTGCCCTCCGGGCCGACGAAACGGGCGCCGAACTCCAGAGCATCCTGGATCTGCTTGCCGGTAACAGACATCAGGCAGGCCACGTTGCCGAAGGGGCTGACCTGCTTGCAGGTCTTGAAGGTCCACTTGCCGGCGTCCACATCGGTGCGGATGCCGCCGCCGTTCATCATAGCGATGTCGCAGTCCAGCTGCTCGACCTCATTGAAGTAAGTATAGATGCCGTCGGCCACGAAGTCGCCGAGGTTGGTCTCGCCCATACGGATGCGGCGCTTGCTGGTAGCGGGGTCGTTGATGTAGAATTTGATGTCCGTGGTGGCGATCTGCTCGCCCAGCATAGCGTCCACATCGTTGATCCAGGCTTCTGCGGTAGCGGCCACAGCGGCGTCGGAGACATCAGCGGTGGAGACGAGCTCGGTGGTGATCGCGCCGTCCTCGGCGATGGTCATCTTACCGACGTTTGCCAGATAAGAGCCGGTCTGGGTCAGGGTGACAGCCTTGCCGGCTGCATCGTAGACCTGCTTGTTCTCCATGACGGTGTGAGAGTGGCCGTCGATGAAGGCGTCAAAGCCGGTGGTGTTGGCAATGACTTCCTCACTGGTCCAGGGAGAGGAGGACGGGTCAACGCCCAGATGGCCCAGACCGATGATGATGTCTGCGCCCAGGGTCTTGGCCTTGTCGATGGCCTTCTGCACGGCGTCGTACAGTTTCCTTCCGTCGTCACCGCCCAGGATGTCGTAGATGTACTTGGTCTGCTTGGCGTTCATGAAGTAAGCAGGAGTGGACTTTGTGAAGGACTCGGGGGTCGTGATGCCCACGAATGCGATCCACTTGCCGCCTGCGGGGAACAGCTTGACAGCGGGCAGGACGCGCAGGCCGGTGCGCAGGTCCACCCAGTTGCAGGAGACATAGGGGAAGTCCGCTTCCTTGATGATGGCCTTTGCGCGGGCCATGCCGTAGTCGAACTCGTGGTTGCCCAGAGTAGCGATGTCGTAGCCAGCCTCGTTCATCAGCTCGATGATGGTAGCGCCGTCGTCCATGGAGCCGTAGGCAGTACCCTGAATGTGGTCGCCTGCGTCCACCAGCAGGACGGGCTTGCCCTCATCCACATAGCCCTGCTTCATGGCAGCGATAGCGGCATAGGTCAGTTTGGGAGACTTGTTGTCGATGTAGGTGTGGACATCGTTGGTGTACAGAATGGTGACAGCGGCATCCTTGCCCGTCAGGAAACCGGCCGAAGCCTGAGGAACGGCAGCAGCCATGGCGGAGGCAGCGGCGGTGACACCGGCAGCCTTCAGGAAATTGCGGCGAGAAATAAAGTGTTTCACAAAAAGGACCTCCTTTATGTTCCAGACCAATTTTTACGGCACAGTCTCTCTTCCGCTGTGCCGCATTCTTTGTTTTAAGCTTACCACAGAACCGCCGAAAGAGCAAGCACAAAGATGGTCATTCTGCATAATAGTTTTCTTTATGAGTATGACTTTTTATGAAATCTCGCGCAAATCAGCACAAAAGGCCGGGTGCTGTTTCCTGCCTCAGGCATACAGCACCCGGCCTTTTGTTTTGGGCGGTATCGTTCCGTTGCGAATATCGTCTTGTCAGATAGCGTTATACTGGCGCAGGAACTTCTCGAGGTCGGTGCCTTCGATCTTCTTCAGCGCCTCCTTCAGGGCGATGCGGCCCATAAGGGGCAGTTCCATGTCCGTGAGCTTCCGGCCGTCCCGCAGCTTCACCGAGGCATCCACCAGCGCCCGGACGTCATAGGTGCTGCCCCAGACCTCCGGCACGCCCCGGTCAATGTTCAGCAGCCGGTACACGGCCTCCATGCCGGTGCGCATGGAGTATTCAGTGGTGAAGATGGTGTCCCGGCCGGTCTCGGCGAACTGACCGAGGAAGGCAAAGTTCACCGCATCCTTCGGCACGATGTCGGGGCGGTCGCCCTTCGCGCGGGGCATGAAGAAGGCGTCGATATAGGGCATCATGACCGGCACGGTGTTGGCGCTGTGCTCGGCAAGCTCTGCGATGTCCTCCACCGGCACGCCCAGATGGTAGAGCCACTCCATGCAGATCTCCCGGCCGGTGCAGTCCCGCATGGGCTTTTTGACGTAATCGCCGGGCTTATCGCTGAACAGGCCGTACACCCAGACGCAGAGCTGGTCTTTGGGCTGTGCCCGGAACTGCTGCTGCCGGTTCAGGGTCCAGCTCATGAGCCACTTAGAGTCCTTCACTGTGACGATGCCGCCGGTGACGGTGCGGCCGCTGAAGGGGTCCCGCTTGCAGATCTTCTGGATATACCGGGGGATCTTCTCATCCAGCGTCGTGATGGTGGCGCTTTCCCAGTTGGTCAGCTCCGGCTGGCTGCAGAACTTTTCCGGGTGGCCGAAGGAGTCGTCCAGCGCGGCGATGCGCTTCCAGAGGTCCCAGCCGTTGCCCGGCTTGATGGTGGGGTCGAAGCCCGTGGCCTTGTTCTGTGCGCCGACGGTGCAGCTCTCCACGCAGCCGCCGTTGGTGATAAAGAGCAGGTCGTCCTCGGTGAGGTCGATGGTCTCCACCGCGCCCTTGTGGTCTACCGTGATGCCCGCCGCCTGCTTTTTGCCCGGCTCGAGGCTGAACTGGACGTCCACGACCTTTGTGTCGTAGTAGAACTGGACGCCGTGGTCTTTCAGGTAGGTGACCATGGGCAGGATGATGGACTCGTACTGGTTATACCGGGTGAAGCGGAGGGCCGTGAAGTCGGGCAGACCGCCGATGTGGTGGATATACCGCTTGAGGTAGAGCTTCATCTCGAGGGCGCTGTGCCAGTTCTCAAAGGCGAACATGGTGCGCCAGTAGAGCCAGAAGTTGGAGTTGAGCACCTCATCGTCAAAAAAGTCGGTGATCTTTTTGTCCTCAAGCTGCTCGTCGGGGGTGAAGAACAGCTTCATGATCTCCATGGCGCCCTTATCCGACAGGCCGAACTTGCCGTCGGTGTGGGCGTCCTCGCCCCGGTTCACGGTAGCGCGGCAGAGGGAATAGTTGGGGTCGGCCTTGTTCAGCCAGTAATACTCGTCCAGCACACTGGCTCTCTCCGTTTCCAGCGAAGGGATGGAGCGGAGCAGATCCCACATGACCTCGAAGTGGTTGTCCATCTCACGGCCGCCCCGCATCACATAGCCGACGTCGTACTTGTAGCCGTCGCAGGCACCGCCGGGCAGGGGGTCTTTTTCAAAAACGTGTACCCTCTCCCCCTTCATCTGGCCATCCCGCACCAGATAGCAGGCTGCCGTCAGGGCCGCCAGGCCGCTGCCGATGATATAAGCCGATTTGCGATCCACGCCTTCGGGCTTGCGGGGCCTCGCAAAGGCTTCGTAATTGCCGCTGGAATAATACATAGACGTGACCTCCATTTTGTTTTGTACCGGCAGCACGTTCGGCCCCGGTTTGTTTGATTCTGGCATCAGTATACCCCGCCGCTTCCCGCCCTACAACAAGCAAAACCGCCCAACTGCCGCAATTTTTTGCAAATGGGCAGGTTTGCATAAAAAAATCCGCCCCCGGCGTACCGGAGACGGATAAAAAGTTTTATGATGACTCAGAATGTCAGCCGCATCTGATGCCAGACGACATCGCCGTGGGTGGAGACGGAAACGCCCTCATCCACGAAGCCGAACTGCGCATAAAAGCCGATGAGCCGTTCCTTGCAGGTGAGCACGATGCCCTTGCGCCCGGCGGCTTTCGCGTCGGCGCAAACCTGACGCAGAACACGGGAAGCACAGCCTTCGTGCCGATGGGCCGGGGCGGTGACGACGCTGAATATCATCTGCCACGCACCCTTCGGCGTGTGAAGATGGGGGTCATCGTACATCTCATCGGTGAGGTCGGGCATATCGGTGACGAAGCCATTGACGAAAGCTTTCACCTCGCCGCCCTCGTCCAGCAGCCAGAAACAGTCCGGGTAGACAGCCACACGCCCGGCGATGCTCTGCCGGGATGCCCCCTCTGCGGGCGGGTAGGACGCAGCTTCGATGTCAGCCAGTGTGTCCACGTCAGCGGGCAGTGCATGACGGATGCTCATACTCTCCCCTCCTCAGGCTTTGGCGGCGGGAGCCACTTCAAAGTCGATCTTGCCCAGATTGACGTCAGCGCGGACGATGGTGATCATCATCTTGTCGCCGAGGCTCCAGGTCTTGCCGGAAGCGGGGTCGGTCAGGCGGACGCCCTCGGTCAGGCTGGTGCCGGAGGGAGTCAGGCTGGAGGCAGGCACGAAGCCCTCCACGCCGTTGTCCAGCTCGATGAAGAGGCCGCGCTGGGTCACGCCGGAGATGGTACCCTCGTAGCACTCGCCCAGATGGCGGCGGGCATACTCGGCCTTGTAGCAGTCCTCAGCCTTACGCTCGATCTGCATGGCGATGACCTCGCGCTCGCTGGACTGCTTGGAGGCGCGCTCTGCGAAATCGGTGTAGCGGAGGATCATGGTCTCCTTCTCGGTACCCTTGAGCATATCGGTCATGATGCGATGGATGGCCAGGTCGGGGTAACGGCGGATGGGGCTGGTGAAGTGGGCGTAGTCCTTCAGCACCAGACCGTAGTGGCCCTTGGGCTTCTCTTCGTAGAGAGCCTTGGACATGCAGCGGAGCATGCCGGTGTTGATGATCTGCTCATAGGGGGTGCCTCGCACACCCTCGAGGATAGCGCTCAGCTCCTTGGGAGTGGGAACGTCCTTGGCGAAGTGGTCATTGATGCCGCAGGCCTGCAGCAGAGCGTGCAGACGCTCCAGCTTCTCGGCGTTGGGCTCTTCATGGACACGGTAGACGAAGGGGATCTGCTTGACGCGGGCAAAGTGGGCAGCGCACTGGTTGGCCAGCAGCATGAACTCCTCGATCATGCTCTCGCTCTCGCCGGAAGTGCGTTTCTTGACGTCGATACAACGGCCATTCTCGTCGAGGATGAGCTTGACTTCGCCGCTCTCGATGTCCATGCAGCCGCGCTCCTTGCGCAGGCGGGCGCGGTGGCCGTACAGCTCCTTCATAGCGGGCAGCTGGTCGATGACGTCGGCATACTTTGCCTTGATCTCGGCGTCGGCAGTACCGGCCAGCAGGGCGTTGATCTCGGAGTAGACACCCTTGACGCGGCTGCGGATGATGGACTTGACGAAGCGGTAATCCGTCAGACCACCGTCCTTGTCCAGACGCATCAGGCAGGAGAAAGCCAGACGCAGCTCGTTCTCGTTCAGGCTGCAGATGCCGTTGGACAGGGCCTTGGGCAGCATCGGAACGACCTGATCTGCATAATAGACGCTGGTTGCGCGGCTGAACGCCTCGTTGTCCAGCTCAGTGCCGGGCTTGACGTAGTTGGAGACGTCTGCGATGTGGACGCCCAGCTCAAAGCCGCCGTCAGAGGTGCGGGTCAGGCTGATGGCATCGTCGATGTCCTTGGTCTCGGCACTGTCGATGGTGAAGATGGGCAGGGCGCGCAGGTCCATGCGGCCCTCGCAGTCCTTCTCAGAGACCTCTGCACCCTCGAACTTCTTGGCCTCATCCCGGACTTTATCCGGGAAGCGGGTGCGGATGTCCTTTGCGTAAAGCAGAGCCTTGGCGCAGCGCTTGGCCTCGTCGGAGCTGCCGAAGCGCATGGCGACGCCCACGCGGTGGTCTTCCTGACGGTTGCCGCGGTTCAGGATCTCGACGGCTACCTTGTCGCCGTCCTTTGCGCCGCCCTCGCAGTCGCGGGCCAGAGGCATGGTGATGGCCGGGCAGTCGTCCGGCACGAAGCGCAGACGGCCCTCGACCCGGCGCACAGTGCCGACCAGGTCGTTCTTCTCGGTCAGGATGGCGAGGATAGCACCCTCGTCGCTGCCCTCCACACGGGGATGCTCGAATTTCTCCACCAGCACGTCGTCGCCGGGCATTGCGCCCTTGGTGAAGCGGCCGGGGATGAAGATGTCGCTGGTGCCGTCCTCCAGCATGACGAAGGCAAAGTTCTTGCCCAGCTTGACCACCTTGCACAGCAGAGCCTTGTCGGCACGGCCGGAGCGGACGGTAAAGAACACGCCCTGACGCTGGCAGACGACAGCCTCTCGCACCAGTTCGTCCAGAGCTTCCATCACCTTGCGGTCTGCGCCGCGCTCGCCGCCGAACTTCTGCTTCAGCTCTTTGACGGTGCAGGGCTGGTTCTGGATGGCATGTTCGATTTTATCGCGCATTGACATAAATTTTCTTTCTCCTTAACTACCATAGCCCGCCCTCCACCGGGGCGCGGCTTCTTCCCTCTTATCTCTTTTATAACAACATATAGACACAAAAACAGCCCCGCTTTCATCACGGGGCTGCGGGCGCATACTCAGGCCAGACGGCTTGCGAACACGCAGGCCAGGATGGCCACCACAAAGAAGATGATACCGGCGATGCGGGTCACCTTTGCCAGCATCTGGTCCGCAGGGGTCAGACGGGCGTTGTTTGCGCCGTAAGCGCTGCCGTTGATGGCACCAGCCAGACCCTGACCGTGGGTGTGCTGCATCAGGGTGAGGGCAAAGATGACCACCGAGACGACGAGCAGAATGACGCCGCCGACGATTTCAATGACTGCCATGGATGAAAACGCTCCTTTTATTGTTAAATTTGGATAACAAACATACAAATACAAGTATATAGTAACATACCTCAGCCAAAAAAGCAAGCAGAAAAGCAAAACCATTCACTGCCCGGCGCTCAGTGCGTCGCACAGGCGGGCAAAGATGGCTGCGCTGGACACTTCCGGCTCTGTCTGGGCGTCCTGCATCACCACGATGGTCCAGCGGGGCTTTTCTGCCGGGTAAAAACCGGCGAACCAGTAGTTTTTCAACTCTTCGCCATCCCGGAACTGGCCGGTCTGGGCGGTGCCGGTCTTTCCGGCGGCAGTCCCCTCGGAGGGGGCGGCCTGCTGGCCCGTTCCCTCTGCCACGACGCCCGCCAGCAGCTCTTGCAGCTTTTCCGCCGTCTGCTCCGCGAACACCCGCCGGGACGAGCTATGTGCCAGCGGCGTGAGCTCTTCGCCCGTCGTCTCGTCCACGGTACACTCCACGAAAAGCGGGGTGTGGTAGACGCCTCCCGCCGCAATGGTGTTCATCATCCCGGCCACCTGTAAGGGCGTCGCCAGAAGCTCCCCCTGTCCGAAGCAGAAGTTGGCAAACTGCCCCTCGTTTTCGAGTGTCTCTGCTTCGGGCAGAACGCCAGAAGCTGACCGGAGGCCGTCTGCAATGTCCTGTCCCTTCCCGAAGCCCAGCGCTGCCGCCATCTTCCGGACACGTTCCGGCCCCAATTCCCGCCCCAGCTCGATAAAGTAGCCGTTGCAGCTCTTTTCCAGAGCGCCGTCCAGCCCCACGAGGCCGTGAGGTACGCTTCCGGCACAGCGGTAGACCTGACCGTTCAGGGCGTCGTAGCCGGGACACTCCCGGATGAAGTCCCCTTCTCCGGCTTCCAGCGCCGCTGCGGCCAGCACCGGTTTGAACACCGAGCCCACCGCATAGGCCGAAAAAGCACGGTTCAGAAGCGGGCTGTTCGGGGCAGTCAGACTCTCGCCCACATTGGCCGCATCAAAACCCGGCAGGCTCACACAGGCCCGCACCTTGCCGCTGCTTACATCTGTAATAAGGACGCACCCGGTGGCCATGCTCTCCGCCGCCACCCCTTCTGCGGCCCTCTGGATGCTGCGGGAGAGGGTCAGCCGCACACCCTGCGGGGCAGAGTCTGCTTTTTCTAAAATCGGCTCACTGCCCCGCTGCAGCCGTCCCTGCGCTGTGACCGCACAGTGCAGTGTATCCCGCTCGCCGGTGTAGAGAACATCGTCCAGCGCAGCCTCAAGGCCCGCTGCGCCGTGGCCCTCGCTGTCCAGATAGCCGATGAGCTGTTCTGCCAGCGGGGCAGCGGCGTACCGCCGGGGAACGGCATAGCACCGCACGCCCAGTCCACTTACATCCTGCACCACGTCCAGCAGAAAGGGTCGGGAAGTATTCCGCTCCCGGTAAAGCCTGGCCTGCCCGTCGGCGTCCGCATAGGGGTAGAGCCGCGCGTAGCTGCTCTCACCCGGGAAGCAGAGGGCCAGCCACTGCTCCGAAAGCCCCGTCAGCGGCAGACCGTCACAGTCGTAGAAGTTCCCCCGCGCCGCAGGCAGGCGGAGGATCGCTTCGCTCTGCGCCGCCGCCCGCACGGCGTACTCCGTGTTCGAGCAGAGCCAGTACAACCTGCAGACCACCGCCGCAAACCCCAGCAGCAGCGCCCCATACAGCGCAAGCACTCTCCGACCCGACATAAAAAGCCCCCCTTCCCTGCCCGGTAGTATGGGCAGAAAAGAGGGACGGTACACAAAAGAGGCAGAGCCTCCGAAGAAGCTCTGCCTCAGATACTGAAACAGTATGCGTGTTTTGGGAAAGCCTGCGGCTTAGTACATGCCGCCCTTCCAAACCACACTTTTGGAGCCGAATCACGAATATCGGGAAACGTAGACTTTTGTAGAATTATCAAGGCCACAAGCCGATTTTTCCAGATTCTCCGTTTTTGCACGATCCACGCTTTTCTACGCAAATCTACGCCACTTACCGGGTGATTGGCGTAAGTTTTGGCGTAAGCAATTCCGCTTCATGCGTCGAAAATCACAGGTTGCCGGCGATCTGTTCAAAGGCTCTTTCAACCGATTCAAAGCTGCTGTGCGTGTAGACATCCAGCGTCACACTGGCATTGGAGTGTCCCATCAGGTATTGCAGGCTTTTTACATCCAGCCCGGCCTGCTGAACATTGGTGCAGAAGGTGTGTCGCAGCACATGAGGTGTAATGCGCGGAACAGGTTTGCTGTACGCCTTCTCAAACTTTCCCTGCACGCCACGCATATAGTTTTCCAAGTGCATTGCCACCTTCGGCATCCCGGACTTGTCCAGAAAGAGAAATCCGCTGCAGCCATCCACCAGCGCTTCCACTTTCGTGGACGCTCTGGCTTTTACTACACGCCGCAACGCTGCACAAACGGTATCTGTCATGGGAACATTGCGGATACCGCTTTTTGTTTTCGGCGGTGTGACAAAGTAGGGCTTTTCAGCCGTCCGGCAAAGCTGCCGCCGGACATGGATACAGTGCCGTTCAAAGTCGATATCTGCTCGTGTCAGGCCATACAACTCACTTACACGCAAGCCGGTTCCCATAAGAATGACGATATCATCATAATAGTTGCCGCCATAGTCCTGAACGAATTGCAGATATTTCTCCTGCTGTTCTCTGGTCAGTGCATCACGCACATAAGCGTCCTTCGGCACAACATCCGACAGCTTGAACTTGAATGGATTCTTGCGGATGATGTCATCCTCCACCGCCATCTCAAACGCCGGTCTGACAACGCTTTGCAGGATTCCTATGGTGTTTTGCTTGAAACCGCTGTCATGCAGAAACACGAACCAGCCTTTCGCATCGGACAATTTTACCGTTTTGATGGCTTTTTGCCCGAAAGGGTCAGCATGAATCCGCTTGACCGCTGTGTTGTACGACCGAAGTGAATTGGGCTTCAACCCACGTTTCAGGTTCATATAGCGGTCAACCAGATCAGCCACCGTCATCTCTCCGGCGGCGTAGTCGATGCCGTCTGCCAGATCGCGCCACAGTTCTTCCTCTTTTTTCCGCAGCTCTGTCAGGGATTTAGCGTAAATACAACGCCGTTTCTTGTGGATATCGGTATAACGATAGTCGTAGGTGCCGTTTGCTCTCTGGCTTTCGCCATCCTTCAAAACACGGCCCTTGCTATCCTTGCGCTTTTCAGACATTTAGAAACTCCTTTCTGTGAAAAGCGCATATAGGGGTTAATTTTAGTATACCATACCGACCATGCGATTTCCACCGATATCGTACAGAAAAGACGTTGCACAGTTCTCAAATAGAATACGTCATCTGAGAAGGTTGCCGCCAGATTGTCCGGGTCTTGTGGAGCGAGAGCCGAACGGAAACCGTGAAAGCAGTCCCAGTAGATGTTGCCTTTAGCTCGTTCCGGGTCAATGTGCTCGCTGTTGGAAAGGTTGAAACTGCGGTCATTGTGCTTGGGGTTATAGGTGCCGTGGGTTCCGGCTCGTCCGTTGTGTCGCGTTAATTTCAGATAGACATCCCTCTTTTCCTGTATTTTTTGTGTACGGCCACTCGTGCGATCAAATCACAGAAGTGATACAATTCTTCTAAGCAACGGGTCTCGCATTTCAAGACCGTGTCTTGAAATCTTCTCTCGGTTCTGGCCAACCTGCTGGCCGGGTTTTGCGCGGCCCTCTACGCCGAGGTGCTTGCCCGTTGCCGCAACGCCCCCTCTACCCCGTTTTTCATCACCGCGGCCATCCCCCTCATCCCCGGCAGCACCCTGTATTACTGCATGAACGCCGTCGTCTCCAACGACCTGCCCGCCGCCGAGCATTTTGGGGAGCAGACCTTTCTGGCGGCGCTGGGCATTGCGGGCGGCATGGCCATCGCATGGTGTCTGGCCGATTTAAGCCGGAAGCTCCGGGGGCGGCTGTAAAGCGCGTGCTGCGCCGCGCCCCGGCTGCTTGACAAGCTGATTTTTTCTGGATACAATACAAAGAAAAAACCTCGGAGACGCTCCGGGAAAGGAACATTTGGATGAGATCGAACACGAAACAGGCCCTGCTGGTGACGGTGGTGGGCGTGACGCTTTTTGTGGCGCTGCTGCGGCTTTCGGACGTTTTGGCCTTTGCCGCGCAGCTGGTGGATCTGGTGCTGCCCATTTTGGCGGGCGGCATTCTGGCGTTGTTCCTCAGCGTGCCCATGGCCGGGCTGGAAAAGCGGCTGGGGCGGCTGTTTGCCAAAGCGAGAAAGCAGCCCTCGGGCAAGGCGCTCCACCTGCTGAGCTTTCTGCTCACCCTGCTGGGGGTGGTGCTGGTGCTGGTGCTGGCCCTGACGCTGCTGATCCCGGAGCTGGTGCAGTCCTTCCACAGCCTGTATCTGCAAATTGAAGCCAACATCCCCCGCTGGACGGCCTACCTCCACGCCCAGGACCCCGACATGGGCTGGCTGATGAGCCGGTTGGAGGGCATCGACTGGGAGCAGCTGCTGCACAAGGTGACCTCCGGCCTCGACACGGTGCTGGTGAACGCGGCGGGGGCCGTTTCCGCCACGGTGAATCTTGTGGTGACGGCCTCCTTTGCGCTTATCATCTCCGTCTACCTCTCGCTGGGGGCACAGAGCCTGGGCCACCAGGCCCGCACCCTGGTGCGCGCCTACCTCAAGCCCGGCCACGCCGCCTGGGTGCTGAAGTTCTGCCGCCTGTTCCGCCAGTCCTTCGCCAACTTCCTCACGGGCCAGTGCAGCGAGGCGGTGATCCTCGGCATGCTTATGAGCCTCGCATTCTCCCTCTTCCGCATTCCCTACGGCAGCCTGGTGGGGATGCTCACCGCCATCTGCGCCATCATCCCCTATGTGGGGGCGCTGCTCTCCTGCGTCATCAGCGTGTTTCTGGTGCTGCTGGTGGACCCCCTGCTGGCGGTGCGCGCTTTGCTGGTCTACCTTGCGGTGCAGTTCATCGAGAACCAGTTCATCTACCCCCGGGTGGTGGGCAAATCGGTGGGGCTTTCGCCCCTGTACACCCTTGTGGCAGCCATGATCGGCGGCAAGCTCTTCGGCATCCTCGGCATCCTCTTCTTCATCCCGCTGACGGCGGTGGTGCTGGAGCTGGTGAAGGAAGACGCCTGCCGCCGCCTGCGCACCAAAGAGACGCTGCAATAAATAAACAAACAGCGGCCCCGCAGACCTTTTTCAAAGTCTGCGGGGCCTTGTGCTGTGGGGCTATTTTACCTGCACGGTCATGGTTCGGTCACTGCCCGGTAGCCGCGGATGACGCGCCACTTGGCAACGCCCTTGTCCGGCTTAAAGCTGCCGTCGGCGCGGGCTTTCAGGTAGCCCTGCTCGATGGCCCACTGGGCGGCTTGGGCCAGCTCCGGGTCGGCTACGTCCGCAAAGGCGGGCAGAGTGGCCGGGGCCGGGCGGCCTGCGGTGTTCCAGAGGAACATTGCCAGCTCGGCGCGGGTATGGGGCACGGCCACCCCTGCAGGCAGGAGCTGGTCAAGGATGAGCTCCGTGCCCACCTGATAGGCCACGACGCCCGCCACGTCCACGACTGCGACGCCCACCAGAAGGGTGCCGAAGCCGTCTCCGCCGTCTGGGCTGCCCTCGCCGCTCTCGGCGGTGCGCCAATGGCCATAGAAGGTCACGTCCCGGTCGAGGTTGCCCACATGGTCCGCGCCCGGGCCCATGTAGTAGGGGCTATCCTCCAAGCGGGTGCCGTCTTCGAGGAACCAGCCCTCAAAGAGGCGGGCTTCCTCCTCGCTGCCGATGATCGCACCGGGGATCTGCATCGACGGCTCCGCTTTGTCCCCCGGGCGGACGACCCAGTAGGCCGTATAGTCTGTGGGGGCCTGCTCCGGCCGGGCGATCTTCGCCTTCTTGCTCTCGTTTACTTTGCCTTCCACCAGAGCGAGGCCGTCCAACGTTCCGAACTGGTAGATGGTTTCTTCCGGGCAGGTTTTCTTTCCGGCAAGCAAGTCCTCTATGGTTCGGTTGCGCTCGGTGTGGCGAATCTTCGCATTGCGGGCGTTCTGGTTCTCCACAAAGTGAGCGTAATGGATTTCATAGAACATCTTCTCCACATCGCTGAATGCGGCAGTCTGTTTATCCTTGTCGGATGCAGAACGGATGCCATGATAGCAGTCCCAGTAGATGTTACCTTTAGCTCGTTCCGGGTCAATGTGCTCGCTGTTGGAAAGGTTGAAACTGCGGTCATTGTGCTTGGGGTTATAGGT
>ENA-UESS01000696-UESS01000696.1-human-gut-metagenome-genome-assembly--contig:-NODE-696-length-14752-cov-8.993322_pt1 | contig 14752 bp, 13 predicted proteins | sample MGYA00243004_ERZ508005 | MGnify/ENA primary metagenome ERZ508005 (study PRJEB26167, sample SAMN06115471) | human gut metagenome | host: Homo sapiens | place: China:Guizhou | collected 2016-06-29...
AAATAGATGGAAATTCCCTTGCGGTCACAGGTAAGATCCAAAATTTTGTCCATCCGCATTTTTATCCGAAGCAGGCTAAAGAGGGAATGGATTTTTGTATGATCACTGAAAAGGATATGGAATCAGCAATAGAATTTGGAGAGATGCTTGAACAGATCAAAGCTTTATATGTACCGGGGCAGACTTATTTTGTGGCCTGGGGTGATGAGGATTATAAGGTGGTGGCGGAAGGCTGCAGACGGCATAAATTGGAAAATCCTGTTTTACCTGAAGACTATCTTGATCTGGCGGCAGCTTATAAGCTGCTGAAAGGCGATACGTATACGACCGGGCTGAAGAAGGCAACAGAAGAACAAAACGTTGATACAGGCGGTTTGTGGCATACTGCTTATGACGATGCTGCCAATACCGGCAAGCTGCTGGTAAAATTGCTTGCTGACGGCTGGAAGCCGGAGGCTTACTGGGACGAGGTAGCAGAGCTGCATAAATAAAATACAAAAAAAGCTTCGCAGCGGGTAATTTTATGCTGCGAAGCTTTTTTATAACATTTTTAATCGCGATACTTTTCGGGAAAGAAAATACGCAGAATATGTTCGTCGTGTTCTTTGCCAAGGGCGTTGCCGATAAGGAAGAAAATCAACGAAGCGCCGATGCCGATAACTATCTGGTGCAGATCAAAGAATTTGATTTGCAGCGCCATAGTAGTGCAGTAGGCGAGTACGCCGCCAGCCATAGCGAAAACGGCGCCGATGCGGTTGGCTTTTTTCCAGAACAGCCCGAAGATCAGGACCCAGAAGAATGCTGTTTCCAGGCCTCCGAAAGCGAACATATTTATTTTCCAGATAACGCTGGGTGGGGCAATGGCAATAAAGTAAACTCCAAGGCCAAGGATAACGGTAGCACCCATGCTGAACAGACGTATCGTATTATTGGAAACTGTTTTATGGCGTTTGGAGCATTCGTGCATATATACGTCTTTGATGATAGCGGAAGAGGAGGCCAGCAGCAGGGAAGACACGGTAGAAATAGTTGCTGCGATAGGACCGATGATGGTGATGCCGGCCCAGAAGGGGTTCATGGTGCCAATGATAGTAAGCGGGGTGATGTTATCGACGCTGCCGCCGTAAGCCTGCAGGGTATCGGTAAGCACGCCCTTGGAAAGGACGCCGATCCAGGTAGCGATCAGAGTCATGGCGCCGATAACTACGGTGCCGATAATCATAGCGTTATGCAGGGCTTTTGTGTTTTTGTAACTGATACCGCGGACTACTGATTGCGGTAGTGCCAGTGTACAGACACCAACAAGCAGCCACTGGCTGATATAGAGCGAGATCGGCATTTTGCCGCGGGAAAGCGGTTCCAGCATATCGGGATGATTGGTTTGGATATGGGTCATGATTCTTTCATAACCGCCTCCTGTTTCCAGCATTGAGAAGAAGAGGATAAAAAGGCCGATGATCATAGCGACGGCACAGATAGCGTCAGTAATGGCAACGCCTTTGAAGCCGCCAACAGTAGTATAAAAGACAACGATCAGGCCAAATAATGTCAGTCCAGTGACATAGGAGAAACCTGTAACAGCTTCAAAGAGCTTGGCAGCTCCCACGAACTGGGCGACCATCGTCGCACAGAAGAAGGCAACGATCACCAGCGCGGAAATATTGGCAAGCAAATCGGATTGATAGCGGCTGCGGATAACATCGACTACTGTAACAGCGTCAATTTTGCGTGAAACCATAGCGATCTTTTTGCCGAAAATACCTAAAACGAGGAAGATGACTACGACTTGTACGATCGCCATATAAAGCCAGCCATAACCGATGGCCCAGGCCATACCGGGACCACCGACAAAGGTGCTGACTGAGCTGTAGGTCGCAACGGTAGTCATAGCCAGGACAAAACCGCCCAGACTGCGGCCGCCGATAAAATAATCTTTAGCAAAGTTCTGCTGGCGGTCGCCGCGGGAAGCTCGCTGCACCCAAAAGCTGACGCCAAGCATAAAGGCAAGGAATAAAAGAACAGGCCAGAGGTGGAAGAAATTACCCATTGATTTCATCCTCCTTGTCGTCCAAGTCCATATCTTTAAAGATGCAATTGGCAAGAACTACAGAAACGACGATGGCAAACAGCCAGGTGCCGATGCAGCCTGCCCAGACCCACAGGGGCGTCTGGAAAAATTCTACCTTAACGTCAGCAAGACCAAAGCCTGCGACGCACCAAAAGACGATGACAATAAGAAGGGCTAACCAGGTGGCATTTGCTTCCCGATTAGCCTGTTTGAATTTTTCTTTACGATTCATTTTTTGCTCCTTCTGCAGTATCGGCCAAGGAAGAAAAAGAGAGAGCTAAAAAGATCCTGAAGATGTAACAGCTTGAAAGGAGATTCCCAATATGAAGAAATGTAATATTAACCTCCGCGAACTTGGAATATCTTTACTCGCACCGATATGCATAACTTTTGTCCATGGGCTTATTCCATCATCTCTGGTATCATGTGTTATAATAATTATTCTCTGCGGATGTATACACCATATATATCCTTGGATATTCACCACAGGAGATAACCGTAACAATAAAAACAGAACAGGAACGAGATCACTCTCATTCCTGTTCTGTTTTTGTATTTTTATACTTATTGTCATAACAGGCCTCAGTCTGCAGTTCTTTTCGACCGGAATACTGAACGCCATTGAGCTCCATCGTCCAGAGCTTCTCGGCAGTTACAGAGACATGGTTCGTTCATCATTCTCTCTAAACAACGGTATCTTCAGAGTTACAACAGTCATGCTGCTTGCACCGGTCTGTGAGGAGCTTGTGTTCAGAGGGATCTCTCTGAGTTCTTCCAGACGTGCATTTACATGCAGACATTCAGATGCCACCGCCTGTTGTAACCACGCTTGCTGCTGCTCGCCCTGTCACCACGGTGCAGTGCTTCATGCTCCTCACAGTAAAGACCGTCTGTCAGCTTCGGACATCCGGGGTGTCTGCACGGTTTCTTTGGTTTTATCGGCATCTGCCATTCCTCCCTTCTATGTACACGGGCGGTGTGAAAGGATTGGAAAGACACCGCCTCCGGGCATAAAGAAAAGGAGCATTTCTGCTCCCTTCCATTTTTGCCATCTTAATCATAGCACCTGTAAAATAAAAAGTCAGTACACCATTAGTACACCTTTAGTGCACCTCTAGTACACCCATTCGTTTTTAATCACTTGGCAGATGCCATCCGTGCTCACTCTTTACAGGATATCCATATGGTTTGCCGGCCCACTTCTTTTTACCAATAGCATTATCTAGCTTTGGCAGGAGATCCCACATATGACTTCTGGTCTCCAAACTAAGCTCCTGATTCAGATAAGCCTTTTGAACAGAATCCCTTACCTCCTCAAGTTCTTTTAAATCAGCTTTTTCAAGCCATTTAGCCGATAGCGGTTTTCCTTTTTCAATTTCATCTTTTAAAGACATCCATAATTTTGTAAGACTGTCTTTATTCTTAAGTCCAAACACCATTGCAATAAGGGCAGCTCCGCTAACTCCAATTAAAGCAAGCTGGTTCTTATGCTCCTTGACCCATTCGATAAATCCCTTTTTATTATCTTCTATTTCTTCCAATTCCTGTTCCTGCTGTTTTGCTTCATCCATAACCCATACTCCTCCTTTTCGCTATTCTTCCACATCAACGCAATTGCCTTTCTTATCAATCCAGAAATAGACTTCTTTCTTAGAAATTGCACGGCTTCCGCATTTTGGACACTGTCCAAGATCCTTATACTGGTTCAACGTATAAATACTTCCATAAGCAGCATTTGAAAGATTTTTCAGCTTATCGTAATCACCATAATAAAAAACATGCTGACACGAAGCACATACGCACTTTGTCTGTTTCTGCTTTTTGCATCCTGAATGCCTGGATGCTTCTTCCATGCCTTCTTTAAAATTCTGCTTTACTCTTCCAACTTCTTTCTTGAAGTCAGCATTGTACTTTTCCACTCTTTCAAGCTGGGCATCTAATCTCGGCTGTGCTTCCGGATGGATTTTAACATATTTTTTCAAAACACCTGTATTGCTGTTAAATCCGGCACTCATAAAATTCTTGATTCCTAATTCAGCAGCACACTCCCTGCATATATATCTCGGACCGACTTTTGCCGACAATTCAAAATATTCTTTTTTATTGTCTGATTCCCTACCACAGGTAACACATTGTCTTAACATTGTCCTGCCTCCTTGCTTTGATTCATAACAGTATTTTACCATAAGGCAAACAAAAAAGACAGCCGTCTGACTGCCTTAATTGTACTCTGCATATGCACCTATCTGTATCTGGAGTGCCACTGTGATCTGTTCCATGACCATGTCATCCAGCACTTCCCCGATCCTTTCTCCTAGCCTTGTTTTATCAAGAGTCTCCACCTGTTCTGCCAGTGCCATGCTCGGCTTGTTCAGACCGCTGCCTTTGGGAATCTGCACATGGGTCGGAAGATACTTTTTCTTCCACACCCTTGCAGAAAGCGGAACGACCGTAACCACGGGGGAATGCTTATTTGCCTTATTGTTGCTTACCACCAGTGCCGGACGGATACCGCCCTGTTTGCTTCCTGCCTTCTCACCAAAATCCACATAGTAAATATCTCCACGCTTACACATAAAACCTCCTATCCGAGAACAAATGCTTCCACCTGTCTGTCCCTAAGTTCATACTGTTTATCAAGTTCCTTTAATGCTGCTTTTCTGTACTTCGCTATCATCGTGTGGCTCACATGGTATCTGTCCATCATGATGTCCCATGTCATATCCTCATCCAGAAGATCCGTGATGATGCTTCTATGTTTTTCTTCCAGTCTGCTTACCGCATGCTCAAAAAATTCCAGTTCTTCCTTCAGGAACATATATCTGTGGAAAAGGAATTCATACCACTCGTCATTTTCCCTTTCGATTGCTGTCCTGTACTTGATTGCTATGTTTGCCGTCTTATCGGAAAGAGTGCTGGTCTGCACCCTTTCCCCTTCCGGATGGGAATAGAGCATGGAATCGATCATGTCCTGTTCGCTCACTCCCTGAAACTGACAGAGCTGGAACTCAGTCACGGTCAGTTCCTTTTTCATGTTCTTATATTCCTTCATCATTACTTCTGCCGTCATCCGCCATACCTCCAATCCTTGCCTTTACTGCTTCTATCATTGCATTCTGTGTATTGTCCTTCCTCTCGATTGCACGAAGGATATCCTCATCGACCGTCCCGTCCGTTACCAGATGCTCTATGACAACCGTGTGTTTCTGTCCCTGTCTGTAAAGTCTGGCATTAAGCTGCTGATATAACTCAAGGGACCATGTAAGCGAAAACCATACAATGGTTGAACCGCCCTCCTGAAGATTCAGTCCGTGTCCTGCCGATGCCGGATGGATCAGTGCAACGGGGATTTTTCCGGCATTCCAGTCATCAATGTCTTTCTTTGTATTGATATCCCTTGCGGGAAATCTCTTTAATATCCTCTCCCTGTCATGTTTGAACCAGTACGCAACCAGAAGCGGTTTCCCGTTTGCCGATTCGATAAGGTCTTCCAAAGCATCCAGTTTTCTGTCATGGATATTTCTGACATTGCCGGATTCATCATAGACAGCACCGTTCGCCATCTGCTGGAGCTTGTTGGAAAGTGCTGCTGCGTTACTGTCAAAATCGAGCCATATTCCTTTGCATCATGCAGCTCACTGATAATGGTATCCATAGCCGCCTTCAGCTTGGCATCGCCATCACAAAAATACTCCAGCGCAAACGAATCTACATGATTGCTCTCCACAATAGCATATACATGGGGCTGAATGCCACGGCTGAAAAAGCGGCGGTCATACCGACGGGCTTTCATCATCACCGCAAAGTAAGCCAGCTGTGCCGCACGGTCATCAATATCCAGACCATAAAGATTGTTCTCCACAATACTTGCCACTGCTTCACGGGTAGTATAGCCGTAGGATTCATAAATCTTCATCAGCACATCAAACAGATATGCAAGAATATGACCAGAGCCGGAGCATGGGTCAATGACTTTCAGCTGATCCGGCGTCAGTGCGGCGTATTCCATACGAATTTCTTCAAGCTGTGCCTGCACTTCTGGCTCCTGCTCAGCTTCTTCCAGATAGTAGTGCCATTTGGTATCTTCAGGGTCACGGTTTCCGGCAGCATAAGCAGACTGTTCTTCCTCGGTAGGAAGAAGCTGACTCTTAACATCTGGGTGTCCCTCCAGCCACAAACGACCAAGGCTGTTCTCTACCATGTAACGAACAATCCAGTCAGGTGTGAAAAGCTGGGTTGCTGCAGGGATGTTTTCTTTTGTGATTTTCACATTCTTTTTCAGTGCTGCGAAGACATCGTCTTTTTTCTCGCTGTTATAATATTGATACAGCCATCCGATGATCTGGACAGCATCCTTCCAGTCATCCTCCGGTATCAGTTCAATCATCTGCTGAATCACACTGCCTTCACGAAGCAGGTTGTCTGGCAGAAGAAGCTCCGTGTAATCCGCAATCTTCTGGAACATTCCCGGCAGAATCTTATTCAGAGCGTTACACTGCACGATCAGCAGATATTTATACAGTTCTTCGGTCTTTTCTGCATCTTTCAGCTCATAGACCTTTTCCATATCGAGTCCATCCAAATCCAGATGAATGGCTTCGGCTATAATCTGCGGCTTAAAGTTGTTTTCCTCATCCGTGAATACACGCACATGGGAAGGAAGATAATCATTTACCTCCATAAAACGCACTGCAATCAAGCGGTTGAACCATGTATAGGCAACTTCCTCAATGATATATTTGTATGCTACTGCATAATCGGAATCCTTTTCTTTTGCCCGGATTACATCTACTAATGCTCTACGCTGTTTGATTTCCTCACCGTTAATCGCATAAGGCTCTGCGGTTCCAATATCATAAAATTCCGTTGCAGAACTAGACTGTGGCAGTGCATTTGCAATGCCATTTTCAGTAATGCCCATCAGTCCGGCACGATATTTTATATCTGCAATGAGCCTGTTTCTTGCCCATATCGCAAAATTCTTGATTGCAGTCTTATTCATAAGTTCTCTCCATTCCTAAAATTCAATGTTGACAATCGTATCGGTATCCAGTTCGCTTATCAGTTTCAACCGAAGCTCATTCAGATATTTATCAACATCCTCTGTATTTTCCAGTCTCCATGAAGCAGTTTTCGTGATACTCTTGATAGATACATTCTTGGTCTTTTTCACTTTTTCGACCTTTTTCTGTACCTCTGCTTCAATCTGTGCCTGATCCACATTTCCGACCTCTTTTGCCTGTGCTTCCAGTCTCTTACGGACTTCTTCCGCTTTCTTCACTGCGATTGCCTGATCCATCTGTGTCATTTCATTTAACAGACGAATTTTTAATGCTTCTGCCCTGTCAGCATAGCTTCTAAGAACGGATACATTCGTACAGCCATTCGCCGCATTCGTGATTTCATCAAACATAGCAGAATATTTGCTTCTCTTGGTTTCCGCATACTCTTTTGTATTCAGTACATCAAATACTCGTTTCTGTGAATCATATACCGAATCCAACACCGGCTTTAACTGTTCATCCAGTATGTCTGAATATACATCGCTGAACTTTTTCAGAAGTTCCGGCAGTTTCGGAATATCACTATATGGAAACTGCTTTTTTACAATCTCGCTAATCTGAGCAACAATATTTTCCAGATTTTCATCTACGATGTAAGTCTTACTGTCATCATATTTACTCAGATACAATACCGCTTTATCAAAGATTGTTTTCTGCTCGCTGTTGAAGAATGCCTTTACGGGTTCATAGTCCTCTGCGAAATCAAGCAGATCATCCTGTTTCTTTGCAACTGTCTGGAAAAATTCTGTCGGTGTCTGTATCTGTACCAGACCAAAAAGAAGTTTTCTTCCATACTCTACTATCTGTTTTCCCGGATACCTTGTACTTTCATAGCGTACTTCCAGTTCTCCAAGTGTAGATGTCAGCTTATTCGCATATCCTATAAAGCTGTTCATCATCACATCTTCATCATCAGAACTTCCGGTTGCGCCAAATAATTCCTTCATTATGTCTTTGGCAATTTTCATTTCCTTCTCTGATACACGAACCTTCTGCTCGATCATCAACTTATCTACGAAACTCTTTTTCGTAATATAATTGATAAGCTCCTCTGCTTCCTTGTTGTGTGTCGATACCGAAGAACCATTCACATAAAATGCTAAATCACCTCTACGGCCAGTTTTGCCATTTTTCTGGATTCTTCACTCATGCTAACTCCTCACACTTTCTATTTTATTTATCCATTCTTCTTATAATAGTTATAGGTTTCTTCTGTCATGGGATCCATCTCACCGTCCCCCGATTTCAGATATTCCAGCGTATCCTCTAAAATCTTCGCCACGGCAGCATCCAGATCCGTAAATGCCAGGTGGCGTATCTGGGTAAGGTTCGGTGCCTGTTTTCTCCCCGGTTCAATATAATCTGCGGTAAAAATGATCTTCTCCAGAAGTGTCATACCCGGACGCCCTGTGGTATGATATAAAATTGCACTTAAGATCTCAGGATCTTCGATTTTATATTCCTTTTTCGCCAGATAGCTTCCCACTCTGGCATGTAAAAGATAGGGATTGCGCGTTTCCACATCCGTCGCCGGAAGATGATACTTTTCGCAGACAGACAACAGTTTATCATTTTCCATGCATTTGGCACAATCATGAAGCAGTCCCGCGATCTGTGCACGCTCCACATCTTCACTATATCGCATGGCAAGGGCCGCCGCTGTGTATTCTACCCCCAATGTATGGGTAAAGCGCTTGGGATCCTGTACTTTTTGCATCTCTTTGGTCAGTTTTTTTAAGATATCACTCATCCAGGTAAAGCCCCTTTTCTTCCATATATTCCCTCACTGTTTCCGGCACAAGATAGCGCACAGAAAGACCTTCGGATCTTCTCGCTCGGATTTCCGAAGAAGAGATCTCAATTCTTCGAAAAGAGAGCAACTGTATCTTCGCAGAAAAATGTTCCTCCAACTGACTGATCTTCTCCTGCATTCCCTTCATATCCGCATCTCCCCGTACCGCAGCTATAATCTCGCAAGCAGCAAACAGGCGGCCTGCGCATTTCCATTGTTCCATGGTAAACAGGCAGTCAGCCCCACAGATGAAATAAAAAAGGTGCTCCGGATATTCTCTGTGCAGCTGCTCCATGGTCTCATAGCTATAGGAATTTCCGGGACGTTTTATCTCAATGTCCAGGCAGCGGAATCTGTCGTTATCTGCGATAGCACGCTGTACCATGTCATAACGTTCTGTCCCGGGCAGAACCGTAATGCCCTCTTTTGTCTTCAGATAAGAACAGCCCGTCGGTATCATCCAGATCTGGTCTAAGTGTGCCGACTCCAGCGCCTGTTCAGCCAGCATCAGATGTCCTATGTGGATTGGGTTAAAGGTGCCACCCATAATGCCTATTCTGCTCATGCTTCCTCATCCCTTTGCACGCAGTTATCATTCTTGATTGGTTCTCGTCGGCTATGCTCTGACCTTATCTGGGCAGTTCGATCTTCGGCTTGTCCTTGTCGGGCTTGTACAATACGATCTTCTTGCCAATCACCTGTACGACCTGGGAATGGGTACGCTCCGCCACCATCTCCGCAATAGCTCTGGGGTCGTCAAAACAGTTCTTCAGAACACCGATCTTGATCAGTTCATTATTATTAAAGGATTCACCAATAGCTGCGGTGAGTTCCGGAGTCAGGCTGGATTTACCCACCTGAAAAATGGGATTCAGATTGCTGGCCAGACTCATTAAATAAGCTCTCTGTTTGCTTGTCATAATCTATCTTTTCCTTTCACAAACTTACTTATAGTAATCAAAGGACAGACCGTACATGCGTACCGTATCGCCCTCCTGGATACCCAGTGCTTCCAGTTCCTCTAAAATACCGGTATCCTTCAGGAAATTCTGGAAGAAGGTAAATCCCTTCTCACTGTCCAGATTGGTGTATCCCAGCATCTTCTCGATCTTGGGTCCTTCTACTACGTACTCGTCCTCTTCTTCATCATAGGTTACGGTGTAAGCATCATCCACAGATCCTGTCATACTCTCCGGGAAGTACTCCTGCGCAAAGACAGTGGTCTCTTCTCCGATGTTAGCAAGCATATCGTTCACTTCGTATAACAGTTCCTTTACGCCCTGACCGGTTACTGCAGACATAGGGAACACCTTGATGCCCTTCGGTTCAAACTCTGCCCGGATTGCAGCTACCGGATCGGATCCATCCTCCGTATAGATAGCGTCAATCTTATTCGCCGCGATCACCTGAGGTCTGGCTGCAATCTCCGGATTATAGGCTTCCAGTTCTTTATTGATGGCATAGATATCCTGAATGGGATCTCTTCCCTCCGTACCGGCCGCATCCACGATATGGATGATCACCTTGGTACGTTCGATGTGGCGCAGGAATTCGTGTCCCAGACCGATTCCCTCGGAAGCTCCCTCGATCAGTCCCGGAATATCCGCAATGACGAAACCACCGGTTCCTTCCAGATCCACTACACCCAGATTCGGATTCAGGGTCGTGAAATGATAGTTGGCAATCTTGGGTCTGGCATTGGTCACTCTGGACAGGAACGTGGATTTACCAACATTGGGAAATCCTACCAGTCCGACATCAGCGATCACCTTCAGTTCCAGCAGAAGTTCCAGTTCCTGTGCAGCCTGTCCCGGCTGTGCATACTTGGGTGCCTGCATGGTACTGGTAGCATAATGCTGGTTGCCGTTACCGCCCTTGCCGCCTTTTAAGAGAACAACCCGTTTGTTGTCCCCCGACATATCCGTAATTACCTGCCCGCTCTGTGCTTCTTTGATCACGGTTCCCGCAGGGACTTTGATAATGATGTCTTCTCCGTCCTTGCCGCGGCAGTTTTTCTTGCCGCCCTCTTCCCCGTCTCCGGCCTTGTACTTACGGATGTGCCGGAAATCGATCAGGGTATTCAGTCCCTCATCTACAACAAAGATCACGTCACCGCCGTGACCACCATCGCCACCGTCAGGGCCGCCACTGGGAACATATTTTTCGCGGCGAAAGGACACATGACCATCTCCGCCTTTACCGCTTCTTACGTAAATTTTAGCTCTGTCAGCAAACATTTTGTTCTCCTTTCCGACATAAAACTCTTTACGGACTAAAAGGGCTTCAAACAATCAGTATGTTTGAAGCCCTGGTTAAATCAACTTATTTCTCTACAGGATATACGGAAGCCTGCTTCTTGTCTCTGCCCTTTCTCTCAAAACGGAGAACGCCATCAACTAAAGCAAAGCCGTTGTCGCTCTGGGCTATGAAGTTGGAAGCCTGAACAGTCTCCAAACCGTCAGTACCTCCTCCGGCTCCTACTTCACTGTTGCCTGCGATGATGTCGAGGCTCCAAATACGCTGGTTATACATATTAGATGACTGAAGAGTCTTGTAGCAGGCAGTAGTCAGTGCCATAGCAATCTCATTCGTCACTTCCGACTCGGGATCGACGCCATATTTGGGATATTTATCCAAGAAATCGTTGCACGATGTCAATGCCAGCACGGCAGACATAAATACCAAAGTTATTATCTTTTTCATATTCTTTCTCCTGATTTAAAAGTTAAAGTTCAAGCCCATACTGAAGGTACGTGAAATCGGGTAACGGCTGCTGTCGATGCCATTAATATCAACTTCCGGGTCGAAGCCGGAATATCCGGTGATAGTTGCCACATTCTCGCAAGAGAAAGAGATGCGGGCATTTTCCAGTTGAATCTTTTGCATCCACTTTTTGGGCAGTGTATACGAAAGCGTGATGTTCTTCAGACGGAGATAGGAACCGTTTTCCACAAACCTGTCGGATACACGGCAGTTCTGGTTCGGGTCTCCCCAAATGGCGCGGGGCATAGAGTTGCTGGTTCCTTCACCCGTCCAGCGGTTCAATACGGCTGTGGTCTGGTTGTAAGCGGCTGCCATTCCTTCGTTGTCAACATTGTTGGCATTATAAATCTTGTTGCCTGCCACTCCTTGCAGGAAAACGGAGAGTTCCCATCCTTTGTAAGATAGGTTGTTGGAGAGTGAGAAGAACCAGTTCGGATTCGGGTTACCGATAACGGTACGGTCTTCATCGTTGATGACTCCATCGTTATTCAAATCCCGGAAACGGATATCCCCCGGAGCTGCTCCCGGTTGGGTGGCGTGGCGGTTTACTTCCTCCCAGTTTTGGAAAAGTCCGTCGGTCACGTATCCGTAGAATACATTGATCGGATAACCGGCTCTAAGCATAGTCACGTATGAGTTACCCATCTGATTGATAAACATCGGAGTTTCGCTGTTCAGGTCCAGAATTTCATTCTTGTTATAGGTAGCCGTTAAAGCAGATTCCCAAGAGAAAAGACCTTTCAGGTTGATGGTGCGCAGGGTCATCTCCACCCCTTTGTTGCGCATCTTGCCGGCATTGGTAAAAGTTTCAGTAGTATCTTCAAAACCGGAGGTGATAGGGATGGAAGCTTTCACCAACATGTCAGTCGTCTTCTTGATGTAGGCATCCAGCGAAAGGTTGACACGTGAATTGAACAGGCTCATATCCACACCGAAGTTGGTTTGGCGTACCTCTTCCCAATGAATATTCGGATTGGAAAGGGTGGTAGATACCAAAGCGGTGGAGTTGTTGTTGCCGAAAGGATAGACTCCTGTATTATAGGAAGCCACAAAGCCGTAGTTACCGATTTCCTGATTACCGGTCACACCGTATCCAATACGCAGTTTGAGGTCATTCACCGGAGAGTTGTCTTTCGGGAACCATTCTTCCTGCGAAATACGCCATGCCAGAGAAACGGAAGGGAATGTTCCCCAACGGTTGTTCTTACCGAAGCGGGAGGAACCGTCACGGCGCACAGTGGCTGTAAGCAGGTATTTATCTTCGTAAGAATAGTTGAGACGTGCCATCAGAGAGAGCAGTGCCCAGTCGCTCTGGCTGCCGCCGATACTGTACATCTTCTCGCCGTTGTCCATTTCATGGATATTATCAAACATGAAGATATTCTTTTGAGCATTCAGGTAATCATAGTTGTTCCACTGGGCGGAAGAACCTGCCATCACACCTACACGATGTTTTTGGGCGAAAGTATGGTCGAATACAAAATAATTATCCCATAGGTAGGTAAATGATTTGTTGTCACTCTTATAGCGGGAAGATTCTTCTACCGGATTCGGTTTCCAGTCGTAAGCCGGAGTAAAGTTGTCGACAAACCAGAATTTGGCGTCATAACCGAAGGTGCTTTTCAACTTCAACCATTTGGTAAAGGCAATCTCTCCGGTGATGTTTGCCAGAAAGTTATATCCTTTTGTCTCGTTCGTCATCATATATAACGTACCGATCGGATTGCGGACACTTCCATACCATTGCGCTTCCTGTCCGGGACCGCTCCAGCTACCGTCTTCATTCTTCACCGGCTGGGTGGGAAGTGCTTTCATCGCATCTCCGATGCTATAGCTTCCTCCCTCTTTCACGTCCGTACTGAATGTCAGATTGGTAGTGAACTTCAACCATTTATTGACCTGGGCATCACTATTTGCCTGGAAATTGAAACGACGGTAATTAACGCTTTCCACGATACCGGACTGGTCGAGGAAACCGCCGGATACATAGTAATGTGCCTTTTCCGTACCACCGGAATAGCTAACCGAATAGCTTTGTTTCACTCCCGTACGTAGCATCTCATCCAGCCAGTTCGTTCCTGTTCCCAATAAAGAAGGGTCTGCCCAATAAGGGTTTGTATTATCATCATTATTAGACAGCATATCATTGCTCAAAGCGGCATATTGCGCAGCATTCAGCATATCGGGCACTTTAGTAGCGTTCTGAATAGCCCAGTTTGCGTTTACCGTTACTTTTCCGGCACCTTCGGCACCACGTTTGCTGGTAATCATCACCACACCGTTGGCACCACGCGAACCATAGATAGCTGTTGCCGAAGCATCTTTCAATACGTCTACCCGTTCCACATCAGCCATATTCAAGGAAGACAATCCCAAGTCGGTAGGAATTCCGTCAATGACAATCAGCGGGTTACTGTTATTGATCGTACCCAAACCGCGGATTTTAATGGTGACATTATCACCCGGCTTACCGGCATCGATAATCTGCACGCCGGATACTTTTCCCTGCATTGCCTGACCGATATTAGCTACCGGAGAATCTTTGATGTCCTTCACTCCGACGGAAGATACGGCACCAGTCAAATCGCTCTTTTTCATCGTTCCGTAACCTACTACAACAACTTCGTCCAATACTTCCGTATCTTCCTGCAAGGTTACTTTCAACGAGTTTTTCCCGTTCACCGGAACAGTCTGCGTTTTATAGCCGACAAAAGAGATAGTCAGCGTGCTGTTAGCCGGAACGCTTAATGAGAAATTACCGTCTACATCGGTTATCGTACCATTCGTTGTACGTCCTTCCACCACACTGGCACCGATCACCGGTTCACCCGTGGCATCTACTACATGTCCTTTTATTGAAATCTGTTGTGCGAATGCACTAAGAGATAGGAACAAGCCCCACATTATTAATAAGAGGCGGCGTTCAAAGCCTTTCGACTTCATACTCTGTTTCATGTACATTAATTTAAAGTTAATATTAGGGTTACTTTTGTTTTCGTTCTCTGTGTCATTGCTGAAATGACCGTGAAACAAAAGTATCCACATTTCATACTGCTTCTTTGAGCA
>ENA-UESS01000700-UESS01000700.1-human-gut-metagenome-genome-assembly--contig:-NODE-700-length-14739-cov-11.284477_pt1 | contig 14739 bp, 14 predicted proteins | sample MGYA00243004_ERZ508005 | MGnify/ENA primary metagenome ERZ508005 (study PRJEB26167, sample SAMN06115471) | human gut metagenome | host: Homo sapiens | place: China:Guizhou | collected 2016-06-29...
AAAAGACGATGCAGATTAACGGTATGATGTGCAATCATTGCAAGATGACGGTGGAAAAGGCGATCAAAGCCGTGCCGGGCGTAGAAAACGCGGAGGTTGACCTCGCGGCGAAGTGCGCGAAAATCACGCTGAACGCGGATGTTGCGGACGATGTGCTGATGGACGCAGTCGCAAAGAAGGGCTTCACGCCGGTGAAAATGGAGTAAGTCAAGTGCCATCCGTGCTGGATGGCATTTTTCGTATCAAGATTTCTTTCGCGCCGCACACTTTCCCGCGCGCCTCATAGTCTGCTGGTGAAGGCTCCACCAAGGCGACCGGAGCCGGAAAAGACAAGGAGGCGCGATCCATGTCATTCTATTCTTACAAGAACGCGAACCCCAACTGCTGCCCCGGTACGATTTCCGGCAGTGCGCTGGACGGCTTGCAGGAGAAGGTCTGCGTGCAGGTCAAGCGCGTGTATGACAGCGCGATGACGCAGGAGCAGCTTACCAAGCAGACCGTCACCATCACCAGCTACGCGCAGGTCAACAACACCTGCACCTGCAACGCCTGCGGCTGCCAGGAGACGCAGGAGACCATCCCGCCGACGTCCGCACCCGTGCCGCCGATTACCTTCGAGAGCTGCCGCAGCACCACGACCGAGGGCAACATCCGCAACCTGACCGTTGATCGCCTGTGCGATCGCCCCTGCTTCGCCCGTGTGCGCGCAACGATCGACATCCCGATTGACATCCTGTTTGTGGATAGCCGCTGCGTGGAGTACATCGGCAAGGCGACCATCAGCGTCAACCGCGATGTGCTGCTGAGCATTCCTGACGAGTCCATTGTGCCGTACACGCTGGAAAGCATGGTCAGCGCGATTTGCGTCAGCGGGACGTATCTGGGCAACAACCAGTTCAAGATGACCATCTGCGTCACGACGATTTTGAAGGTACTCGCGGAAGCCGAAATCTTGATTCCCAGCTACGGCTACTGCCCGATTCCGCCCGCCGAGGAGTTCGCGGAAAGCGTCTGCGACGAGTTCTTTGCCTTGCCGCTCTTCCCGCCGCAGTCCGTCTGCAACAGTGGCACGGTCGCGACGGGCAACGTCAGCAGCACGGTGCGTTCCAACTGCAATTGCGGACGCGGATGCTCCGGCTCGTGCAGCGGCAGCTGCAACTGCGCCAACAGCAACAGCTAATACGATTTCCGGATTCGCCTGCGCCATCAGCTCGCGTTATATGGGAATCGCTTAACGAAAAAAGCCGCATCCGGGTCAAACCGGGTGCGGTCTTCATTATGATACTTTTGCTTCTGCGTAGCCGCTTTTATCCTTCTTCGAACGAAGCCGGTAGCGGTGCTTCTTCTCTGGCGGCAGATTGACTTCGCCGCCATGCCGTACCTTGTCCTGCGTCAGCGGCAAATCAACATAGAATGTCGTGCCCGCGCCGACCTTGCTGCGAACGCGGAGCTGCCCGCTGTGTCCCATGACAATGATGCGCGCAATGGACAGCCCAAGCCCGTGACCGCTGCTTTCGGTCTTGCGGGCACTGTCACAGCGGTAGAAGCGTTCGAATATTCTCGAAAGCTCTTCTTTGGGGATGCCCGGCCCGTGGTCGCTCATGGACAGCGTGCAGCCGTTCTCGGTTTTCTGTACGCCGAGGGTAATGGTGCTGCCCTTGGGGGAGTACTTTACCGCGTTGTCGCACAGGATGCGCATGACCTGCTTCAGCATTCCGCGGTCGGCCTCAATCTGCACATGGTCAGAGGGGTCAAGCGCAAACGTATCCTCCGGTGTGACCATTGCGGCTTCGCGCTGCACCTCCGCGGCAACGTCGTATGCGTCAAACCGCACCATCTCCATCATCAGCGTTTTCTTGTCGTGGCGCGCGAGGAACAGCAGACTTTCGACAAGCTCCTTCATGCTTTCCGTCTCCTGCGCGATGGCGTTGATGCCCTCGTTCAGCACATCCGGGTCGCTCTTGCCCCAGCGGGACAACATGCTGGCATATCCCTGAATGACGGCAATCGGCGTCCGAAGCTCATGCGAAGCGTCGGAAACGAACTGCTTCTGGCTGTTGTAGGATGTTTCGATGCGGTCGAGCATGGAGTTGATGACCGTCGCGAGGTCTTTCAACTCATTTTTTGTCCCGGCGATGTTGATGCGGTTGGAGAGGTTGTTCGCGGAGAGTGTCGCTGCCATGTCGGTGATATCGCGAATCGGCGCGAGGACGCTCTTTTGCAGCCGCTTCCGATGCAAGACGAAGTAGAACATGCGGAACAGGTCGGTGATGACCAGCGCCGCGGCAGCTCCGCAGTACAGCGCAAGCGGGCGGGAGAGGTTGAGCGAAATCAGCAGCGACTGCCCCGAAATGTGCTGCGCCTGCACGATGTAGCGCCCTTCAGTGAAAATCGCCTCTGGGTCAAGCAGGCGGTAGGCGCTTTGCCCCACAATGATGCCGTCCGTGCGCGCTTCGGGCAGCAGTGTCACCTCCGCGTCATCCAGCACGGAGAGGACAATGGTGCCATCGGCGGACAGCGGCGCGCATTGCAGCCGCGAAATGTCGCGTTCAGCGAGGTACAGTGTGCCGCCCGCGAACGCCAGCGTCAGGATGAGCAGCGCGGGGAGAAACGTCCGCACCAGCTGGAAGGAAAAGTGGGCGGCGATGCGGAAGGAGAGGGACAAACGAATGCGGGAAAGGGTGGAAGGCAGGCCGTGCGGCTTGGGCGCGGCAGGGGAAACATCCTTCTTGCGGCGGATGCGCCGTGCCTTCGGACGGTCAGTCATCGACGCGGAACATGTAGCCGACGGCACGGATGGTGTGCAGCGTCTTGACGCCGAACGGCTCGTCAATTTTGTGGCGCAGATAGCGGATGTACACGTCCACCACGTTCGTGTCGCCCGCGTAATCGTAGCCCCACACGTCAGTCAGCAGCGCGTCCCGCGTCACGGCTTCTCCCTTGTGGGACATGAGGTATTTCAGCAGATCAAATTCCTTTTTTGTCAAGTTAATGGGCTGATTGTTCATCGTCACTGTGTAACTGGAGGGCTCTAACACCAGACCGCCCGCCCGCAGCACGTTGGACGCGGGCACAGGCGTTTCAGCGGCGGAACTCCGGCGCTTCTTCAGCCCGACGCGAATGCGCGCCAGCAGCTCCTCGATGGCGAACGGCTTCGTCATGTAGTCGTCTGCACCCATGTCCAGCCCCATCACCTTGTCGGATACGTCGTCTTTCGCGGTCAGCATAATAATCGGCACGTCGCTGTCGTGGCGCAGGCGGCGGCAGACCTCGATGCCGGACAATTCCGGCAGCATCAGGTCAAGAATCAGCAGATCCGGCTCTCCCACAAGTGCCATGCCGATTCCCAGACGCTGTTTCATTCCGAGTGAATAATTCTTTACCTTCTTTTTCCTGTCTGTTTGTGCTTTTGCATTTTCCGGAACCTGTTTTTCTATGGCGATATACCTGTAGATTTCTTCCATATCACGATATGCTCTCGGATACAACTTTATATGGTATTTAACCATAATATTTTTTGTCTAGCCGTTCCATTGCGACATCCATATCCATCGTATCCGCACCCGCAGCAACTTCCTCTTCCGCCTCACAGATGGCCTGGTCGATTTTATGAATTCGTGCAAAATGCTCATAAAGTTCTGCGCTCATCACTACCAGATCGCTGTAGCCATTCTTAGTAATAAAAATCGGTTCCTGCTTTGTATGTGCTAATTCGGATATTTCACTTGTTTTTCTCAAATCTCTGATTGGCATGATCAATGGCATAATAGCACCTCCTTTATGCCATAATTGTAGCACAATTATGGCACATCGTAAAGGTATATATTCTGCCATCATTTCCAATTTTTGTCAATTTTCTATCTCTTGCCTAGATAAACCGGTTCTTCTTCACCATATTCACAAATTCCACATTATTGCGGGTATGGGAGAACATATCAAGGATGCGGTCGGTAGCTTCGTCGGGCTTTAAGCCATTCAGGGCCTTACGCATGATATTGATGGCTTCCAGTTCTTCCGGTGTCAGCAACAGATCCTCTCTTCTGGTGCCGGATTTTGCCAGATCGATAGCCGGGAAAATACGTTTCTCGGACAGCTTTCTGTCCAGAACCATTTCCATATTACCGGTTCCCTTGAATTCCTCGTATACCACATCATCCATCTTGCTTCCGGTCTCTACCAGTGCGGTGGCCAGAATGGTCAGGCTTCCTCCCTCACGCATATTACGGGCTGCACCGAAGAATCTCTTGGGCATGTGGAGTGCGGCGGGATCGAGACCACCGGACAGAGTACGTCCGCTGGGGGGAACCACCAGGTTGTACGCTCTGGTCAGACGGGTGATACTGTCAAGCAGGATCACGACATCCTTCTTATGTTCTACGAGACGCTTTGCACGCTCGATCACCATCTCTGATACTCTCTTGTGGTGCTCGGGAAGCTCATCGAAGGTGGAATAGATCACTTCCACATTGTCTCCGTGGATTGCTTCCTTAATATCGGTAACTTCCTCGGGACGCTCATCGATCAGCAGGATCAGCATGTGCATCTTGGGGTTACCGTTCAAAATAGACTTTGCCACTTCCTTCAACAGTGTGGTCTTACCAGCCTTGGGCGGGGATACGATCATACCACGCTGTCCCTTACCGACAGGGCTTACCAGATCCATGACTCTCATAGCCACGCTGCAGCCGGGAGTCTCCATCTTGATGCGCTCATCCGGGAAGATCGGCGTCATATCCTCGAATGCCATTCTCTTGGCTGACTCTTCCACTGTATAACCGTTGATGCTCTTGACGAACAGCAGTGCACTGAACTTCTCCTGCTGGGTCTTGATTCTCTTGTTGCCCTTCAGGATATCACCGGTCTTCAGTCCGAAACGGCGGATCTGGCTGGGAGCCACATACACATCGTTCTCACCGGGCATATAATTCTCGCAACGGATAAATCCGTAACCATCCGGCATAACCTCTAAGATACCGCTGGCTTCGATACCGCTGTCCAGTTCCTTGGGATACTGGCTCTCATCGTATGCCACGTTATTCGGATTGAAGGTACGCTCTCTGGTGTAAGCTTCACTTCTTACGCCGACCATCTCTGTACCGGTTTCGGAACGGTCAGTGCGTTCTGCACGATCCGTACGCTCGGTACGGTCTGTCCGATAGTTTCTGTCATTTCTATCCTGTCTATCATATCTGTCCTGTCTGTAATTCCTCTCCTGTCTGACAGGGCGTTCTGTTCTCTCCGGCTTCTCTGCCTCTTCGCTCTTAGCAGCCTCCTGTTTCTCTTCCGCTGCCTTAGCTTCTTCCTCTTTTTTCAGGCGCTCATCTTCTGCAAGCATAGCTTCTACCAGATCTGCCTTTTTCATTGTGGAAGTTCCCTTCAGGCCACGTACTTTTGCCAGCTCCTTTAACTGAACTAATGCAAGTGATTCATATTTTTCTCTCATATACCCTCCTATGGAAATAAGATTTACTATATAGCTGTTAACTAAGGGGAATTACATCCGATTTACATTCGACATGTCAGTTGAATAAAAAGATATTAAAACTGCATCTGAAGCCATTATAATACATTTCTTTCCAAATAGGAAGTCCCAAAATAAAAATTTTATTTTTTGTAAAAGTGGTGCTAAATCCTTGCGAAGATATCGATTCTATTATATCATTATGAATAGCGTCCGGATTTCGTATCCGGCAAATCATCCATGATTATATGAAGTAATGACCAAACAAAAAATAAGAGAGGTATTGTCATGACAACCAATGAAAAAGCGTTACTGATGCATGAAAAATGGAACGGTAAACTGGAGACCGTGTCCAAGACTCCCGTCAAGACCCGTGAGGATCTGGCTATTGCTTATACTCCCGGTGTTGCGGAGCCCTGCAAAGTAATCGCCCAGGACAAGGAAGCTGCTTACAAATACACCATGAAGGCCAACACCGTAGCCGTTGTCTCCGACGGAAGCGCGGTTCTTGGTCTTGGCAACATCGGTCCCTACGCAGCCATGCCCGTTATGGAAGGCAAGGCAGTCCTCTTCAAAGAATTCGGTAATGTAAATGCTGTCCCCATCTGTCTGGACACCCAGGATACCGAAGAGATCATCAAGGCTGTGACCTATCTGGCTCCCGGCTTCGGCGGCATCAATCTGGAAGACATCAGTGCTCCCCGTTGTTTCGAAATTGAGGAACGTCTGAAGGAGATTCTGGACATCCCCGTATTCCATGATGACCAGCACGGTACTGCCATCGTCGTTCTGGCCGGTGTCATCAACGCCCTGAAGGTAGTCGGTAAGAAAAAGGAAGACTGCCGCGTAGTGGTAAACGGTGCCGGAAGCGCCGGGGTGGCTATCACCAAACTGCTTCTGACCTACGGTTTCCCCAATATCATCATGTGTGACAAGGTAGGTATTGTCTCCAAAGATACCGAAGGCCTGAACTGGATGCAGAAAAAGATGACCGAAGTGACTAACTTAAACAACGAGACCGGCTCTCTGGCCGATGCTCTGAAAGGTGCCGATATCTTCATCGGTGTTTCCGCTCCGAACATCGTCACTCCCAAGATGGTAGCTTCCATGAACCGCGATTCCATCCTGTTTGCCATGGCGAATCCCATTCCCGAGATCATGCCGGATGTAGCCAAGGCTGCCGGTGCCCGTGTCGTAGGAACCGGACGCAGTGATTTTCCCAATCAGGTGAACAATGTGGTTGCTTTCCCCGGTATCTTCAAGGGTGCTCTGGAAGGTCGTGCTACCCAGATCACCGAAGAGATGAAACTGGCCGCTGCCGAAGCCATTGCCGGTCTGGTACCCGCAGACAAGCTCTCCGATGACAATATCATGCCGGAAGCATTTGATCCCCAGGTAGCCGAAGTTGTGGCAAACGCTGTAAAGAGCCACATCCGCTAATGTGTTCGGACAGCATTGTGAGAGACTGGCACGGCAAGCCCTACTACTCTCTGGATTCCTATTGCAAAAATATGTTTCACCATAAATGCTATAAAATAGCCCTGAATGCCCGGATGTCCTGTCCCAATCGGGACGGAACTCTGGACACTCGGGGCTGTATCTTCTGTAGCTCCGGCGGCAGCGGTGACTTTGCTGTGGACATTGCCGGGAAGACTATGGAGGAACAGATTGCGGAAGGCATGGCAAAATTCGGTGATAAAGTGACCGGTCATGACCTGATCGCCTATTTTCAGGCATACACCAACACTTATGCACCTCTCCCCTATCTGGAAGAGGTGTATCGTTCTGCCCTGAGCCATCCCAAAGTCTGCGGCATCTCCATTGCCACCAGGCCGGATTGTCTGGGGCCGGAAGTACTGGCTCTGCTTGCAAAATTAAAAGGTGAATATCCGGACAAATTCCTCTGGATCGAACTGGGATTACAGACAATCCACGAAGAGACTGCCCACTATATCCGCAGAGGCTATCCCCTGTCCTGCTTTGAGAAAGCCTGTACCAATCTGAAGACACTCAAAATCCCTTTTATCGTCCATACGATTCTGGGACTCCCCGGAGAGACCGACCGACAGGTACTGGAAACCATGAAATACTTAAACCATATTGCTCCCTTTGGCATCAAGCTCCAGTTACTACATATTTTAAAAAATACCGATCTGGCAGAGGATTATGAAAAGGGAATATTTGAGGCACTGACTCCGGAACATTATCTGGATCTGTTGGTCTCCTGCCTCGCCCACCTGTCTCCGGATATCGTGATCCACCGGGTCACCGGTGATGGGCCAAAAGATCTGCTGATCGCTCCGAAATGGAGTCTGGACAAACGAAAGGTACTGAACTCACTGCACCACCGTATGAAAGAACAGGGCATCCGTCAGGGTGACCTTTATGAAGCAATAAATAAAGATAAACATTAGAAAGGCTGTTATCCCATTATGTTACAAGATCCGCTTACTTTATATAAACTTATCGTTCTCTACATGCTGAACCGTGTGACTTTCCCTCTCACGGCCGCACAGGTCAGCGATTTTATCCTTGGAAAGGAATACACGAACTTCCTGACCCTGCAGCAGGTCATCAATGAACTGACGGATGCCGGAATGATCGCCACCCAGTCGATCCGCAACCGGACCCACCTGTCCATCACTGCCGAGGGCAAGGAAACTCTGAATTTCTTCGAGAACCGCATCGGTGATACCATCAAGCAGGAAATTGACAGCTATTTTCAGGAAAACGAGTTCACCCTGCGCAACGAAGTCTCTGTGCTGGGGGATTATTATAAATCCACCTCCGGTGAATACGAGGCTCATCTGGTAGCAAAAGACCGCGGTATCAATCTGGTGGACATCACATTATCCGTTCCCGTGGAAGAAACTGCGGCTGCTATCTGCGACAACTGGCAGAAAAAAAATCAGGAAATATACAAATACCTGATTACGGAGTTGTTCTAATCCCGCAATCAGGTACCTGATTTTATGATTCTTTGTTTTTAGAAGAAGCCTCTGCGGCTTCTTTTTTGATTCTCGCCATATGCTCTCTGATCTTCACCTCATAACCGTTACCCGAGGGCTGATAGAACTCCCTGCCACTTAATTCATAGGGCAGATACTGCTGTTCCACATAGTCATTCGGGTAATCATGTGCATATTTATATCCTGTTCCGTGTCCCAATTTTGCTGCTCCTTTATAATGTGCATCCTGCAAGTGTGCGGGGATCGGCAGATCTCCTGTGGCCTGTACTTCCTGCATCGCCTGAAATACCGCTTCGCAGCTACGATTGCTCTTGGGTGCTGTAGCAATATAAGTCACTGCCTGCGCCAGAATGATCTGCGCCTCCGGCATGCCTACCCGCTCCACCGCCAGAGAAGCATTCACTGCCATCACCAGTGCCTGGGGATCCGCATTGCCCACATCCTCCGATGCACAGATCATAATACGTCTTGCAATAAAAGTAACGCTTTCGCCAGCATTTAACATCCTTGCCAGATAATATACTGCCGCATCCGGATCTGACCCCCGCATACTCTTGATAAATGCAGAAATCGTATCGTAGTGGTTGTCACCGTTTTTATCGTATCTCGCCGCTCTCTTCTGAATACACTGCTGTGCCACGTCGAGCGTAATATGGATCTTGCCATCCGGTCCCGGTTCTGTGGTCATGATGCCCAGTTCAATAGCATTCAGTGCATGCCTGGCATCGCCGCCGGAGATATCTGCCAGAAAATCCAGTGCATCCTCGTCTATGGTGCCGTTGTAGGCTCCCATTCCCCGGTCTGTATCGTAGACTGCTTTTTTCAAAAGCTCTTTGATGGCTTCCCTCGGAATCGGCTTCAATTCAAAGATCACCGAGCGGGAGATCAGAGCGCCGTTGACTTCAAAATAGGGATTCTCTGTGGTAGCTCCTATGAGAATGATCGTACCGTCCTCCACATACGGGAGCAGATAATCCTGTTGTCCTTTATTGAAACGGTGGATCTCGTCAATGAACAGAATTGTACGCTTCCTGTACATTCCCTGCAGTTCCTTCGCCTTTGCCACCACTTCTTCCATATCCTTTTTGCCCGCCACTGTGGCATTAATCTGTTGAAATTCAGCACTGGTAGTATTGGCGATGACTTTCGCCAGCGTCGTCTTGCCGGTGCCGGGCGGTCCGTAGAAAATGATGGAGCTGATCTTGTCCGCCTTGATGGCACGATACAGAAGCTTGTCCTTGCCGATAATATGCTCCTGTCCCACGACCTCATCCAAGGTTCTGGGACGCATTCTGGCCGCCAGTGGAGCTTCCTTTTCCATATTGGTGCTTCTCATGTATTCAAACAAATCCATAATATTACATCCTCTGTTTCTATTGCAAAGATACCAAAAGACTGAAGCACATTCTAAGATATGCTCCAGTCAATTATAACAAAGTTTATCGCAGCTTGCAATTTTGCATCCAGATCTTCACACGCCGCTTCAATGCATTTGCTTCCAGCGGAGCCAGCAAAAGATCCTGGATTACTTCCGTCTCCAACGCACATTTCATCTGTACAAGATTCCCCTCCTTGCAGATGGCGATCATGGGAAGCGCATGTTCTCTCTGTAATTCTCCAAGTTCCTGCCAGCGTGCCTGTCCTCCGTCCTCTTCTTCTGATACATCCACGAACAGTCCCAGAATGTCTTCGCCGGTCTTCTCTCCCATGTTCTCTCTGATCTCTTCCACCGAGATTACTTTCTTCAGATGAACAAACTCCGGCAGTGCAAACTCCAGCATGCTGGTAACATTACGGGAGGATGACCACACAAAAGCCTGTAATTTCTGATCAGGGGTCTGATTTTCCTCACCGAACACGCTGTAGCGTCCTTTTCCCGACTTCTTGGATACATACAATGCCTGATCTGCTTTTGCCGCAAGATCATAGTAGCAATGATCCTCTGGATCGGAAAATGCTATTCCCACACTGATGGATATATTTTCCGGTATGGATAAGTTCTCTTTATATTTTACGAGGTTGACCAGATTCTCTGCCTTGATCAGTGCGATCTCTTTGGACGGAATGTCTCCCATCAATACTGCGAACTCATCTCCACCCATACGTCCCACATAATCTGTGCTGCGGAACTGTGAAGAAATGACTCCTGCAATGACGCTGATCACATGGTCTCCCATAGTATGACCGTATACATCATTTACGGATTTGAAATTATCGATATCTATCACCATAAGAGCATGCAGGCCATTCTCATGCTCTGTCAGAGTCTTCGTGATCAGCTTCTCTACTGTCATCTTGTTGAACAGACTGGTCATCTCGTCGATCTGCGACTTTGTCTTCCAGGCCTTCTGCTCATCTCTGCTATTCTGCAACCTGCGTTTTACCCCCAGTGTATTGTTGATGCGGGTAAGCGCTATCCGGGTATCTACCGGTTTGATAATGAATTCATCCGCCCCCAGTGCAAATGCTTCCGACTGGGAAGACACCGATTCCGTATTCGTCAGAACGATAACCGGCGTGTCCTTGAAGCCCTCCATATTCTGTCTGCGGCGCAGTACTTCAAAGCCGTCGATCCCCGGCATGACCAGATCCAGCAGCACCAGATCAATGGCATCGCTTTCCTTCTCCATGATCGTAAGACATTCTTCACCGGAAACAGCCTCTGCGAAGTTAAAATGCTCCCCGAGAGACTGTCTGATCACTACTCTTTGAAATTTTGAATCATCAACGATTAATAATGTTTCTTTCTTTTGTAAACTGCTCATGGCTGTCGGATCCTGCTTTCCGTATCACGTCGTTTAAAACGCGATACAGTTATAGTATATCCAACAGCCATGTGCTCGTCAATTTAAAAATATATCTACTTTTTACACAATCTTTATGTGGTTTTTCCCTTTAAAGTTGAATTTTACTACGTCTGCAGAGAAGTCCGCCGAATGTCACCAGACCTGCAGCTGCAAACAGCAGTACCTCGGGCATCCATCCCATCACACCTTCTCCGGTCTTGGGCACGCTGTCCAGCTCCGGCTGTGCAGCTGCGGTGTTTGCAGCTACTGTAAATGTGGTGCTGGCGGAATCATCGATCCACATGGTGTCCACAGTATGTTCACCCTCTGACAGGGATGCCAGGTAGGAAGGCTTCAGGGTCACGATAGTGGAACCTGATTTTGCTTCGTAGTGGGCACTGGGGATCCAGTTGCCGTCTACACGGACACCGGCGAATTTAGCAAAATCACCATCGCCGCGGATGGTCAGGCCTTCCGTGGTGCTGCCGTTCCAGGTACCCTTGGTGCCTTCGATGATCTTATAGGGATCTTCCTGGCTGTCATCGGTACCACTGTCAGAAGCTGATGTATCTGTATTATCTGTAGTATTTGTAATCTCTCCCGTTGTAAAGGTATATTTCAATGTCAGATACCGTCCCTCAGCTAAGTCAATTGACGTATACTCCACTTGTGGATTTGTGACAATCCAGATGCTGTCATGATTGAATTTATAGCCACGTTCTGCAACCAAGGTCAGAATTGCATAATACGTTGTGTTCGGTTCAGCATTGCCGATTGCCGCCTCATTCTCATTTCCCTCTTTCAACCACAAAATACTGTTCTTCGTAACATCAGTAATTCCTTCCGTATTAATCTGCCATTTTTTAGGTAAGGGCTGTCCGGCTACCGGTGGGGTGACTACCATGTCCAGACTGGAGATTGTCCGATCAACTGTGCCAACATTAAACGACATTATATCTGTTTTCCTATGTTCATCCCCTTGTGGATCATCATATACTGCTTTTGCATACACCTTATATCCCGCCACTTTGGCACAGTTTTCTGTTTTATAGCTAATCTTCACTGTTGCAGTTCTGTTATCTTCACTATAATTTATGATTTTTGCATCAAAAATGTCATCTGCACGGTAACCCGCTCCATCATAGAAATTAAATGAAACATTTACTTTAGAAAAATCATAATATGAATTTATTTTTAAATCATACAAAAAATAAGATTTCTCATCATTTGAAACCAACTGTGCCGGTTCCGACAAGCTAGAATGAAATTCCAGATTGACTGCTTCACCTGTCATAACTATTTTACCTGTTCCATGATTTGGAAGCCGATAATAATAACATTGTTGAACGCTGTCATAGGTTGCACTTGCTTCTATTTCATTAACATCATCCGTAGAATATACAACTTTCGGTGCTGTCAAAAACCAATATTCTTTTCCATTATAACTGTCATCTCCCGGGTATATAGAAAAACAATCATACATTTTACTATCTATCATAGTACTTAGCATTATATGACAGTTTTTTAATCCGGTTCTATCAACTGTCCAGTTTCCCGTATAATCGTCCGCCTTAGCATTCATCCCCTGCCAACCCCACAGCAGCAGCACCGCCGCTGCCAGCAGTCCGATTCTCTGTAATATCTTTTTCATCTGTTTCCTCAGAGGGATATTGTCAAGTGTGTAAGTAAGATTTTATGAAATTGCTTCTATTTTCATAAGAGAGCCTTCCATTACTTTTATACCATCTGTTAATTCAATATAGCTGATTACCTTTGTTTCTCAAAAAGAATAGTTTATACGCTTTAGATTTTAGTATCAAGTGTTGCCTGTGCAGGGGATTTTCCTGTCTCTGCAGTCTCTCTTGTAACATCATCAAGTGCTCCAGCTTTGATTGGCTTACCAATTTCCCAGTTAGGATCAGCCTTTTTTGCGGCATCATAAAAAGCCTGTCTGTAAATTCTCTCATATTTTTCAAGGGTGTACCCGGCAGCCAGCCTGTCCTTTTTGGACATTTTGCGATACAAATTGTTATACACATCTGTTCGTTTTGTTGTATCACCATTGCATACACCATTTTCACGCAGAAATTCCTTTTTTGCGGCAGGGAGATTATCCGACAGTCCCGACAGAAGGTAATCCGTATGCGGAGGGAGTCCGGGAGCTTTATACGCAGCTTTTGCAAAGGCTATGGAAGCGAAGGACGGAGAATCAGGCGATTCTTGCCATCGGTCATTTGCAGGCTACAGGATCGGAGATTGCAGAAAAAGATTATAGTGAACGTACAGTGATTGGCGGTCTGGAATGTGTATCGCCAGAAGCTTTTTCCGAACAGATAGCGTATACGGCATTGGGGCATATACATAAAGCGCAGCGAGTGTCGGGAAGGGAGAATGTGAGATATGCAGGAAGTCCCATTCCGATGTCTTTTGCAGAGAAACATTATCATCATGGAGTCGTGATGGTGACCTTTGACGGAGGTTGTGCAGTGGACATTGAACGGTTGGAATGCCCGAAATTAATCCCTTTGGTGAGTGTGCCGAACGGAGATCCCGCCTTGCCGGAAGTGGTGTTGGAAGCCTTGAAAGAATTGCCGGAGACAAAGGATGTAGCTCCTTATTTAGAAGTGAAGGTATTGTTGGAGGAACCGGAACCCATGCTTCGGCAGGAAATTGAGGAGGCATTGGCAGATAAAAATTATCGATTGGCACGCATTGTGTCTACCTATCGCACCGATGTAGAAAATAAGGAGAAAGAAAACGAGAACTGGAAGAGAGGATTGCAGGAGATGTCTCCCTTGCAGATTGCGCAGTCTGCCTTTGAAAAGATTTATCAGGTGGAAATGCCTGCCGAACTGACAGGCTTGTTTCAGGAAGCCTATTGGGCTGCTACTCATAAAGAAGAGGAGGAAGAAGAATGAAAATACTGGCTATACGATTGAAGAATCTGACCTCGATAGAAGGGACAGTAGAAGTCGATTTTACAGCAGAACCATTACATTCTGCAGGTATATTTGCCATTTCGGGACCTACGGGTGCCGGTAAGTCTACTTTACTAGATGCTTTATGTCTGGCACTGTATGATAAAGCTCCCCGTTTCGCAACTTCTCGGTGGTAAAGGTGCGAATCTGGCAGAGATGACTAATATTGGTCTTCCGGTTCCACAGGGGTTTACTATTACCACAGAAGCTTGTACCCAGTATTACGAGGATGGTAGAGAAATCAATGATGAGATTATGGGACAGATTAACGAACATATTGAGAAGATGGAGGAGATCAACGGTAAGAAATTCGGTGATCTGAAGAATCCGTTGCTGGTATCGGTACGTTCCGGTGCGAGAGCTTCCATGCCGGGTATGATGGACACCATCTTAAACCTTGGATTAAATGATGACGTAGTAGCAGCAATGATCGCAGGAAACCCGGATCCGGCATTCGAGCGTTTCGTATATGATTCCTACAGACGTTTCATTCAGATGTTCTGGCTAAGAAGTCCGGCAATCCACGTTGGGCTTGGGACTGCTAC
>ENA-UESS01000707-UESS01000707.1-human-gut-metagenome-genome-assembly--contig:-NODE-707-length-14672-cov-10.367592_pt1 | contig 14672 bp, 10 predicted proteins | sample MGYA00243004_ERZ508005 | MGnify/ENA primary metagenome ERZ508005 (study PRJEB26167, sample SAMN06115471) | human gut metagenome | host: Homo sapiens | place: China:Guizhou | collected 2016-06-29...
ATACCATATTCATCTCCGTAGTAGTATCTTCAAAGATCTGGCTTACCTTCACGCCGCTGCCGGTATAGCTACTGCTCACGTTGTGCAGCACCTGACTGAAAGTCTGCTGCTGCCCCTTCTGCTGAAAGGTAACGATCTTACGGCGGTAAGGGGTACCATCCTCGGTTCTTGTAGTATTGGCATTGGCAACGTTTTCGGAGATCACGTCCATACGCAGTCTCTGGGCGGTAAGTCCCGATGCCGTAACATCAAATGCTGAAAACATACTCATACACTAACTCCTCATTTCATCACTGTCTTTAGATTGGTAAATTCCTGATTGATACTGCTGATCAGTCCCTGATATTTCAGCTGGTTCTCCGCCAGCATTACATTTTCATTTTCAATATCCACATTATTGCCATCCAGGCGATAGGAATAATTGGCATAGTCCACATAAGCCCTGCCCCGCAGTCTGCTCAGGTTCACATTGGCCACCTTATCATCCATGGACTCATATCTGTTGTTGCCAAGAGCCTGCTGCAGTACCGATTCGAAGGCCACATCCTGTCTCTTGTAGCCCGGAGTATCCACATTGGCGATATTATTGGAAATGGCTTCGTTCCGCTGCCAGGCTGCGTCCGCTGCCCGGTCCAGAACATTGATATAATCAAATGCGTTTGTCTGTATCATATTACCTCACATTCCGCGGTCTTCTGACAAGAGCGCCCAAAAACCGCCTTCTACCATATACCCATTTTATTTTATTATAAAGTATTTCGACAAAAAAACAATAGTAAAATAAACTCACTCAGAATAAATATAAAGAAAAAAGACTATTTTTCGCAATAGTCTCTTCTTCCTAAATTTTTCTTATTCTTGCAAATTCTTACATTTTCCATTTAATTTCTGCCGTTCTGACGCTTCAGTTCCTCGATCTCATCGAATACGGCATCATTCAAAACTTTAATATAGGTTCCTTTCATACCGGAGGAACGGGATTCAATCACACCGGCACTTTCGAACTTCCGCAGGGCATTGACGATCACAGATCTGGTGATACCGACTCTGTCGGCGATCTTGCTGGCCACCAGGATTCCCTCCATGCCGTTCAGTTCGTCGAAAATATGGGTGATGGCTTCCATCTCTGAGAAAGAAAGAGTGCTGACTGCAGATTTTACGACAGCCACCTTACGGCTCTCCTCCGCACTCTCTTCATTCACAGCCCGCAACATTTCCAGTCCCACCACTGTGGTACCATATTCGCAAAGGATAATATCATCAATATCATACTGTTCATTGCATTTGTAAATGAAGAGGGTTCCCAAACGCTCTCCGGCAATCTCGATCGGAGTGATGATTGCCTGAAATTTTCTCGTATCGGTATTTTCAAAGCCAAGAGTCTCCAGGTTGACGTTCTCTTTCGTGGATAATACGCCCAGCAGTCTCTCGTTTAACATCGGATCAATAAATCCACCGATATTGTCATCCAGCAGTTCTGTGATCGGCTCAATTCCATCGGATTTTCCTACGCCGAGGACCTTTCCTTTCCGGCTGATCACCAGTACATTGGAATTCAGAATTTCCCGCATCACCTTACAGATGTCGCTGAATACCACTTTGCTGGAGTTATTGTTGTGTAATAATTTCCCGATTTTACGTGTTTTGTCCAACAGTTGTACGCTACTCATCTATTTCCCTCCGTCTACACATACTAAGAAACTACCAGATGTTATGCACATTGTAGCACATGTAATTTCAGATTACAATGAAAATAGCGTTAATTTATGAGAAAATTCTGACAGTATATAAAACTACTTCTCTTCCGTCGGTTTATTTTTCACATAGCCGCACTGTTCGTCCATGCAGACCAGTTTGTTGCCTTTTTCCAGCAGCAGCTTGCCACAGCGGGGACACTTCTCTCCCGAAGGCTTCTGCCATACCATGAAATCACACTCCGGATTATCGATACAGCCATAATATTTTCTGCCTTTTTTGGTCTTTTTCATGACAATATCCTTGCCACACTTGGGGCAGGCTACACCGATCTTTTCAAAATAAGGCTTGGTATTACGGCATTCCGGGAATCCAGGACATGCCAGGAATCTGCCGTGGGGTCCGTATTTGATCACCATTCGTCTGCCGCACAGTTCACAGACCTCATCGGATTCCTCGTCCGCAATGGTCACCTCTGCCAGGTCCTTCTCCGCTTTTTTTACTGCTTCATCCAGATCAGGATAGAAATTGGACACGATGGTCTTCCATTTTACCGTGCCTTCTTCCACACCATCCAGCAGAGCTTCCATGTTGGCCGTGAAATTCACATCCACGATGGAGGGGAATGCTTCCTTCATCATATTGTTGACCACTTCCCCCAGTTCCGTAACGTAGAGATTGCGGTTCTCCTTGGCAATATATCTCCTGGCAAGGATGGTGGTAATGGTAGGCGCATAGGTACTGGGACGTCCGATGCCCAGTTCTTCCATGGCACGCACCAGACTGGCTTCGGTGTAATGTGCAGGGGGCTGGGTAAAATGCTGTTTCGGATCAAAGCTCTGGAATTCCAGCACGCTGTTCTCGTCCAGATTACCGCCGAGCACATTTTCTTCTTCCTTATCATCTTCCTGGGTGTAGACGCTCATGAATCCATCGAAACGCATTCTGGAAGCTGCCAGAGTAAAAATCTGGTCCTTTGCCTGAATCTTCACAGAAGTGGTATCATACTGTGCAGCACTCATGCGGCTTGCCACAAATCGTTTCCAAATCAGCTGATACAGACGGAACAGATCCCTGGGAAGCTGCTCCTTGATAGCAATAGGCATCCGGTTCAGATCCGTGGGACGGATAGCTTCGTGGGCATCCTGAATCTTCTGGCTGTTCTTCTTCTCCGTTGCTGCAGCGGTCTTGTATTTTTCACCGTAATGAACATCAATAAATTCCGCTGCCTGTGTCTCCGCCTCTTCGGATACACGGGTAGAATCGGTACGCAGGTAGGTGATCAGACCAACAGTGCCCTCTCCCTTGATATCCACACCTTCATATAACTGCTGTGCCAGACGCATAGTCTTCTGGGTAGAGAAATTTAATACCTTGCTGGCTTCCTGCTGCAGTGTGGAAGTCGTAAAGGGAAGCGGCGCTTTTTTCACACGTTCGCCGTGACGCACTTCTTTTACTTCGAATTTTGCGCCATTCAGGGAATCCATAATGCTGTCTGCCTGTTCCTTGCTGGTAATTCCCTGTTTTTTTTCGGTAGTACCGTAATATTTTGCACAAATAGGCTTCTTCTCGCCTTTTACTTTCAGATTCACATCCAGAGACCAATACTCTTCCGGAATAAATGCGTTGATCTCGTCCTCTCTGTCACAGATGATACGGAGTGCCACAGACTGTACACGGCCGGCACTTAAGCCTCTCTTGATCTTTGCCCACAGAAGTGGGGAAATCCGATAGCCCACCATACGGTCCAGCATACGTCTTGCCTGCTGGGCATCCACCAGATTCATATCGATCTCTCTGGCGTTTTTCAGAGATTCCTTTACCGCATTCTTGGTGATCTCATTGAAGGTAATACGATATACTTTTTTGCTTTCCAGTTTCAAGGCATAATACAGATGCCAGGAAATAGCTTCTCCTTCACGGTCCGGGTCAGTTGCGAGGTATACCTTATCAGCAGCCTTTGCATCCTTGCGCAGCTTGCCTAAAAGCTCCCCCTTCCCACGGATGGTAATATATTTCGGTTCAAAGTCATGCTCAAAATCAATACCCATCTGGCTTTTCGGCATGTCACGCACATGTCCCATGGATGCTTCGATTTTGTAATTGTTCCCCAAAAATTTGCCGATGGTTGCCGCCTTTGCAGGAGACTCTACGATAACCAGATATTTCTTTCCTGTTTTCGCAGCCTTTTTCACCGTTGCTTTCTTTTTTGTTGTTTCCTTTGCTGTCAGCTCTGGCACCAGATTGAAGAACTGGAATACGAAACCTATATTTTTTCTGCGGAATTTTGCAAGCTGTGCATCTGAATATCTGAGTATATCTTCATCATCATAGAATATCTCTCCTTCTGCCTTTGTATCCAGTCCGCCCATCAGATGCAGCAATGTTGACTTTCCACTGCCTGATGTTCCTATAATCGCCGTAAATTTTCCATACTCAAATTCCACGTTACAGTTGCGAAGTGCATGAACAGCATTTGTTCCTTCACCATACGTCTTATTTAAATCCTTTATCTGAATCATATGCATCGTCCCCCTTACTCTTTTTCAGCCAGATCATCAATTATCTCTTCCGATTTCTTCTTATGAATGACCAGCACCGTAATAATCGTCGAAATCACAACAAGGAATGTTCCTATCAGTACCAACGCTCTTCCCATAGGGACAACAAATATCTCGCTGTCGAACAGAAATACATGCTGGAGTCTCGTTACCTCTTTTATAACATCTGCATCGACGTTCCATAAATCTGCTCCTGCTATCTCAAGCTCCTGTTCTTCTGCAAAACCGTATCTTACTCCCATAGAATCAATTCCAGAAGCTTTAGCACCTAATATATCGTCTTTTCTGTCGCCAATCATAATAGACTGTGACTTTGTTTCTGACAAACTGCCAGTGTCCGCAAGTCCGGCAGCAGCAAGCCTTACAAACACTTCATCAATAACCTGGTTCTTATGTCTGCGTTCTCCACCTTCTAATTCACTTCCAACAGCAACATCAAAATACTTATCAACATTAAAATACTCTAATATTCTCGGAACATATATTTCAGGCTTACATGTAGCAAGTGCAATTATATATCCATCACTCTTTAATCCTTCAAGCATATCTGCTATCCCGTCAAAAAGAACATTTTCATATATTCCCTTGTCAGAATATCTTTCACGGTAATAATCAACTGCCTTTAGTGCTTTTTCTTTGTCAAATCCATAAAATTTTTCAAAGCTTTCATCAAGAGGAGGACCTATGAATCTTCGAAGCATCGCCTGGTCATTTTCTTCTATTCCAAGTTTCTTAAGTGCATGCTGCACACTTTTGGTAATTCCCTCGCTTGAATCTGTAATCGTTCCATCAAGGTCAAATAATATATATCTCTTAGTCATATTTTCTCCATTATCACATTAATTCACTGTAACTTCTGATATTGTAATCGGCTATCCGACAAATATCCGGCCAGTCATCAGCTGAAGCCTCATCATATACAGCCACAACAGTAAAGCCACCGCTCTTGGCTCCCTGTGCAGCCGATAATACATCTTCAAACACAATGCATTCATTCACACTGCACCCTGCTTTGGCGGCTGATGTTGCTATGCAGGTTCTAACCTTACATTCAATTATATAACTATTTTTTAATACTATAACTATATCCGCGTCTGTCGGTGACCGGCACCAACAGTGCAGGACATTACAGGAAGTACTTCACACCGGACTCGAAGATCTTCATATCCTGCTCTCCGTAGATGTTCATGGCAACGGCCTCACCACGGCGCTCGCTGTGTGCCATCTTTCCGAGTACACGTCCATCCGGACTGGTGATACCCTCGATTGCCATGTACGAACCATTGACATTCCACTCTTCATCCATGGTTGGCTCGCCGGCTTCATTGACATACTGGGTGGCAACCTGTCCGTTTGCAAAAAGCTTGTCCAGCCATTCCTTCGGAGCTACGAAACGTCCCTCTCCATGGGATGCCGGGTTGCAGTATGTTGCACCAAGCTTTGCCTGCTGCAGCCATGGGGATTTGTTTGTCACAACCCTGGTATATACCATCTTGCTGATGTGGCGGTTGATGGTGTTGTAGGTCAGTGTCGGCGAATCTGCACTCTGCGCCTGAATCTGTCCGTAAGGAACAAGTCCCAGTTTGATCAGTGCCTGGAATCCGTTGCAGATACCCAGTGCCAGTCCGTCACGTTCTGACAGCAGTCTGCTTACTGCCTCGGTCATCTTTGCATTCCGGAATGCCGTTGCAAAGAACTTTGCAGATCCTTCCGGTTCATCTCCTGCGGAAAAGCCGCCCGGGAACATGATGATCTGTGACTGATCGATTGCCTTGACAAATTCATCGACAGAATCACGGATGTCTGCTGCACTCAGATTCTTGAATACTTTTACAATTGTATTGGCACCTGCACGCTCAAACGCTTTCGCACTGTCGTACTCACAGTTTGTTCCAGGGAATACCGGAATGAATACGGTCGGCTTTGCGACTTTGTTCTTGCATACATAGATATTCTTGGTATCATATACATCACTCTGCACTTTTTCCTTGCCCTCGGTTGCGCGGGTTGGGAAGACTCTTTCGAGTGTTCCGGTCCAGGCTGCAATTGCTTCCTCCATGGAAAGTGACATTTCTTTGTATACAAATTTCTGTGCATCGTTCACTTCACCGACAACAACTCCGGATGCTTCTTTTATAATAGGAAGAAACTCCTCTTTTACTTCTGCAACGATATTACCAAATCCCGGTGCAAATAATGTTTCTGCTGTGACATCCTCTGCAATGGTGACACCTAATTTGTTACCAAATGCCATCTTGCTGACTGCTGCTGCCAGACCTTTTCCGTCCAGTGCGTAGGCACTGCGGATTGCGCCCTTGCCAATCAGTTCATGGATCTTATCGTACAGCTTCATTACCTGCTCGTATACCGGCAGATCATATTCGTTCTTTTCGATGGTAAAGAGTACCAGCTTATCTCCTGCTTCTTTCAACTCTGGTGTGATGACATCTTTTTCTCTTGCCACATCGACCGCAAAGGAAACAAGTGTCGGAGGCACGTCAATATCGTTGAAGGTTCCGGACATGGAATCTTTTCCACCGATGGACGGCAGACCGAAACCAATCTGTGCATCAAACGCACCGAGCAGTGCGGCAAACGGCTGGCTCCATCTCTTTGGATCTTCACTCATTCTGCGGAAATACTCCTGGAAGGTGAAGCGTACTTTCTTGTAGTCACCACCGGCGGTCACGATACGGGAAAGGGATTCCAGTACGGCATATACCGATCCGTGGTATGGACTCCAGGAGGATAAGTACGGATCAAATCCGTAGGACATCATGGTTACGGTATCGCATTTTCCTTTCAGAACCGGAAGTTTGGCAACCATGCTCTGTGTCTCGGTCAGCTGATAGCGGCCGCCGTATGGCATGTAGACACTTCCCGCACCGATAGAACCGTCAAACATCTCGACAAGTCCCTTCTGGGAACATACATTAAGATCCGCAAGCATGGCAAGCCATGCTGATTTGTTGTCGTTTTTCTGTAATGCATCTGCAACTTTCGGAAGTTCGATCTTTTTAAAGAAGTTATCTTCCTCTTTTGGCATCTCGACTTCGACATCTGCTTCCTGATGCGCACCGTTGGTATCGAGGAATGCACGGGAAATATTGACAATGTCTTTTCCTCTCCACTCTAAGATCAGTCTCGGCTCCTCGGTAACAACTGCCACCTCGGTTGCTTCAAGGTTTTCTTCTTTTGCATAAGCAAGGAACTGCTCGACATCCTGCGGAGCGACAACGACTGCCATACGCTCCTGGGACTCGGAGATTGCAATCTCTGTTCCGTCCAGACCGGCATATTTCTTCGGTACTTTATCCAGATTCACGCGCAGTCCGTCTGCAAGCTCACCGATGGCTACGGACACACCGCCGGCACCGAAATCGTTACATTTTTTAATGATATGGCTGACTTCTTCCCTGCGGAACAGACGCTGCAGTTTACGCTCAGTCGGTGCATTACCTTTCTGTACCTCAGCACCGCATACCGATGTGGACTCTGTATTGTGCGCCTTGGAAGAACCGGTCGCTCCACCGATACCGTCACGTCCGGTACGTCCGCCCAGAAGGATAATCTTATCTCCCGGATCGGAGGTCAGTCTCTGTACGGCACGTCTCGGTGCGGCACCCATGACAGCTCCGATCTCCATACGTTTTGCCACATAATCCGGATGGTAAACCTCTTTGACATATCCGGTTGCCAATCCGATCTGGTTTCCATAGGAGCTATAACCTCTGGCAGCCTCACGCACGATCTTCTTCTGTGGCAGCTTGCCCTCGATGGTATCTTTTACAGATACTGTAGGATCTGCTGCTCCGGTCACACGCATTGCCTGGTAGACATAAGTTCTTCCGGAAAGCGGATCACGGATGGCTCCACCCAGACAGGTAGCAGCACCACCGAACGGCTCAATCTCGGTCGGATGGTTATGTGTCTCATTCTTAAAGTTTACAAGCCACTCCTCTGTCTTTCCATCTACTTCCACCGGTACCACGATGGAACATGCATTGATCTCGTCAGATTCTTCCTGATCTGCAAGTTTTCCTTCTTTTTTCAGACGTTTCATGGCAAGCAGTGCCAGATCCATCAGGCAGACAAACTTGTCATCGCGTCCCGCATACAGTTTCTTGTGGGTATCAAGATATTCTTCATAAGTCTTTTTGATTGGTGCCTGGTAAAATCCTTCATCAAACTTCACATTTTTCAGTTCTGTCGAGAAGGTGGTATGACGGCAATGGTCACTCCAGTAAGTATCAAGCACGCGGATCTCTGTCACGGACGGATTCCGCTTCTCGGTATTTTTGAAGTAATTCTGGATATGTAAGAAATCCTTAAAGGTCATGGCAAGATTTAAAGAGCTGTACAGTTCCTTCAGCTGTGCTTCTGCCATGTCGATAAATCCGTCGAAAACTGCCACGTCTGCCGGCTCATCGAAATTCTGTACGAGGGTATCCGGCTTGTCCATACCGGTCTCACGGGAATCTACCGGATTGATACAATACTTTTTGATCGCCTCTAACTCATCCTCTGTGATGTCACCCTTGATCACATAGGTCGTCGCGCTGCGGATGATCGGCTCCTCATCCTCATTTAAAAGCTTCACGCACTGCTCTGCGGAATCCGCTCTCTGGTCGAACTGTCCCGGCAGGAATTCTACGGAAAATACGTTTCCGCCTTCTGCGTCAAAGTTCTCCTCATAAATATCATCCACTGGTGGCTCGGAAAATACCGTCTGCAATGCCTTCTGGTAAGTGGCATCCGATACATTTTCCACATCATAACGGATCAGAACACGCACCTGATCTGCAGCGATTCCGAGATAATGCTTTACCTCATGTTTTAATTCTTTTGCCTTTACGGCAAAATCCGGTTTCTTTTCTACGTACACACGACGTACATTGCCCATTGGATTTACCTCCTTCTTTTGCGAAACGGAATGCCCCCTGCATTTGGGGGCATTCTATTGATCTTTATGTTATTGTATCATGGGTTGACAATTAAGTAAAATTAATATCGCTTACGATATCTATTACCTGTTCTTATGAAATTACTGTACGGTAATTGCACTGTCCGTTACAACGCCCGGAGTGTCCGGTTCCGGCTGATCCGGCTGATCGGCACCCGGGTTTGGATTTACAAAATTAATCTTTACTTTCAGCTTTCTGGATTTATTTCCTGCCGTATCTTTGACATATACGGTCACGCTATAAGTTCCATAGGTTCCTCTTTCCATAGCGGTAACTGCCTTATGTGCTTCTCTGGCATCCACGAAAACATATTTTGACGCAAGTTTTTTGCCCAGATCTTTTGCCACTACATCTGCCTTAATTGCAGAAACCAGTTTTTCTTTGGAAACGGCTTTATTGTAAGTCAGTGTCTTTCGCTTCAGGCTGATGGATGGTGCTTTCGTATCTTTTACGGTAATTACGATGCTCTTCTGAGTCTTGTTTCCTTTGGCATCTTTTGCGGTGTATGTAATCTTATATTTTCCGGTCTTTGCCGCATTGACTTTTCCGGAAACGGTAAATTTAAGTGTCTTACCTCTGTAATCGGTAGCTTTCACACCCTTTTTCAGATCTACTTTGCTGTTTGTTCTCTCGATGGTTTTATTCTTGATTCCCTTAATCGTCGGGCGAAGTTTCAGCCATGGATTTCTCGGATCCGGATCGGTCGGATCCCATCCGCGGTATGGGCTGTTTACATCGATGCGGACCGGAGTTGGCTTTCCGAGTGGTCCCGGATCTTTGCTGTCATAGATGGTTACTTTGGTTCCTACCGGGCAGTTGTCATAGATCCACTTGGCATCTTCCACATTCAGACGGACACATCCGTGGGATGCCGTCTGTCCCAGACGGTTATAAGAATTGTATGCCAGCCTGCTCGGGTCCTGTGAACTGTAAAACACAGAGTGGAACAGCACACCACCGTGAATACGGCTGCAATACTGTCCGTACACACCGCCCATAAGTGTATGCCAGCGGTATTTTGCCGGAATCGAAAATGTTCCTGTCGGGGTGGCATTGTTGACACCGACAGAGCAGGCAAATGCTTTGACCGGTTTGGTATATTTACCTTTGGAATCAAGTGCATATACGGTCACACAGTTCTGCTGACGATTGATTTTAATGTAATATGGCAGTTTTGCTGCCTGAGTTATAACGGGTGTTCCTGCGAACACAAGCAGCATGAGTGCCGCCATCAATCCGCATAAGGTTTTCAAAATTCCCTTTTTCATGATAATCTCCTTTTCTCTCCTTTGTGAAAGGTATATAATATATCCTATACTATACTATACTACTGAGGATATGATCGATGGATATCAATTATGAATTATACAAGGTTTTCTATTATGTTGCAAGCTCTCTCTCATTTTCGGATGCAAGTAAGAAGCTGTTTATCTCCCAGTCAGCGGTAAGCCAGTCTATCAAAACATTAGAGCGCAAGCTGGGACAGCCGCTTTTTATCCGCAGCACAAAAAAAGTGCAGCTGACTCCTGCCGGTGCTCTGCTTCTGAAACATGTGGAACCTGCCATGAATCTGATCTCACGCGGCGAAAGCCAGCTTTTAGAATCCGGCTCTCTTGGTTTAGGACAGCTGCATATCGGTGCCAGCGACACGATCTGCCGCTATTTTCTTCTGCCGTATCTGCAGAAATTCCATCGGAAATTCCCGGATGTTCCGATTAAAATCACCAATGCCAGCTCGATGGGCTGTGTAGACCTGTTAGAGCAGCGCCGGGTAGATCTGATTATCACAAATTTTCCAAACCCGCATCTGAATCCTTCCTATATTCAGAAAACGGTTGGCTCTTTCTCGGATGTGTTCGTCGCCAATCCGGCATATTTTGATCTGGCGGACCGCATCGTTCCTTTCTCGGAGCTTGGCACCTATCCGCTCATGATGTTAGACCGCAAGAGCACAACGAGTGAGTTTCTGCACCACATTTTCCTGCAGCACCAGCTGGAACTGCTGCCTCAGGTAGAGCTCAGCAGCAACGATCTGCTCATTGACATGGCTCGCATCGGTCTTGGAATTGCTTTTATCCCGGATTTTTGTCTGAAACACAAGCCGGAGGATCTCTTTCTCGTCCGCACGCAGGAAACGATCCCGCAGCGGCAGCTGGTGGCTTCGTTAAACCCTACCCTTCCGGTTTCTGCCTCCACCGAAGAGTTTTTAAAGCTCCTCCCGGACGTCTGACCAGAACCGGCTCACTTCTTCCCGCAGCTGCGGCAGACCACAGACGCTTCTCTTTTCCCATTCTCTCGGAAAAAGCGCTCCGTATTCGCGCTGCAGGAAACGTTCATCCAGCAGAAGGATCACGCCGCGGTCCTCGCTGGTCCGGATCACGCGCCCTGCTGCCTGCAGGACTTTGTTCATTCCCGGATAGCGGAACGCATAGTCAAATCCGGACAATCCCCGCTCATCATAATAATTCTTTAAAATTTCACGTTCATCGCTGACCTGCGGAAGTCCGGTTCCCACGATGATGGCACCGATCAGCCGGTCGTTTTTCAGATCAATGCCTTCCCCGAAAATTCCACCCATTACACAGAACGCAACGAGTGTCCCCTGGCGCTCTTTTTCAAATTCTTCCAAAAACGCTTCTCTTTCGTGTTCTTTCATATTACTATGCTGCATCAGAATCTCGCACGAATCGGCCGCCTTCCCGGCAAAGACCTCATATACCTCCTGCATCAGCCGATAAGACGGGAAAAACACCATGTAATTTCCCTGCTGTGCTTCTGTGACTGCACCGATATAGTCCGCGATTTTTTCGTATTCTTTTCTGTTCCTCCGCGTATATTTTGTGCTCACATCCCGGCCAAATGCGAGAAGTCTCTGTGTCTGGGCAAACGTACTCTGCGCATAAATGGCATAGTTATCCTCGTCCGTGGAAAGTAGCCGCTTGTAGTATCCGATCGGCAGGAGCGTTGCGGAGAAAAAGATCGTAGAATTGCTTTTATCGATGCATTTCTGCAGATTGACCGACGGATCTACGCAAAAGAGCCGGATCCGGAACTGACCTTCCTCCGTCATCTGGCTGTAGATCACGTAATGGTCATCCACCAGATCATAGATATTCAGGAAATTGCGCAGCGCAAAGTAAAAATCCAGCACCGTTTTCTTCTCCGGAAATTCCCGCGGTTTTTCAAAAAATTCATCCATCTGGGAGGCCAGCCGCATAAGGTGGAAGGTCAACGTTCCCACACTGTCCAGAATCTGGTAGTGCTCACACTCACGTTTCATTTCCAGCATGGCTTTGTTGCATTTGTCCAGGATACGGCAGATCGTGCGGCTGTGCGCTTTCATGATCCGCTTCACTGCAAGCACGTCTTCTTTGTACAGATCGGCACTGTACATCTCCCTGCTGCGATCCACGAGGTTATGTGCCTCATCCACCAGGAACAGATAGTCTCCCTTTATCCCCTCCTGAAAAAAGCGTTTCAGATATACATTCGGATCGAATACGTAATTGTAATCACAGACAATATTGTCTGCCCAGGTTGCCACATCCAGACTCATCTCAAACGGGCACACCTGATATTCTTTCGCCTGCGCTAAAACTTCCTCTCTGGTAAACAGGTTGGATTTCTGCAAGAGATCAAACACCGCATCGTTCACCCGGTCAAAATGCCCCTTTGCATATGGACAGTTTACCGGGTTGCAGTCCATCTCTTCACACAGGCAGAGTTTTTCTTTGGCTGTGATCTGGATGACTTTGGCACGGTATCCCTGTTCTTCCAGCAGTGCGAACGTTTCTTTTGCCACAGTTGCTGTGATGGTCTTTGCCGTGAGATAAAAGATCCGGTCTGCCAGCCCTTCTCCCACTGCTTTTACCGCCGGAAAGATTGTGGAAATTGTTTTGCCCACTCCGGTCGGTGCCTCGATAAACAGGTTCTTCCCCCGCAGAATGGTGCGGTAAACATCGGCAACCAGCTTCTTTTGTCCCTGCCGGTAGGAAAATGGAAACTCAAGTGTATGAATACTCTCCTGCCGCTGTTTTTTCCATGCGATCTGCCAGTCTGCCCATTTCCGATAATCTTCGATCAGATGCGTAAACCACACGGTCAGTGTCTCAAATGTATAAATTTCCCGGAAATACCGAATTTCTTCCGTATCCAGATTGCAGTAGGTCATCTGCACGCCGATCCGCTCCAGACGGTTCTGTTTCGCATAGATATACGCATAGCACATTGCCTGGGCTTTATGCACGTAGACCGGCTGTTCCATTGCCGCAACGTTTCTATATACACCCTTGATCTCATCGATGAAGCTGATTTCTTCTTCCGGAGGGATTTCTGCCGCAAACTCCTTCTCCGGTTGCAGCACAGACTCCGTCGCAGCCGGCAGATTCGGCTGAAATTTTCCATAGGCGATTCCGTCTGCACGTCCTTCCACGACCAGTACGTAATCGTTGGCTTTCCATTCAATTTTCAGCGGTACTTCCGCCTGGTAGGAGGTGTCCATGCTTTTTTGAATTTTCCGGTGGATACGGCTGCCTTCCATCATGGCCTCTGCACTCGCCAGCTTTCCGGCACGATTATCGATATCTCCTGCCCGGAAAATAAACTCTACCAGATTTCTCACAGAGATATGTAATTCCTGCATGTACACCTCCTTTCTCCCGCGGGTATTTTCCTGTTGTATGAAGCGGGTTTTTATTTGTTCCATTATTTTACAATAAAAAGCCCCGCTCCGGAATACGGAGTGGGACTTAAAGTTCCATAGTCACGATATAATAATTGTATTATGCCACTGCAAATTTAGCAACTACGTTTTCGAAATTTTCATTCTTTCCACCGTAGCAAACCTGAAGATTCTTTTTTACGCCAAGTCCAATCATACCAAGCAATGACTTTGCATCAATGAATGTTCTGTCGCATTTTACATCAATATCAAAATCACAACCACCTGCTGCACGTACAAAATCCTTAACTTCATCCATATCTGATAACCGAATTACTTTAACAGTTTCATACATAATCCAACACCTCTTTCTACCTTTAAACAACATACTTTTATTATCATCCCCAAGTTTAGAAAAGATTATGCCACTTTTTTTCTCATCTGTCAAAGTTATGCAAACTTCGCATTTCTCCGGTTTTTCCTGCATAATGACGGTAATCGCGCAACCGTTTCCATCAGATTCTTACCGTTTTTTTTCGTGTATTTATATTTATACCTGCTATCTTATGCAATTTCTCCAAAAAATTGCCTTTCCAATCACCAAAACAAGCATTTTTTGATGAAAACTATTTTTATCAAAGTGGTTTCCCACTTTTTTTCAGAATATCCACATATAATTCTCCGATCGGACTGACCTTTATCCCCTTGTGCCGGATATAGCCAATCCGCATCTTTTCCGTCTCCTTGAGTGTAATTACCATGTAATCGCTGCCGTTTAGCTCCTCGCACATA
>ENA-UESS01000708-UESS01000708.1-human-gut-metagenome-genome-assembly--contig:-NODE-708-length-14661-cov-6.937191_pt1 | contig 14661 bp, 9 predicted proteins | sample MGYA00243004_ERZ508005 | MGnify/ENA primary metagenome ERZ508005 (study PRJEB26167, sample SAMN06115471) | human gut metagenome | host: Homo sapiens | place: China:Guizhou | collected 2016-06-29...
CGCCAAGATGCGCCGCGAATTTTTGCATTCTGGCTAACGCGAATGAAATGCAGCGTAGCAGCGCTACGCTAAATGGAATGAGCGAACGCCAGCATCAAAAAGGCGCAAGCAGATGGCGCAGGCGAATCCAAAAATCGTATTGGAGGAAAAACGCATGGATTTGAATGTGGAAATCCGCTTGGGCGATGTTGTGCAGACGCGCAAGCAGCATCCCTGCGGCTCGAACGAGTGGACAGTCATCCGCACGGGTGCGGACATCAAGATAAAGTGCAGCGGGTGCGGGCGCATCGTGATGATGGATCGTGAGACGTTCCTGAAGCGCCGGAAAAAACTGATTTCGCAAGGGCCTGAACCCGTATGAGCGACGCGCTGCTGTTTTTTGTGTGCCTTGCGGCGGCGCTGTGCATCCGGCAGTTCATCGGCTGCGCGGCGGTGGTCAAGGGGCGCAGTATGCTCTCCACCCTGCATCCGCGCGACGTGATGCTGGCGGTGCGTCCGCCGCTGCTTTACCGGCACATCCGCCGCGGGGACATTGTGCTGTGCCGCTATCCGGGGCGGTACTGGCGGAATCTCCGCTTCGTGCCGCAGACGTTCGTCAAGCGCGTGGTTGGTCTGCCGGGTGAGACGATTGAAATCGCGGACGGTGTCGTACTGATTGACGGCGAACCGCTTCCTGAGCCCTACCTCGACCCGGCGCACTGCCGCTTCCGCCGGAGTATGCCGCCGCGAACGCTCGACACAGATGAGTATTTCGTCATGGGCGACAACCGCGATAATTCCAACGACAGCCGAAGCGTCGGCGCCCTCAAGCGTTCCGCCATTCGCGCCCGCGTCGCCAAAGTGCTGTTCCGTCTGCCCTCGCGCAAGCGGAAAAAGCGGCGCTGAATGGGACAAGAACGCCCACATTGTTACAAAATGTGCCTTGTGTGCGCCTGAAAAGTATGGTATAATGAACCCGAACGAGTATTTCCAACGAAGGCTGGTGATTTCTGATGCGGAAACTGTTTCCGATGCTGCTCTTCTCGCTCCTGCTGGCGCTGCTGATGGCAGTCCCCGCGCTGGCGGCTGATTTTACCTACGATGATTTTTCCGCGACGCTGACCGTCCCCGACAGCTACACGATGCTCACAACATCGAACCTTGCTGACCATGAGGATCTGCTGGCGAAGCAGGGACTGACCGTCGAGGCGGCGCAGGCGGATTGGGCGGCGCGCGGCGTGCGCTTTCAGGCGTGGAACGCAGCGGGCGATATGTGCATCGAGCTGTCCGCCGTGCAGGATGATTTCGCCATGCAGTATTGGGATGTGAACGAAGTCACCAGCGACGAGCGCGCCACCTACCGTCTGGGGCATACGTCGGACAAAAACGGCTATTACCGCAATCTTGGCTACGACTACACCTCCGCGCAGTGGAAGAACGGCAAGAACTACGCCCGCTTCCTCGTGCTGGAGTACACGCGCAGCCATAACGGCGTGTCCTACGCGGGTTATGGGCGCAAGTCCATCCGCAACGGCTACTCCATCTATCTGGAGTGCCAAGTCTACGGTCGCAGCCCGAAGAAGGCGGACAACAACGCTCTGCAGGCCATTCTGGACACGCTGAAGTTCAACGAAATCTTCCCGCGTCCTTCCAGTGCCGTGCAGCGCGTCACGTTTGACGAAGTGCCGCCGACGGAAACGAACTCCGGCAAATTCACCGTCTCCGGCACGGGCACGAGCGGGCAGTATGTCATACTCTGCCTGATGCGCCTGTCCGGCGGCGAGCCTATCAATTATGAAACGCAGATTCCCAAGAACGGCAAGTTCTCCTTCAACATCCAGCTGCCGCAGGAAGGCGTCTGGCTGATGACCTACACCATCACCGACGCGGGCAAAGAGGTGCTGCAGGAGGACAAGTTCAGCCTGACGACCTACAAAAAGACGCTGCTGATTGTCAACCTTGATGCTGACCTGCCCGAAGCCATCGTCGGCGACACCCTCACCATTTCCGGCACGACGATGCGGCAAACGCAGGTGCAGTGCATCATCGACGGCCGCTATCAAAAGACCATCACGACGAACAACTCCGGCAAGTTCTCCTTCAAGATTGACACCAGCGCAGAGGGAACGTATGACATTGTGCTGACATTCCAGAAGAAGGGATACACAACGCGCCGCATCACCAGCACGGCGACCCGCGCCCTGACCGAAGCCGACAAGCAGGAGGACATTCGCGCACAGGCGGACAAGCCCGCGTACTCCACCCTGACCCGACTGCTGGACGGCTACGAAGGCCGCTACATGGTCTACACGCTTTTCATCGACCGCGTTGAGCAGGTCGGCGACGAGTGGTACACCTTCGCTGCTATGCGCAAGACCAACTCCGGCGGCCTGCGCGACGAAGTGGTTGTCCGCACGACGACCCAGCCGACGTGGCAGCCCGCCGACCAAGTGCGCATGTACCTGCAATGTACCGGCGGCTATGAGATTCAGGGCGATGCCACAACAAAGCTGCCTTGCTTTGACTATCTCTTTACGGACTAATTCCTCTATCCCTTCCCGCACAATGGGAAGGGATATTTTTTTGCGGCACCAATCCCCCGATTGACAGCCCTGCCGCCTCATGCTATAATGACGCAAAATTGCCCTTCGGAGGACAAATTCAATGACAGAGCAAGTGAACCTCGGCGGCGCGTGGCGGATGCGCGAGGCTGACAGCCAAACGTGGCATTCGGCGCATGTGCCGGGCAGCGTGTATGCGGATTTGATGGCGGATGGCACGATGCCTGACCCGTTCTGGCGTGAAAATGAGCTGGATGCCTTCGAGCGCATGAAGAAAGATTATGTGTATCAGCGCACGTTCACTGTGACTGAAGCACAGCTGGCACATGCGCATGTGGAGCTGGTCTGCGAGGGGCTGGATACGCTGGCGCATGTGTCGCTCAACGGGCGCGAAATCGCCTTCGCGGACAACATGCACATCACCTGGGTGTGGGACGTGAAGGAGCAGCTGCACGCGGGCGAAAACACGCTGGAAATCCGATTTGATTCCCCCATTCTCTACTGTGCGAAAAAAGCTGAAGAAGCGCCCGGCTGGGAATCCTCCGACGCGACACCCGGCTTCCGTCACCTGCGCAAGGCGCACTGCATGTTCGGCTGGGACTGGGGGCCCCGTCTGCCGGACGCGGGCATCTGGCGGCCGATTTTCCTGCGGACGTGGGATGCCGCGCGGCTGGAAAACGCGCTGATGCTGCAAGCGCACCATGACGGCGTGGTGGATGTGACCATCCGCCCGGAAATTGCGGGTGAAAGCGCATGGTCGGCGGAAATCACCGCGCCGGATGGCGAAGTGTTGACCCTCCCCGAAACGACGGCGGCGGAGCAGGTCATCACGATTGAGCATCCGCAGCTGTGGTGGCCGAACGGGCTGGGCAAACAGCCGCTGTACCGCGTGACGGTTCGTCTGGCGACAGGCGATACGCGCGTGTGGCGCATTGGTCTGCGCACGATGACCGTCAGCCGTGAAAAGGACGAATGGGGCGAGGAATTCTGCCATGTCGTCAACGGCGTGAAGGTGTTTGCGATGGGCGCGGACTACATTCCGGAGGACAACATTCTGGCGCGCGTGACGCCGGAGCGGACGCGCCGTCTCTTGGAGGACTGCAAGGCGGCGAATTTCAACGCCATCCGCGTCTGGGGCGGCGGGTATTACCCGGACGATGCGTTCTATGACATCTGTGACGAGCTGGGCTTGCTGGTCTGGCAGGATTTGATGTACGCCTGTGCTTTCTATGACCTCACGCCTGATTTTGAGCGTTCCATTCGTGTGGAGACGCATCAAAATGTCGCGCGCCTGCGTCATCATGCGTCGCTGGCGCTGATTTGCGGCAACAACGAGATGGAGATGTTCATGGCGGGCGCAAACAGCGCGCTCATCAACCATCGGACGTGGGAGTTCGTGCCGACGTATCCGCACCACATCACCGACTATGTGAAGATGTTCGAGTACATTCTGCCCGCAATTGTGAAGGAAACCGCGCCGCAGACGTACTGGTGGCCCGCGTCGCCGTCCTCCGGCGGCAATTTCGACGCCCCGAACGACGAAAACCGCGGCGACAACCACTATTGGGACGTCTGGCACGGTGAAAAGCCCTTCACGGAGTACCGCAAATCCTTCTTCCGCTATGCGTCGGAATTCGGCTTTCAGTCCTTCCCGTGCCTGAAATCGGTCGAGCAGTTCACCCTGCCGGATGACCGCAACATCTTCAGCCGCGTGATGGAGCGTCACCAGCGCAATCAGGCGGCGAACGGCAAGATTCTCTCCTACCTCTCGCAGACGTTCCGCTATCCAAACAGCTTCGACGACCTGCTGTATGCCTCCCAGCTGATGCAGGCGGAGGCAATTCGCTACGGCGTGGAGCACTGGCGGCGCAACCGCGGGCGCTGCATGGGCGCGATTATCTGGCAGCTGAACGACATCTGGCCGGTCGCGTCGTGGGCGAGCATCGACTACTACGACCGCTGGAAAGCGCTGCACTACGCGGCGAAGCGCTTCTTTGCCCCGGTGATGATTTCCGCCGAGGAGGAGGGCGAGCTGAGCCAAAATCCGAAACTCAACGAATATCACCCTGCACCGCTGGAAAAGAGCTTCCGCCTGAACGTCTGCAACGAGACGCTGCGAGACGTGACGGGTGAAGTCGTCTGGGCGCTGCGCACGCCGGACGGCGAAATCGTGCGGCAGAATCAGCAAACGCTGACCATCCCCGCGATGAGCGCGAAGTGGCTGGACAAGGTGGACTGCGCGGATGCGTCGCTGACAGGGCATTATGTCAGCTTTGCGTTCGTGGTGGATGATGTCGCAGTGTCCGAGGGGACGTGCATCTTCTGCGCGCCGAAGCACTTCGAGTTCACTGACCCGCAGCTGACAGCGGAAACGCTTGGCGACACGATTATTGTCACGTCGCACGCCTACGCCAAGCAGGTCTGGCTGGAATCCGAAGACGCGGACTTGCTGCTGGACGACAACGCGTTCGACATGAACCCCGGCACGAAGGTCGTGCGCGTGGTGAGAGGGACGGCGGAGAAGGTCAGGGGCAGAAGCGTGTGGGATTTGGGGCGGTAAGCGGGTGCAGTACAACGTCTGCCGTTTCGTGACGAAAACCTGAAAATCCGGGGAAAGGGCTTGCTCTTTCCCTTTTTTCATGGCATAATGGAAAATGGCTGTTTGTCTGCGCGCCCAGTGCGGAAAGCAGTATAGAATAGTATTACCGTGTATTGCAGATTGTAAAATCTTCACATCTGCCGCGCCATGGCTTGACATCAATTCCCACCCATGTTAGACTGGAATCAGTTCATTGCAGGCGCAGCGCATTCGCGGGCATCCCCCGCTTGAAAAGGATGGACAACATGGACATTAACTGGTATCCCGGACATATGGCGAAAGCAAAGCGGCTGCTGGCGGATCAGCTCAGCCGCGTAGATGTGGTGGTGGAGCTGTGCGACGCGCGCCTACCCTACTCCAGCCGCAATCCCGATTTGGACAAGCTGCTGGCGGGCAAAAAGCGCGTGCTGCTGCTCAACAAGGCGGATTTGGCTGATCCCGCGGCAACCAGTGCGTGGCTGAACTACTTCCGTGCGCAGGGCATCGACGCCGCGCCGTACAGTGCCTCCACCGGCAAAGCGAAGGACGCACTGGCGGTCATTGACCGCGCGGCGAAGGAAGCCGTCGAACGCGCGGCGCAGAAGGGCATCCGCAAGACCGTCAAGGCAATGGTCGTCGGCGTTCCGAACGTGGGCAAAAGCACGTTCACGAACAAGCTCCACGGCGGCAATATCGCCAAAACCGGCGACCGCCCCGGCGTCACCCGCGCGAATCAGTGGGTGCGCATCACGCCCTACCTTGATTTGCTGGATACGCCCGGTCTGCTCTGGCCTCGGCTGGATGACCAGCTTGCCGCACGCCGCCTGTGCTATATCGGCACAGTGAAAGACGACGTGGTGGATTTGGCGATGCTGACGATTCACCTGCTGCAGGACATGCTGAAGGTACAGCCGCAGGCGGTGATGACGCGTTTCCGCTTCGACAACCCGGAATTGCGCGGCGAAGAACTGCTGGAAGCAGTCTGCAAGGGGCGCGGCTTCCTGATGAAAGGCGGCGTATGCGATTACGACCGCTGCTGCGCGGTGGTGCTGGATGAATTCCGCGCGGGCAAGCTGGGCAGAATGACGCTGGAAATGCCCGTCAAGAAGGCTCGGCTGACCATTCCCGGCGCGAAGAAGGACGACGAGAGCAAGCCGCAGGAGGAAAATTCCGATGGCGAAGATTGACCGCGCGGCGAAAGTGCAGCTGCTGGCGGATTTCGACGCGCAGTACGCCGCCTTCGTTACGGCAGGCATGGACGAAGCCGGACGCGGCCCGCTGGTTGGCAATGTCGTCGCGGCGTGCGTCGTGATGCCCAAGGAGCCGCTGATTCTCTGGGTGGATGATAGCAAGAAGCTCTCCGAGAAGCGCCGCGAAAGCGTCTATGCCGAAATCATGGAGCGGGCGCTGTATGTCGGCATCGGTCAGGCGACGCCGGAGGAAATCGACCGCATGAACATCCTCGAAGCGACAAAGAAGGCGATGCGCGAGGCCGCCAGCCAAGTGCCCGCCGAGGTCTTCCTCATCGACGCGGTGAAGAATCTGGGGCTGAACGGGCGCGAAATCCCGATGGTGAAGGGCGACGCAACATCCTACGCCATTGCCGCGAGCAGCATCGTCGCGAAGGTGACGCGTGATCGGCAAATGCTGGAGCTGGACAAGCAATATCCGCAATACGGCTTTGCGCGCAACAAGGGCTACGGCACGCCGGAGCATATCGCCGCCTTGCAGAAATATGGCGCAACGCCCCTGCACCGCCGGACGTTCATCGGTCATTTTGTGCCGGTGGAGGAGAAATGAAGCGCTACGATGCCGGGATTCAGGGCGAACAGGAAGCGGAAAACGCGCTGACCCGGCAGGGCATGACGATGCGGACGCGGCGGTATCGCGCGGAGGATGGCGAAATCGACCTCGTGATGCAGGACGGCGAAACGATTGTGTTCGTCGAGGTGAAAGCGCGCCCGCAGAGCCGCGCCGGGCAGGGGATGCTGGCGGTCACACCCGCGAAGCAGCGGCGAATCTGCCACGCGGCGATGCACTACCTGCTGGAAAACGACTGCATGGATGTTCCCGCGCGCTTCGACGTGGTGGAAATCACCCGCGACGGGCTGATTCATGTAAAAAATGCGTTTATGGCAAGCATGTAATACGATTTCCAGATAAGAATGCGCCAAGATGCGCCGCGAATTTTTCCTTCTGGCTAACGTGAATGAAACGCAGCGTAGCAGCGCTACGCTAAGTGGAATGAGCGGACGCCAGAAGGGAAAAGGCGCAAGCAGGTGGCGCAGGTGAATCTGGAATAGTATAAATCAATCAGTGGAAACAAAAAGCCAATTCCGAACGTCCAATATCGGGGGTGACACGATGAAGAGAAACAGACTGGCTCGGCGGCCGCTGCTGCTTCTGCTGTCTCTGCTGATGCTGCTGGGGATATTCAGCACCGCCTCGGCGGAGGAAAGCACGAATCTGCTGCAAAATCCGGGCTTTGAGGAAATCGGCGCGGACGGGCTGCCCGTCGGCTGGAAAACGGATGCGTACCTGAACTTGGAGGGCATGACCTTCTATACCGTATCCGACAACGCCATGTCGGGCGCGCACAGCGTTCAGATTGAGAATCTGGACCACAACGACGCGCGCTTCTGCCAGACAGTCGCGGTAGAGCCGAGCAGCTTCTACCGCCTGTCCGGCTATGTCAAAGCATGGGATACGCTCGATGAGGGTTTGGGCGGCAACCTGTCCATCAAAGATGTGTATGTTTTCTCAGACAGCGTATACGATTCGCCGGACGAGTGGCAGTACGTTGAACTCTACGGCGTGACGGACACGGATCAGCACGAAGTGACCGTGTATGCACGTCTGGGCGGGTACAGCGGCGAGAGCTTCGGCACAGCCATGTTCGATGATTTGTCGCTGGTGAAGGTCGATGCGCCGCCGGAGGGCATTGTGGCGAGCCGCTGGTATCAGCCGACAGCCGCGGTGCAGGACGACCCATCCGACGACTTGGCGGATACTGCTGCTGCCTCCCCCGCGTGGCCGTGGATGACGGCAGTCGGCATTGCGTATGTGGCGCTGGGCGTGTATCTGCTGCGCTTCCTGCAAAAGAAGAACGCCGTTCCGCTGGATGCAAAGAAGCGCGAAGCCATGCCGCTCTTTGCCATCATCGGGCTTGTTGTCGCGGCAGCGGCGCGGCTGATTGTCGCAAACAGCGTCAGCGGCTATCAGGTGGATGTAAACTGCTTCCTCGCGTGGGGCAACACGCTGCTGAGCGTCGGCCCGGCGAATTTCTACCAAACGACAAACTTCTGCGATTATCCGCCTGCGTATGTCTACATCATGGGCTTGAACGCGGCGCTGATGCGGGTTCTGCCCCTGTCCGCGGCTGCGGTGCACAAGCTCATCCCGATGGCGTGCGATTTGGTGGCGGCGGTGCTTACCTACCGCATTGCGCGCAAGAAGAACGCAAGCGCCAATCAGGCGGGCATTTTGATGCTGCTGATGGCGTTCAACCCCGCCATTTTCCTCAACAGCGCGGGCTGGTGCCAGATTGACAGCGTGCTGAGCCTGCTGCTGATGCTGGTGGCGTATTTCGCCGTCTGCGGCAACTGGATGGCGGTTATGCCGATTTACATGCTCGCCGTGCTGGTGAAGCCGCAGGCGCTGATGCTGGGCTTCCTCGGTCTGGCGGCGATTGTGATGGCGCTCATCCGCGACCGCAAGTGCTGGAAACCGATGCTCATCGGCGTGGGATTGGCGCTTGTGACGGCGGTGATTGTCGTCCTGCCGTTCAGCGTGAACCAAGGCGGCATCTCGTGGCTGATTGACAAGTACGCGCAGACGCTTTCGTCCTACCCGTATGCGACGGTCAACACCGCGAACTTCTACTATCTCTTCGGCTGCAACTGGACGTCCATCGTCATGGAAGCGCCACGCGCGGTTCCGCTGCTGCTGATGGTGCTGTCGCTCGTCTGGACGGGCTGGCTGATTTACCGCGCGCAGAAAAGCGGCTGGCAGCCCGACGTGCTGACGGGGCTGATGACGATTCTGCTGCTCATCGGTGGCTTCGGGCTGGGCGGCTTCTTCGCGACGCAGAGCGGCTGGACGCGCACGATGATTTTCCATCTGGGCGGCAGCATGGTACTTTCCCGCACAGTGCTGCTGGTCGTGGGGCTGGTTGGACTGGCGGGCGCAATTGCGCTTGGCGTGATGCTCTTCAAATGCAAGAAGGCGGACTGGAATTCGGCGGAAATCGCCGCTGGGCTGACCTTCGCGCTGATTTTCCTCGGCTTGGCGACCTTCAATGCCAGCTTCACAATGGTGGGGCTTGTCGCCATGGCGCTGCCGTTTGTGATGGTGCTGCCCATGTTCATCCGCAGCGGCAAACTGGAGAACCTCGCCCTGTGCGGCGGCGTGCTGTTTGTGCTGTTGTATGTGTTCGGCATCAAGATGCACGAGCGGTATCTGTTCCCGGCGCTGTTCCTGCTGGGGATGGCGTACGCGGGCAGGCGCGACCGTCGGACGCTGGTGCTCCTGCTGGGCCTCAGCGCGACGGCATTCATCAACGAAGGCATTGTGCTGGATAACAGCCTGCGCCTCGGTTCGTCCCTGGGGCACTTGAACAATGATACGGTCGTGCTGGCGATGCTGCTGTCCGCAGCGAATGTGGCGCTGGCGTTCCTCGGCGTGTGGACGTGCCGCGACGTGTGCCTGCCGGTATCCGCCGCGGACGAAACGCTGGAGCACCCGGCGTATCTGCCCGTGAAGCAGCTGGACAAGAAGCCGGGCGACCCGCGCACCTTTAAGCAGGACGCCTCCCTGCACTGGCGCAAGCGCGACTGGCTGCTGATGCTGGGCGTGACGCTGGTGTACGCTGTCGTCGCGCTGACGAACCTTGGCTCCATGAAGGCGCCGCAGAACCCTTGGGTCTCCTCGACGCGGAACGAGCAGGTCATCATCGACCTCGGCGAACATCACGACGATGTGACGATGCTCTACTTCTGTCAGGTGAGCTACTCCAATTTCTCCGTCGCCGTATCCGAGGACGGCGAAAGCTGGTCGGACGATTACATTGCGGATATGGCGGAAGGCGAGTGCTTCCAGTGGAAGTACCTCACCCCCAGCTATATGGGCAAAGATAAATACGGCAACGACAAGCGCTTCTTCTACTCGCAGCCAATCAAATTCTCTGCGCGGTATGTCCGCATCACGTCGCAGCAAATCGGGCTGAAGATGAATGAAGTCATCTTCCATGACGCAAACGGTGACCGCATTCCGGCGACGGTCATTGCGCAGCTGAACGTGATGGAAGAATCCACCCTGTACAGCGACGCAAACAATATTTTCGACGAGCAGGATACGCTGGAAGGTCTGCCGAGCTGGTGGAACAGCACCTATTTCGACGAGATTTACCACGCCCGCACGGCATATGAACACCTGCACGGCACTGCGCCGTATGAAACGAGCCATCCGCCGCTTGGCAAGGTCATCATGAGCCTTGGCATTGCGATTTTCGGCATGGTTCCGTTCGGCTGGCGCGTGATGGGCGCACTGGCGGGCATCCTGATGCTGCCGGCGATGTACCTGCTGGGCAAGCAGCTGACGAAAAAATCCAGTTTTGCATTCGCCGCCGCGCTGATGCTCGCGCTGGACTGCCAGCACTTCACGCAGACGCGCATTGCCACCATCGACTCCTACCCGGTGCTGTTCATCCTCTTCAGCTGGCTGTTCATGCTCCGCTTCATGCAGCGCGACATTGTGCGCCTGCCGGTGAAGAAGTTCCTGCCGGATTTGGCGCTGTCCGGGCTGTTCATGGGGCTTGGCATTGCCAGCAAGTGGATTGGCGTGTACTCCGGCGCGGGGCTGGCAGTGGCGTTCTTCTGGACGATTTTCCGCCACATGCGCATGGCGGCGACCTCCGCGCACCTGCTCAAGACGGACAAGAGCCTGTCGGACGAGGACAGGAAAATCCTCACCCTGCGCGACCAGACAACCATGAAGCGCGTGCTGGTGATTTGCCTGTGGTGTCTGCTGTTCTTCGTTGCCATTCCGCTGGCGATTTACCTGCTGGCGTACATTCCGTACTTCGCCTATGCGCACTTTGACAACCTGAAGGATTACCTGACGGCGGTCTGGAATGCACAGCTGAGCATGTTCAGCTACCATTCCAAGCCCGGTTTGGGCATGGATCACCCGTTCTACTCGCCGTGGTACGAGTGGATTTTCAACCAGCGCCCGATGTACTATGCTTCGCCGACGTATGTGAATACCCCCGGCTGGAGCTATGCAATCTGGTGCTTCGGCAACCCGGCGATTTGGTCGGCAGCACTTGTCGGCTTTGCGTATACGGTGTTCATGTGGGCAAAACGCCACCGCTACACCCTGCGCAAGGATGGCGAAACGCTGCACTGGACAGCTGCCGACTGGGATGTGACGATGCCGTTCCTGCTCTTGAGCGCGCTTTCGCAGTTCCTGCCGTGGGTGCTTGTGCCGCGCGGAACGTACATTTACCACTACTTCGCCACAACGCCGTTCCTGATGCTGTCCATCACAGTGCTGTTCCGGGATATCACGCGCCGCTTCCCGAAAACGGGCAAGTGGCTGCTGGGGATTTTCCTTGGCGTGTGCTTGGTGATGTTCGTGGCATACTTCCCGTATGCCAGCGGCACATTGACCCCGATGTGGTGGCTGGATTTCATGGAACAGTTCTTGCGGATTTACTACTAATCAGAGAAAAAGCGGCTGGCAGCCCTCGACATTGCGTCAGGCTGTCAGCCGTTGTTTTATGTGGATACGAGGGGTTCCTATGGATAAACACGCGGACACTGTATGCAAGTGCGCTCAACCCAATCGCGCGAAAGGGTCAAGGGACGAAGTCCCTTGCAGGGTGCAGGGACAGCGTCCCTGCTGGGGTCAAAGGGCAAAGCCCCTTGCGCCTCCCCTACCTTCGCACATTCTTTACCCCCTTCTGCCGCGCCTTGTCCGCGTACATGGCTTCGTCCGCGCGCTGCATGATGTCGCGGATAGATAGTTCGCTCTGACTTGTGGCGTAAGCGCTGCCCAGCGCGGCATGAACCGCCCACCCGCAATCAAGGTGCCGGCTGCGCAGGTTGTCGCGCGCCGCCTGCATCTCCGCAATCATCACATCCTCATGCTGATTGACATAAATCGCGGTGAACTCGTCGCCGCCCGTGCGGTAGACCCCGTAGGCGCTCACCAGCTCCGCGCGCAGGACGCGCCCAATTAGCGCAATTGCTTCATCACCCGCCTGATGTCCGTGCGTGTCATTGATGCGCTTCAGGTCATTCAAGTCGCACGCCACCACGCCAATTGATCCGTTGCTGGAAAGCTGCCAGTTGTTCGCCAGATTCACCGCATCCTCCTGAAGCGCGTTGTGGTTGCGCAGCCCGGTCGGCAGGTCAATCATGGCACGATCGTGGTATGTGCCAACGGGATTCTCGACGATGAAGTACATCATCAGCGTAATCACCGTCAGCTTCACCGCGGACAGCATCAGCTCCGGGAACGCCATCTGCAGGCACGTCATTGCCGCCATCAGTACCAGCACCAATGTCATCAGCACGCAGACCTGCCGATCCATCTGAAGCCGCGCGCGGAAAAGCAGCACTGCGCTTACCAAACACAGGACGATGCCGATAAAGAAATACAGGTGCATGAACGCGCCGTCGGGGTAATTGATAACAAGCCCCTTTGTAAAGTACATTGGAAACAGCGGCGCAGCAAACAGAAACAAGAGCGGAATCAGGATTGTTACGATGCGAACCACCGGCAGCGAGCGCCCCTGCGGCGGAGTGATGCTGGTAATGTACCAGCACATTTCGCCAAGGAAAGCGATCGCGGTTGCGCAGCAGAGCAGATGCAGCAGACGATTCACCAGCAGCGGCGTGGTATCCAGCAAATTGGCAGTAACTTCTGTGAGGATAGTCAGTACGACGTGACACAGCGCGTAAATGCACATCCTGCGGAAACGCCGGGACGCGCTGCTGTGGTTATACAGGTGGCTGAACACCAGCAGCAGCGCGTTGCGCAGCTTTCTGGGGCAGATGAAGTACAGGATGCCCACCAGCGGCAGAAACGCCAGCAGGAACGTGGTACTGCTGAAAACCATGTGTCGGCTCCTTTGCTCGATAGTCGAAAAATGGGGCAGGCGGACCTGCCCCATCTTTATGCACGCTTGTCCGCGTTACTTGACGCCCGCCAGCTTGCCCATCTGATAGCTGCCGCGGATGGCGGACAGGTTGTTGACGAAGATGACGTCTGTGACCTTATTGGTCTTGGCGAAATCCACCACGCTGCCGCTGTAATAGCGGTAGTCGATGACGTACACCGTCTGATAGTGATCCACCAGGAACGGCACGAAGGCGTTGCCGAAGGACTCCTTCACCACCACGCAGCTGGACCCGTCGGACAGATCGGGGTTGCTGATCACGGTGTAGGGGTTGTCGCCCATGATGAACGCGCCGTACTTCAGGCCCGCCGATGCCTCGGACTCGTCATAGATGATCTTGCCGGCGGTCAGGTCGCTGTCGGACTTGCCGTACTGCATCCGCGCCTCGGTGCTGATGGGGTGATACGCTGTCACCACGTCGGGGTTGTTCTTCATGGCGTCGGGCTTTCCGCCGTCGTTGTAGAACGAACCCAGGAACCCGTCGTACTGGCTGACCTCATACTCCGACAGCGCGTGGGGCGTCACGCCCTTGGCGCCGCAGAACTCGCGGTAGGCGTAGTACGCGCCCAGGCTCGTCCAGTGGTGGTCGGTGCGGAAATAGATATACTCCCCGCGGTGAGACATCATCACATCGTGAAGGGGTACCGTTTTCACATTCTTCCCCATAGCGGCCAGAATATCCTTCTCCGCCTGGGCCTGATCGCTGCCCGGAATATCGCTGTACAGCGCGTCCGGCAGCGTGATGCCGCTGGACAGCGGCACCGCCAGCGCGTACACCGTGCTGACGCCGGACAGCTGCTCGGCCACGGATGTCACGATCTCGCCGTAGTTCTTGGCCAGGCTGTCCACATAGTTGTACATCTCAAAGCCGGTATCCCCCACGATATACACGCCGCCGGACTGGTAGGGCGTGGCGTCGGTGGTAATGGTATCCAGCGTCTTGCTGCCGGTCTGACTGCCGCTGTTATCCGGCTGCTGGGTATCGCCGCCGGTCTGGCCGTCCTGCCCGTCGGCGCCGCCGGAGGGCTGCTGGGCATCGTCTGGCTTCTGCGTATCGTCGGGCTGGGTCACCGCGGGGTCGTCCGCCCTGTCGGCGGGCCTGTCCTTCTTGAACACATCCGTAAAGATGGCCAGCGCCCCCAGCACCAGCGCCGCCGCCACGATCAGCAGCAGGATCACCGGCATGGGACTTCTGCGGCGGCGATAGTGCCGTCCGCTGTATCTCCGGCCGCTCACTTCACATACTCCTTGATGACGCTGCGGGCCGTGTCGGTGTCGGAGCTGACGCACAGCACCACGCAGGTGCCGTAGGTCTCAAAGATGGCGCTGTTGATGCGGTCCACCTCGACGGGCAGATACCG
>ENA-UESS01000720-UESS01000720.1-human-gut-metagenome-genome-assembly--contig:-NODE-720-length-14572-cov-9.298862_pt1 | contig 14572 bp, 18 predicted proteins | sample MGYA00243004_ERZ508005 | MGnify/ENA primary metagenome ERZ508005 (study PRJEB26167, sample SAMN06115471) | human gut metagenome | host: Homo sapiens | place: China:Guizhou | collected 2016-06-29...
TTCCCTTTTATCCGAAGAAGGGTCCCCCTGTTTCGCCGTTGCAGTTTCACCGTTCCATAACTTGCACCATTCCATCAATTTCAGAATCCCTAAGAGCAGTACTTTCTCACCGCCGCTGAAACGACCTACGAAATCTCCTCCGCCGTTTTGCCGCCAAGATACTCCGAAATAATCTCAGCCGGAACAGCCACCATGACCGGCGGCTTCGGCTTGAGTATTTCCAAGACGATCTCCTCGGTAAGCGAATCAACGCCGGAAATCTCACGGATTTTCCCAGAGGTGAGCTTCATTTCGGGGTGCTGTTTCAGAACATCAAGCAGAACTGCACAATCCTTGATTCCGCACAGAATTTCCGCGTCAGCGATACTGACCGCACCGCTGTCCAGCATGAGCAGAAATTCCTGTTCCAGAGAGTTCAGCCGCCCGAATAATTCCGCCTGTTCCGATGTAATTCCGAGTTCCTTTTCAGCACGTTCGCCCAGTACCGCCGACACCCTTATCTTCTCCGAGAGAGTGAGCTCCGGAAAACGCTGACGGTTAGTTTCCACGATTATCCGCTTGGCGTATTCGTCCGTTATGAGTTTTCCGTCGCCTATCCGGCAGGGAACTTTCACCCATAAAAGCTGTTCCGCGGCAGTCCGGCGGCGGTTTCCGGACAGTATCTCATACTCGCCGTTCCCGGCGGAGCGCACCAGAAGCGGCTCAGTTATGCCCATTCGCGCAATTGACGAGCTGAGTTCCGACAGGTCGCCGCCGTCCGTGAAAATCGGAGAACGCAGGGGAAGCAGTCTGTCCAGCTCGATGTTGTAGGACTTATCCTCCGGGAAGCACTTTGCGATAATGTCCTCGATGGTTTCTGTTTCCGGCAGTTCCGGTTCTTCTTCGTTGGAAACCGCAGCAAATCCGTCGTCAGGCATTTCGGAAGGTTCATCGTCCTCAATGGGAATGTAGATAGCTTCCGGCTGGAATTCCGGTTCGGCTGGCTTCGGGGCAGGACGGATCTCCGTGCTTTCCTCGGATTCCCGTTGAGCCTGCGCGAATGCTTTCATCTTTTCAATGTTCATGCTGTCCTCCGGATTATAAAAGTTTGGAGCGTATCGCGGGTTTAGCCCGTTGTTACGCAGATTTGGGGCGCATTTTACTGCGCCCCGGAGGTAATGTATGTGAATCCTGTGGCTGGGAGGGTTGTATAGAAAAAGCGGAGATCTTTCGGTCTCCGCTTGGCTTTATTCGGTTGTGTGCTCAGGCTGTCTTGCCTTCGAAAAGTTTCTTTACTTCGTCCAGAGGGAGGTCTGTCAGGTCTGCAATCTGCTGAAGATCTCTTTCGCCCTTGTTCCAAAGCTTAGTCGCAAAGCGGACTGCCTGTTCGTAAGTTTTCTTGTTGCCGTAATCTTCCACTAATTTACACATAGTATCAACACCCTCCTTGTCTTTCTTAAAATAACCTGCCCGGTCGGACAGTACCTTGTAGTGCATTTCGCGCGGATCCTTACAGAAGAAATCCTGCATAAGCTCGCCCAGAGCCGTGCCGTTGCGAATTTCGCCGTTTACATATATTATGTGCGAACCGTCCGTGAATATTGCGTGGTCAAGCTCGGAAATCGTGCGGTTGACCGTGTAAAGCGGCTTTCCGCCTTTAAGCACGTCATGCTCGGTAATGAAAATGATGTAGCTTTCCGGAAGTTCATCAAATTTATCGCCTGGATTGAGCAGATTTGCGTCAAGCAGACTGCTGTTATATCTTGCGCGGCTGGGAGCCGCACCGTCGTCACTGCGCTGGACCTCAACGTCGTACTGCTTGCCATGCTCGTCAATTGCGTAGATATCCAGCCTTGCTGAACGTCCCTGCAAATTTTTCAGTTCAAACTGCGAAACCACCCGGACAACTGTCAGGTCGTCACGGTTCAGAATCACTCTGAGCAGAAGCTCCGCGCACGCTTTATCCTCGAAAACCTTGCTCATAAATGTGTCGTCCATAAGCCGGAAGTTCTCGATTATGTTGAGCAGTTCTTCGCTATGTTCAGAGCTGATATTGCTGTTTCTATTTTCGTCCACAGTAATCATTTTCCTTTCTTGAATTATAGCATATTTTCCGCGAAAAATCAAGCGTATGTACCATCTGTTTTGCCCTCCGTGTACATTTTGTGCCATTCCTCGAGGATATCCCGACGCTGGAGGGTTATCTGCTTGGACGGCTTTTTCGCGGTCTGTTTTGGCGCTGCGGGAGCGCTGTTTTCAGCCGGTTCAGAGCGTTCTTCCGTAGTTACAGTTTCTTTTTTCTCTTCTCCGGGCTGTGCTTCCTCTTCCGAAGCTTCTGTCTGCTGTGCGGCAGCATCTGACATTTCCGGCCTTTTTCTTTTTGAGAATAGTTTGTGCTTCTCCGGCTGTGTGGGTGCTACATCCTCGGTCAGTTCCAGGAAGATGTCTTCCAGAGACTTCTCCGCATGGGTCATCTCTAAAATAGGCAGCTTTGCATCTGCCAGTGCATAGAATACCTGCTCTCTGATATCTGCATTCTCTTTGGAGATCACTTTCAGCTTTGCAATATTTTTGGATGCCTCCGTGTTCTCTTCGATCCGGTCGATCTGTGAGATCTCCTGCAATGCACTCTTCACCGCAGCGATGCTTCCCTTTACTTCCAGATCCAGTTCCATGGAACCACTCATAAGCTTCTGCAGATTCTCCGGAGAATCACTGGCTACCAGCTTACCGTGGGCTATGATCATAATATGGTCGCAGACCGCACTGACCTCCGACAGAATATGGGAGCTGAGGATCACGGTATGATTCTCCCCCAGCTTGCGGATCAGATCACGGATCTCGATGATCTGTTTCGGATCCAGACCTACCGTGGGCTCATCCAGAATGATAACCTCAGGGTAGCCAAGGATTGCCTGCGCCAGTCCGACTCTCTGCCTGTAACCTTTTGACAGATTCCTGATCAGACGCTGCTGCATATCGGTGATCTGTGTCATTTCCATGACCTCATCAATCTGCTGCTTCCGCTCTTTTTTCGGCACTTTTTTCAGTTCTGCCACGAAATCCAGGTATTCTCTGACAGTCATGTCTACATACAGCGGCGGAAGCTCCGGCAGATAACCGATGGCACGCTTTGCCTCCTCCGGATCTTTTTGGACATCTTTGCCATCGATCGTCACAGTACCCTCCGTGGCTGCCAGATAACCCGTGATGATGTTCATGGTCGTGGATTTACCTGCGCCGTTTGGACCAAGAAAGCCGTAAATCTGTCCCTTTTCCACACGGAAAGAAAGATGATCTACGGCTATATGGTCTCCGTATTTTTTTGTAAGATTGGTTACTTCTATCATATTTGCCTCCCATATCAGTTACTTGCGCTTACCTCAAATAATTCCCGATACTTGTGTCAATCATTATTTGGTGTACTTGTATTACTATATGAGGCAAATGTCATCAAAAGGTGAAACATTTGTGAAAATTGTGTGAAACCGGTTTTGAATCCTACAAAAAACTTTTCACCTTATCGTCAAAGAAGTGCTTAAGTTACCGGCTTCCACCGCCAGATGCAGCGGCAGCTTCTCTGCCGGAATATCCTCAAAAATAAACTCCGGCCCTCCGGTCTGCGCCGACTGAAACAGGAAAAGTACCCCGTCCACATAGAGCACCACTTTTTTCTGGTTGCTGTAGACTGTCAGGGAGAGCAGACCGTTCTCCTGCCGGTGCAGGGTAGAAAGTGCCGGATAGAGTACCGGTTCCCTACTCCATTTCGCCTGATAATAGTAATAGTGCTCCGTCAACGTCCTGCCGTCCTCCGAAAGCAACATCTCCTGCGTAGTTTCTCCGGGTAATCCACGGTATATGGGGATTTTTTCGTCTGTTATCCACAGGTCTTTTACCAAAAATCCACGTTTCAGGCATAACCTGTAAAAATGATCTGTTCCCGGATTCTGCCTTACCCCATTTTTCTGTCCGGCATTGTCCTGCCCGGTCTTTTCCTGTCCTTCGCTTTTCCTGTCGTCATTGTGAAACAGAATCGCATTGGCTCCCATCCGTGCCAGCCGCTCCAGATCTCTTTCCATCTGTTCGTCCTGCGTACCGTACTCACTGAGTTGCGGTGGCAGCCGGTATTCTACGATGTGTGGATGAAATTCGGCTTCGTTCAAATAGATGCCTTTTTTCTCTATGACACGCAAGTCATAAATTGCAAGGTCCCGCTGCCAGTACACTTCCCGTCGATTTTCGAAATCTTCTGAATCCCGGAATTTTCCTGAATCCTCTGTTTTAAAAAGACTACTATCGATCCCGGTTGGGAACCGCAGCCAGGCTCTCACCTGATAGAGATAGGGATCCTTCCTCCCATTCCACAGGTGCGGCCGCAATAATAACGCGGTCATCGGATCCTGATCCACATTCCGATAATTTCCATAAAAAATAGGGCGACCGCCTCCTGCTGTCTCCCATATTTCCATTCGCATCTCAGTCTCCCGCCGCTCCGTCAAAAATTCTTCCGGCAGCTTGAATTCCAACTGTGCTTTTCCATTTTCCAGATTTACTATAATTATAAGATCCTTCCGCATCTGCATCCCTCTTTTCCGGTTTCTCCCTTATAGAAAGAGTTTTTGCAAATTTCGAAACTTTATGCTTACTATCCTTACATCGGGCAGGATCTTCTCCCCGGTACTTCCTCCCCCGAGACATATCCTGCATGAAACTCCATATTAATGTCCCGAAGCTCCTTCTCCCCATCGATGTATGCCTGATACATCTCTGCCAGTCCGGACGAACAGCCGTCACAATTTGCTTCCATATATCCTAAGGATTCCGCTACGATCTGCTCCCGTTCTTCTCTTGTAGTATCTTTGATCAAATATCCTGCCATACGAATCTTCCTGCCTTTCCTTTTGCTTAGTGTCAATGTACCACACTCCCAAAGTTCCCACAAGTTTTTTCACAAAATGCTTGCCCTGACCACGTGTGTATTTTACTATAGAAAAAAGTTGCGCTATGGATGATTCCTGCACAGGCAGCGCCTATGGGACTTTATTCTAGCTGAAACGAACGATTAAGGAGCCAGGTTCTCATGATTTACTGGATTTTAGCCACTTTAACAGCATTTTTCATAAAAGGTCTGTGCGGATTCGCCAATACACTGGTATTCACCTCTATTTTAAGTTTCGGCATCGTAAATGCTAATATTTCTCCGGTGGAACTGCTGATCGGTTATCCGTCGAACCTGATCCTAGTATGGAAAAAAAGAACTTCCCTGCATCCGCGTATCTTTTTCCTCCCTATGCTGTTCGTTCTTGCCGGCAGCATTCCGGGGGCATTTATTTTAAAATACATCACTGCCAATATCGTTAAGATCATCTTCGGTATTGTGGTCATAGGCATTGGAATCCAGATGTGGTTTCAACAAAAAGGGGCAAAAAATGAAGAGACCTTTTCCCCGAAAAAAGTCTCTCCTCTATTCACCGTAATAGTAGGACTCTCCGCCGGATTACTCAGCGGGCTGTTTGGTGTCGGCGCTCTGCTGGCCGTTTATATGACAAGCGTCTGTGAAGATAATGATGCCTTCAAAGCTAATATCAGCGCAGTATTTGCTGTAGAAAGCACCTTTCGCATCTGCCTGTACAGTGCTTTGGGACTGATCCGGTTCGAGACGATCCGGCAGGCGATACTCCTGATTCCCCTAATGCTGTTGGGATTATTCCTTGGCCTGAAGAGCAGCGACCTGATGGATGAAAAGCTCATCCGCAAAATCGTGATTCTCCTGCTCATTCTCTCAGGAATTGTGCTTGTTGCAAAAAGTATTTAATTTACTCATACAGCTGTCCGTCTACAATTCTTACGATACGCTTCGCGGACTGTGCCACTCCCAGATCATGTGTGATCATTACGATCGTGTTGCCCATGTCGTTTAATTCCCGGAACAGCTTCAGTACCTCCTTGCCGCTGGTCTGGTCCAAGGCGCCGGTAGGCTCATCCGCCAGCAGGATCGCCGGCACTGTATTCAACAGATTTTTTACCAAAGAAAAAAACAGGCAATGCCAAAGACCCTCTGTTCGAGGGTGCGGTCACGCTGTTGGCAAGACTGATTGCACCGGTCATGACAGATGCCGCCATTACCGATCTCTCCCTCATCGGCTCTATCCTGATCTTCTGCGTGGGTGTGAACCTTGTCTAGGATAAGAAATTCCGCGTGGCAAATATGCTTCCGGCGGTTGTTCTGCCAAATAGAACCACATTTAGCATATCAGCTTCATTTGCATATGTAAAACTGATTTGTGCTGGTGTCAATTCCGGTGGTATCAAATTTTCTTTGATTGCATCTGTATGTATTTTATAATTCAATTTTGATATTTCACTGTTTAGATTCCAATTTAATGAAAAGCGGCTATTTTCATCTGCTTTCAGCCTTTTATAATCCATGATTATATAAAGTTTAAATTCTGCTGAAATCCATGATGCAAATTCAAATGCGATATCTGAATGTGCATAAGTGCCACCATAACGTCCGGATTTACATACGATTCCTATTGCCCCAGTAGTCTCTATCCATTTTGTAGGTGACATTGTAAATGCATTAGATCCCGCCTGATTTCTAAAGGAGTCGAATTCGACCCCTTTAAAGTTATTATTATGTAATTTTTCCCATAAACCAAGAAACTCTATTGTGTCTTTGCTTCTCATCCAATTTTTAATTACATCCTTTGGCTCCACTTCCCAATGTGACCATTTTGCTGACGCCAGCAAAATGGTCTTCCACACTAATTCCGTTATTTTTACAAGAAAGCATTCCCTTTTTTACAACATTTTCGAAATTTCTCCATTGAATATAGTCCAATAATGTCATTAATTCTCGTGCATACCAATACTCAATGCCATCCGCTTCATGTCGGATATCATCAAATTTTCTTCTGTACAATTCAATTATTCTCTTTTCCATTCAAATTTCCTCCTCTTATGAACATATTGCTGACGCCAGCAATATGTTTTTTACTATTAATTTCTTCAATTACTCTATCACATTCTCCTTTGTGTTCCTCATCTTGTCATAATACGCCTTATACCTGTATATCGTCCTCTCGCTGACATTATTTCGTTTTGCAATCTCTATCATAGCCATGCCGTTCTCATAGCAATCAACAAAATCATTGTAGATTGCCATCCATTTTGCATTGTGCTTCTGCCTTCCACTTAATTTACGATTTTTATAATATTCCAGTTCTTCGCGTAACTCGGCGTTTTCATTTTCTAATTCTTCAATTCTTTTTAATGCTTCCTCAAGTGTTATAACCTTCTCCACTTCATTGTTCCTCCGTTTATGTCATTCTCGTTTTGTCTATATTATATATTGCTAATCAGCATTAGTCAATTTGATTTTGTCATCCAATCCATCATTATCTTTAAATTAGATAAGATAGATATTATTCATATCAGTCTTAATAATCTCAGTATTATAACCTTGTCCTTTTGACACTTCCATAACCGTATATCCTGTGTTTCTCTCCACGCGGAAAACTGCCATAGCTTCATCAACTCCTTTGCTGCATATTTGTTACAATCTGTTCCATAACCTATCCTGTATTTAGACTTCCGGTTCTGACTGCTTTGCTGTCTTTGCAGCTTTTTCCTTCTTATCTACGGGTTCGACTTCACTGTCTTCTTTTTCTTCACCGATGCCGTAGTGGGCACGTACCTTTTCGTCAATCTCTGCCAGCATATCCGGATGTTCTGTCAGGAACTGCTTTGCATTCTCACGTCCCTGTCCGATCTTATTCTCATTGTAAGCAAACCACGCACCGCTCTTTTGTACAATGCCGACATTCGCTGCCAGATCGAGAATATCCCCGACAGCGGAAATACCCTTGCCGAACATAATATCAAATTCTGCTTCCTTAAACGGCGGCGCAACCTTATTCTTTACAACCTTGACTCTTGTACGGTTACCGATCACTTCACCACCCTGCTTTAAAGTTTCAATTCTTCTGACATCCATTCTGACAGAAGCGTAGAACTTTAACGCACGACCGCCGGTTGTTGTTTCCGGATTACCGAACATAACACCTACTTTTTCACGCAGCTGATTGATAAAGATAACCACGCAGTTATTCTTGCTGACAACCGGTGTCAGCTTTCTTAATGCCTGTGACATCAGACGCGCCTGAAGACCGACATGGGAATCTCCCATATCGCCGTCAATTTCCGCTTTCGGAACGAGTGCCGCAACGGAGTCCACGATAATAATATCTACCGCACCGGAACGCACCATCGTTTCGGTAATCTCAAGTGCCTGCTCACCGCTATCCGGCTGTGAAATATATAAATTGTCAATGTCGACACCGATATTCTTTGCATAAACCGGGTCCAGAGCGTGTTCAGCATCAATAAAGCCCGCAATACCGCCGCGCTTCTGAACTTCGGCTACCATATGTAATGCTACCGTTGTCTTACCACTTGATTCCGGTCCGTAAATCTCAACAACTCTGCCTCTCGGAACGCCCCCCAGTCCCAAAGCAATATCAAGGCTTAAAGAACCTGTCGGAATGGATTCTACATTCAGATTCACATTCGATTCGCCCAGCTTCATAATAGAACCTTTACCAAACTGCTTCTCAATATTAGATATCGCTGCATCCAGCGCTTTTAACTTCTCATCACTTGCCATAAATTCATACCTGCTGTAGAACTTCTACAGCGCAAACTCTACGGAACAGGTTGTTTGCATTCTTCCTTCCTTCTGATAATTTCCTGTCCTGCCGTAATTGAACATCTGTTCGTTATGATTAATATACACTATTTCACTCAGGCTGTCAAGCAAAAAACGAACAAATATTCGTGTGCTGTATAAAAAATACTGGAATATTTGCATAATCACATTTTATCACAATCTATCCCAGTATGTAAAGTTTTTATTTTATTTTTATTTTGAAACTATATTACAGATTCCTGTACATTTATTCTGAAACGACCCCAAGTGCCAGTGCCAGTGCCTCGCAGGCTGCCTGTCTTCGGATTTCTTCACGGCTGCCCGTAAATTGAAAACGTGCCGCATATACACTTCCTTCAAATGCAATGCCGATATAAACCAGCCCCACCGGATTGCCTTCATCCGGGTCGGGTCCCGCAACTCCCGTAACCGAAACTGCCAGACTGCTCTGTGCCGCTGCCGCAGCTCCTGCCGCCATTTCCTGCGCTACCTGTGCGCTGACAACCGTATACTGCTTCAAGGTATCCTCACGGACTCCCAGAAGCTTCTTTTTGGCTTCGTTGGAATAAGTAATATAGCCTTCTTTAAAACAGGCAGAGGCACCGGCAACACTGACGATTGCCGATGCAATCATGCCGCCGGTACAGGACTCCGCCGTTGTCACCGTCAAGTTTTTCTTTTTTAAAAGTTTTACCAGCTTTTCCGCTGTTTCTGACTGTTCCATTATTTTGACGACCCTTCTAAAAATACCTTATAATTCTTTGCAATATAGTCTACCAGTGAAATCACCGTCAGCGCCAGTGCCACATAAATGAGGATTGTTCCAAGGATATTTAACCAGCCAAGCTTTAGATTAATATTAAAAATAATAACAATAACCATAAGCATCTGGAAGGTTGTCTTGAACTTTCCCCAGTAGCTTGCCGCAATGACAATTCCATTGTCAGATGCAACCAGTCTGAAACCGCTTATGATAAACTCTCTTGCAATGATAATCAAGACACTCCATAACTCTGTGGTACGCCGTTCCTCTTTCATTCGCCCTCAGAGTTTCTTCACTTCCTGATATGAACTTAGGAATAGTCGGAATAAAGCTGTCTGCACCTTCTTCCACATTTTCAGTACCAGCAGCCCTGCTCTTGTCTTCATCATGCTCTGCCTCATCATAAGCAGCCTTTATATCATCCTGCATAAACGCATCACTGTCATAGTCAGAATCCGCCTGCATCTGCTTTAATTCTGTTACTGTAACCTTAACCTTTCTGTCAGCATCGGGGTCTTTGATATATGGTGGAAGTCCCTCTGTCTTTTGTCGGTCATACGTCTGTGCTTTATCATCATTGTAAACATCTGTATCATTCAGGCTTTCATTCATACTTTCTTTACCTTTGTTAATGCCTGTATCTTCATCTGCTGATACATTTTCAGACTGTGCCTCTTTATTTATGGCTTCATCTTCTTTGATAATATCCGCTGAACTTATAAGGCTGAATTCAAATGTACCTTTATTATCCTCCTGCTTCATAAGTGCCACCGGCATAATCATATCAGAATATCTGTCTATATTTTCACAATCTGCATACGAATATACACCATTGACACAAAGCTCATCTGATATCATCTGCCATGCAGACATTTTCTTATCTATGCTGGCTACACCACCTACCATAATAAGCTTTTCCCTTGCTCTTGTCATTGCAACATATAGCACACGCTCTTCCTCTGATATTGAGTCCCTTAATATCTTTCTTGCTATTGCCCCTTTAATAAGTGTAGGTGTCTTGGTCTGTCTTGTGAGGTTGACATAATCAGTTCCTATTCCAAGTCGCTGACGCATGCCGAGGGAAAATTTCCCCACCTTCTTCTTATCTTCCGGATCAAGCCCCACGAGCCGGATGCTCTCTTTTATCTTCTCATCTGTGATTTTCTTCTGCAGACGCGCAAGAAGCTTCAGGTTCTGAAAGCCTGAATAATCCCGCAGAAAACCCGGATGTTCAATAATAATTCCAATTCCCTGTGGGATATCCACATCCTTCCCCACCTGTTTGCCACGAACCAGGATTTTCCCCGCATCCGGCAGGACAAAACCACAGATGCTTTTAAAAAGAACTGTCTTGCCGCTTCCGTTCCTTCCGATGATTCCATATATTTTTCCGGGTGTGACAGAAAGGCTCACATGGTCCAGAACCGTCTGTTCCCCGAACCTTTTTACGACATCCTGTATTTCTATCAAATTTTCCATTCTCTAAATCCTCTCTGCCTTCAGCAAATGTTCTATAAGCCTGACTCAATAGCGTCAAGTGTGTATGTCTTCGATTTTTTCATAATGATAAATCCGGTCACCAGAATAATTGCGATTTCAACCGCAAGAATATACCACAGCGGAACTGCATCATCGCTCCTTAAATAAGCATAGGTGGTCGTCCAGTGCAGTGGTGACAGAACTCTGAGCTTAGGCAGCCTCACCACATCAATCATATTGGAAAAAACAATCCAGCCAATGGCCACTGCTGATCCATATATTCTGCTCCCAAGCATGTTTCCAAGAAAGACAACAAGACCAAGCAGCGTACCCACAAGTACATTCAGTCCGTAGGTAATCAGACAGGCAGCAAGTGGCGTATAGGCTTCCACGATTTCCTTGTGCATCACCACTCCGGCCAGTCCGTTATTTTCTGCACACATCCGGATAATACCGCCCCAGTCCGTAGAAAATCCGACCTGCGGAATGAGTACCAGAACTGTCGTCAGTGCAGTCCACAGAAAATATACCAGATTCGCGGCAACAATGTAGGCAAGCTGTCCGGCAAACCAGCGCAGCCGCCCTGTCCTCACCAGAACAAACATCTGCTGGTCATCCATAAACGGGGCATTACAAAACAATAAAACCACCCCAAAATAAAAAAGCATCCGCGTTATTCCGTCATCCATCTGAAAAGCGAAAAAATATGGTGTCACCGCTAGTCCCACATCCTGCGCATACTGCCTTAAATAATCTTCCCGGATAAATGTGAAAACCAAAACGGACAAAAAGACGATGAATACCCGGTAGCTGCTTTTCCACTTTCTGAAATTGTTACACATACTCCTAAGCATTTTCCATCCTCCTTATAATCTGCCTTGCCGCAATCTTCCACAAAACAAAGTAGATACAGCCTGTATACGCCAGAGCATAAAGCATCTGCCAGATTCCTCCCCCCAGAAATTCCGCATTGCCAAAGTATACCCATGCCGGCAGAATTGGTCCCAGCTCCAGCGGAGCATATTTATTGGACAGGCAGATGACCATGTAATAAATAAGAATGGGCATTGCCGTCCCGACAAATATATTGGGAATACATGCCGTCACCGTCATCGCCAATCCTGCGAGAACCGCACCCAGCAGGGACAGTAGCAGAGCATTCCAGATATTCTGGATAAAGTAAGCATGATTCTGCGAAAACATAGCATAAAACGAGCCTTTTATCGGCCAAAGCGTAAAAATCATGAGCAGTTCATACAATGCCATACCGCCAAGCATGCTTGCACAGCCGCCAAGGGCTGCAGAAAAAAGATGCCCCCTGATATACTTTTTTGCATCACCTCTTACGACTGCGTATCTGGTAAAACCACTGTTACAGTCCTCACAGTAACTGAGACCTCCGCCAATCACGCAGAGCAGATAAAACAGGATAATGAACCCGGAACTGGATACGACGGAAAAAGCATCCTGCAGATTCGCAGAATCCCCGTCTGAGCGGATAAAAGCAATTCCGCTCATATACAGTGTCAGTGCCATTCCAAGTGTGCAGATATATATTTTTCGATTCTGAAACATGCGAAGTACATTTGTTGTAAAATACCGGTTCATATTTCTCCCCCCTCATTTGGTCTGCAGAACTTCACCTGTATAGGCATCATAAATAGCTATATATTTCTCTTCGGAATCATAATTCACCTCACCATAGTGAGTGACTGTCTGCGAATAATAACATGCCCATACCGGACACATATGGTACAATTCCGTTTCTTTATCGTAAACCGGCAGATATTCCAGCGAAACCTCCGACAGCTTCATTTCACCGGTTTCCTCCTTTGACTTCATCATCTCTACCTGTTTTTCTATAATGTCCGCCGGACGAAGAATCTCCTGTTCGGTTCCCATTTTCTCCAGCTCATACGTTGGTGCAGACTGAAAATATGCAATTCCATCCCTGTCTACACTTACTTCACACACGCTTGAACGGAAAGTGGTATCGTTTGTAAGTTTTCCATCCCCCGGATCATATCTAAGACCCGGAATGCCAAAGTAATCCTGATAAAGAAATATCGCATACGAGAAATTCCTATTTTCTTCTTCCTCCGGTGTGTGATTGTCGAATTTATCAAGATCCAGCCATGATATTCTCTTATTCTTTTCATCCAGTGTATAGCAGTCCACTGTATCACTGACCTGAATTCCCATTTTTTCTGCATAATCCACTGCCAGCTGTTCACTCTCTTTTATCGAACCGAACGCCAGCTCTCTGCCGGTTTTGTACAGTTCTCTGTTGTCTCCCTTATAATCTCCGCAGAAGTCTGACTGATTTAAGGAAACATACCCGCGTTCAGTTGAATAACTAAATCTGTCCGGTAAAACATAAACATTGTCCTCATGATTTGAAATCTCTACATAATAAATTTTTTCCCCTTCACTGTTCCTGTAACACTCTACATCCTTCTCCTCATATTTCCACCCTGCTTCGTTCATCATTTTCTGAATCAGCTCATGTGCCTCTTCTTCTGATTCTGTATAATTTTTTTCTGTCGCATACCAGTCGGAAAGCTTCCATTCCGAAAGCCCCCATAACCGGACATCTGCATCTACCATTAACAGATCATCCACCTGACAGGTCAGATGATCTGGAATTTTCTCAACATCATCTGTATCAAACTCTGTAAGCTCCTGTTTGGCGACCCCCTCCATCTGATTCTGGTGCTCTGTGCCATTCTGCTCGGGAAACTCCGTTGGCGCACAGGCTGTCAGAACAAGACAGGCACTTGTCAGCATAATAACTGCACAATTTTTTCTTCCCATCTTTCTTTCCCCCTCCAATAAGCAGATGCGCCAAATGCCGCATCTGCTTATCATAACTTCTTATGGTTCCCAAGTTCCTCCTACTGAAACCGTAATTCCACCGTTTGATGAAGGATTATAACCATATAAACTTACATTTTCATCTTTTTTTACCGTTTTATTGTAAATAACTGTACACGTTCCTAAGCCTCTTTGTTCAGTATACTCCGCTGTAAATCCCTTATCTGCTACATGTGTACGGTACTTAATTGAGGCAGACGGATAATTCATTTCCGTAACATGCACAGATGCATAGGCTGTACTTCCAGTTTTTGCTTTATAGGCTGTATTTTGAACATTTTCCGGCATGAGACCAAATGAATATCCATAGGTTGCTGCCATAACGCTTGTTGTTGAAAACATGGTTAACACTAACCCTAAGCAAAGTGCTTTTTTTAATTTGTTTTTCATTGTTATTTCCTCCTATAAAGTACGTTTTCCCACTCCAACACATTAAGATACATTTTTACATACACATCAGGCTTTTCCACCTTCTGCATCTTCTGCCGGGCATATTCCAGTTGTTCATCTGTATGCCCCATAACACGCAACAACATCTTTCTTGTGACTTCATACGCCGGGGCAGCGGTATTCAACACCAAAATCCCCTGATCTGTCAGAAAGATTTCCTTGTCCGGGGTAGTTCCCGGCAATAGGGTCAGTTCTTTGATGAATCCGGCTTCCCCGATGGTATGTAGTCAGTTTCAAGGACATTGCTGCAAATTTAAAAAAATAATCTTGTATCTTTGCATTACTTAACGACAAAGTATTCATTTCTAAACGATATA
>ENA-UESS01000722-UESS01000722.1-human-gut-metagenome-genome-assembly--contig:-NODE-722-length-14534-cov-24.057757_pt1 | contig 14534 bp, 14 predicted proteins | sample MGYA00243004_ERZ508005 | MGnify/ENA primary metagenome ERZ508005 (study PRJEB26167, sample SAMN06115471) | human gut metagenome | host: Homo sapiens | place: China:Guizhou | collected 2016-06-29...
GGCTCTGACCGATTATGTCGGAAAAATCTGCGATGTAGAAAGGGAACTCTATACGACACAGCGGTTGATCGCCAATCTGGACTACCAGATGCAGCGGCTTGGACACCCAAGGGAAGTCGATCCTCCAGAACCAACAGACGGCGGAAATCCGTTCGTTCAAAACGGCGGCTGGTATATGGTTTTTCTTCTGGGGATCCCCATCTCTGGTGTTGTTCGAAGCATCTCGTTGGGCATTGTTATTGCGATCGCTCTCGGTGTGTTCGGAACGGTCTGGGGAAACATCTACCAGCGTGCTGCGGATAGGGAAATACGCAACGAAAAATGGGCAAAGTATGATAGTGCCGTGGCTGCAGACAAAAAGAGAGTAGAAAAAGAACGTGCTTACAGGAAACAGCTCCAGAGTGAAAAGGAACTGCTGCTGCAGCAGCAGGCAAAACTGGAGCAGGCCCGGGCAAGACTGTATTCCCGCGGAACGATCCACGAAGCCTACAGAAGCCTGATCCCCATGGCGTGTTTCCACCACTATCTCTCAACGGGCATTACGAACACACTGGAAGGAAAGAAAGGCTGCTATGACCGGTTTGATGAGGATTCGTGGAGGCACGCTGTCCTTACAAATTTACAGCAGGCAGTACGAGAACTGCGAAAGCTGCAGCAGGTCAATCAGGGCCTTTATGAATGCCTGAACCAGAGCAATCATACCCTGAACCGCATTGAGCAGGGAAACCAGAGGATCTATGGGCAGCTGGACGCTGTGAGGACAAATACCGAACTGACCGCATATAATAGCCGGGTATCGGCACTTGCGAACAGTGCGATGACCTATATGTATTACGACAGAAATTATCGCTGATGCGCTTTCCCGAAAAGGCCTTAGTCCATAAACCCTGCCTTTTCCAGGGCCGTGAGGATCAGGGGGATCAGCACCAGCTGGGCGATGATGCCCGGCACGGCGGTGAGCAAGGCACCGGACAGAAACGCGCTGAACGGGAAGCTGCTGCCGGTCAGGCCTGCCAGCACGAAGCGCACAGCACCCCACACCAGACGCCCCGCCACCATGGCGGTGACGAGAGCGGCATACATCATGGGCAGGGTGTGCTTCACTCTGCGCCAGACAAGGCCGGACACAAGGCCGTAGGCGGCCAGCTCAAAGGCCATGGAGACGGCGATGGGAAACATCGGCGGCATGCCGAACAGCACCGAGCGCAGCAGCGGAGCCACAAAGCCCACGGCCAGCCCCCAGGGGCCGCCCAGCACAAAGCCGCACAGCAGAATGGGAAAATGCATGGGGCACAGCATGTTGCCCACCTGCGGCACATGGCCGGTGACCATGGGCAGCACAAAGGCCAGCGCAAGGAACAATGCCGCCAGCACGATGCGGCGGGCGGGCGAAACAGTCTTGGTGTTCATGAAAAAGTCCTCCTTTGCACAAAAAAAGGGGCCTGCTCCCGGCGTTCCGACCGGAAACAGACCCCTTCGTGGCGTCTTTTGAAAAAATACTCTGGACAAAAATATCCTCCGCATGGAGAAAACGGACTTCTGCCCGCACACCCGGCTCCGTGCCGGATTTTGACAAAATTATAGCAAATGCCCCGGCGGCTGTCAAGATGCGGCAAACGACCCGCAAATTGACCAAAAAGCGGAACTTTTCGGGCAAGATTTCCCCGTGTATGTACATTTTGCATGAAGGAACTTGACCTTTTTGCATAGAATAGCTAATATAAACTTGAAAAAGAGCGCACTGCTGGGACACACCTGCCCGGCAGGGCGTAAAACGGCTTTTTTGGAACGCTTGCAAATCTGAGGTTCATACGGGAGGACCATCATGACAAATGCAGAAAAACTTACCCTGGCAAAGCACGCCTGTCACATCCGCATGGGCGTGATCGAGGGCACGCACAGCGCAAAGTGCGGTCATCCGGGCGGCAGTCTGGACATCGCCGAGCTGCTGAGCTACCTCTATTTCGTGGAAATGAACATCGACCCGAAGGATCCGAAGAAGGCCGACCGCGACCGTCTGGTGCTGTCCAAGGGCCATGCCGCTCCGGCACTGTACGCTGCTCTGGCAGAGCGCGGCTACTTCCCGGTGGAGGACCTCAAGACCCTGCGCAAGATCGGCAGCTACCTGCAGGGCCACCCCAACATGAACGAGACGCCGGGTGTGGACATGTCCACCGGCAGTCTGGGCCAGGGCATCTCTGCAGCCTGCGGCATGGCACTGGGTGCCAAGCACGCAGGCAAGCCCATCAACGTGTTTGCCGTCGTGGGTGACGGCGAGGTGGAAGAGGGTGAGTGCTGGGAGGCCTTTATGTTTGCCGCCCACTACGGCCTGAGCAACCTGTGCGTGTTCTTGGACCGCAACTTTTTTAATGATACGGCGACCACCGAGACGGTCATGAGCAGCGAGCCGCTGGAAGAGAAGATGAAGGCCTTCAACTTCAACGTGCTGACCATCAATGGCCACGACTATGACCAGATCGAGGCCGCCATCCAGGCTTTCCATGCCGAGAACGACAAGCCCACCTGCATCATCATGGACACCACCAAGGGCAAGGGCGTTTCCTTTATGAGCAACTCCGTGGACTGGCACGGCAAGGGCCCCAACGACGACGAATACAAGGTCGCTATGGAAGAACTAAACGCCGCCTACGCCGCGCTGGAACAGGAGGAGAAGTAAGATGGCAGACGTGAAAAAGATCGCTACCCGTGAAAGCTACGGCAACACCCTGAAGGAGCTAGCCGCTGAGGGCCACGACGACCTGGTGGTGCTGGACGCTGACCTGGCTGCCGCCACCAAGACCGGCATGTTCCGCAAGGCTTACCCGGACCGCCACTTTGACTGCGGCATTGCCGAGGGCAACATGATGGGCGTGGCCGCCGGCCTGTCCACCATGGGCTATGTGCCCTTTGTTTCCAGCTTTGCCATGTTTGCCGCCGGCCGTGCCTTTGAGCAGGTGCGCAACTCCATCGGCTACCCCCACCTGAACGTGAAGATCGGTGCCACCCACGGCGGCATCTCGGTGGGTGAGGACGGTGCATCCCATCAGTGCTGCGAGGACTTTGCCCTCATGCGCAGCATCCCCGGCATGACCGTCATCTGCCCCGCCGATGACGTGGAGGCCCGCGCCGCTGTGCGTGCCGCCTACGCCATGGAAGGCCCGGTCTACCTGCGCTTCGGCCGTCTGGCGGTGCCCGTGTTCCACGATGCCGACAACTACCACTTTGAGATCGGCAAGGGCGAGCAGATCACCGAGGGCAATGACATTGCCATCATCGCCACCGGCCTGATGGTCAACGAGGCCCGCATCGCTGCCCAGCAGCTGGCCGCCGAGGGTATCCATGCCCGCGTCATCAACATCCACACCATCAAGCCGCTGGACGAGGAGATCGTCCTGAAGGCGGCCAAAGAGTGCGGCAAGGTGATCACCACCGAGGAGCACAACGTCATCGGCGGTCTGGGCGAAGCCGTGTGCGCCGTCCTGTCCGAGAAGCTGCCCACCCCCGTGCGCCGCGTGGGCGTGCAGGATGTGTTCGGCTGCTCCGGCCCCGCATGGGACCTGCTGGCAAAGTACGGCCTGGATGCTGCCACCATCTGCAAGACCGCACATGAGATGCTGAACAAGTAAAACCGATTTTGCAGCGCGCTGCCGTGCCTGAGTGCCCGGCGGCGCGTTTTTGTGTGACCCGGTCACGGAAAAACATGCGGCATCCGGGGTATACTGATGCTGTCAGAAAAACAAACACCTTTTACGGAGGGATAAAATATGGCAGTTGTGACCATTACGACCGAAAACTTTGCGCAGGAGGTGCTGCACAGCGACAAGCCGGTGCTGCTGGACTTCTGGGCCAGCTGGTGCGGCCCCTGCCGCATGCTCAGCCCCATCGTGGATGAGGTGGCCGAAGAGCGCACCGACGTCAAGGTGGGCAAGGTGAATGTGGACGAGCAGCCGGACCTGGCGGCACAGTTCGGGGTGATGAGCATCCCCAACCTGCTGGTGTTCGAGCAGGGCAAGCTGGTGCGTCAGGCCGTGGGTGCCCGCCCCAAGGCCGGTGTGCTGGAGCTGCTGGGTTAAGATGTGCTGACTGAGCCATCCGCAGGAGACTGCGGGTGGCTTTTTTGTGTTCGCCCGCCGTCAACTCTTGCGGCCCGGCGGTGAAACATTTTCGCCTTTCTGTACAAACGCACCGAAAAAATGTAAGATGGAGCTGCAAACACTGTCACTTTCCTGCTTTACAACTTTACCAAGATAAAGTAAAATGAAGACAGAACACACCCGGGTGTGCCCATTGTGTGCGGAAGGTGCCGCACCCACCGGCCGGGAGGACCGGTGCAGGATGGTGTAAGAAGAACAGGGGGATCCGACATGGAATTTGATCTTTCGACGCTGCAGCCCAAGGAGCGTGCCTCCTTTGCACTGCGGGCGCTGTACGAGGCCGCAGGGTGCCGCAAGTACCACATGGGCCGGTTTGAGGAGTACAGCCTGTATCAGGCCAACCGCAGCTTTCTTTCGTCGGAGCAGGTCATCACCTTCACCGACCTGGACGGCCGTCTGCTGGCTCTCAAGCCGGACGTGACCCTCTCCATTGCCAAAACGGCGCAGCCCGCCCCCGGCGAGACGCTGCGCTACTACTACCACGAAAACGTCTACCGCCCCTCGGCAGAGAGCCACACCTTCAAGGAGATCGGCCAGATGGGTCTGGAATTTCTGGGCGGTGTGGGCGAAGCGGAAGTGCAGCAGGCCGTGTGTCTTGCGGCACAGTCGCTGGGGCAGCTGGGCACCGACTGGGTGCTGGAAGTGAGCCACATGGGCTATCTGTTCGGCCTGCTTGATGCTTTGCAGGTGCCGGAGGATGCCCGCGCGGGCCTGCTGCGCAAGCTGGGCCAGAAAAACGCCCACGAGCTGCGGGCCGCTGCCTTCGCCGCCGGGCTGGACGAGGACGCCGCCGACACCCTGTGCCGGGTGCTGACCCTCTGCGGCGGCTACGCCGACACCCTGCCCCGTGCCGAAGCCCTGTGCCGCAACGACGCCATGCGGGCCGCGGTGGCAGAGCTGCAGGGGCTGGCCAGGCCGCTGGAACAGGCGGGCGGTGCCATCCGGCTGGACCTGACCTTGGCCGGTGAGATGGAATACTACAACGGCCTTGTTTTTCAAGGTTACCTCAAAGCCCTGCCCCGCCCCCTGCTCAAGGGCGGCCGGTACGACCTGCTGATGCAGCAGTTCACCCCCGGTGCCGGTGCCATTGGCTTTGCGGTCTATCTGGACGAGCTGGACCGCCTGAGCGCTCCCCTGCCGCCGGTGCAGAAGAACAGCACCGACAAGGTGATGCTGAACGTGGCCCTGCCCAAGGGCCGTCTGGGCGACAAGGTCTACAATCTGCTGGCCGGCATCGGCTACGGCTGCCCGGAGGACTACAACGCTACCCGCAAGCTGGTGGTGGAGAACCCGGCGGCCGGCATCCGCTACTTCCTCGTCAAGCCCAGCGATGTGGCCATCTACGTCGAACACGGCGCGGCGGATGTGGGCATCGTGGGCAAGGACATCCTCACCGAGGCGGAAGCCGACGTGTACGAGCTGCTGGACACCGGCCTTGGCAAATGCCGCATGTGCGTGGCGGCCCCGGCCGATTATCAGGACGACCCTGGCCGACCGGTGCGGGTAGCCACCAAATTCGTCAACATTGCAAAAGCCTACTACGCCTCGCAGGGGCGGGACATCGACATCATCAAGCTGAACGGCTCCATCGAGCTGGCCCCGATCCTGGGCCTGTCGGATGTCATTGTGGATATCGTGGAGACCGGCACCACCCTGCGGGAGAACGGCCTGAAGGTGGTCACCGAATTTTTGCCCATCTCGGCCCGGTTCATTGCCAACAAGGCGAGCTACCAGTTCAAGCACGCTGAAATGGACACCATGCTGGAAAAGCTGCGGGCGCAGCTGCAGAACAAGGAGGAAGCAAGATGATCAAGCTGTACAACTTCGACGAGCTGAAGCCCGAAGAGATCCTGAACCGCGACATCCGCGCCGAGAAGAACGTGGAGGACGTGGTGGACGGCATCATTGCCGATGTGCGTGCCCGGGGCGACGAGGCCCTGAAGGACTACGCCCTGAAATTTGACGGAGCCGTCATTGAAAACCTGCAGGTCACACAGGAAGAGATCGACGAGGCCTTTGCGGGCATGGACCCCTATTTCCTCGAGACTCTGCGGCAGGCGGCGGCCAACATCGAGAACTTCCACCGCCAGCAGGTGCACAAGAACTTTGTGGTGAACGACAAGCCCGGCATCGTGCTGGGGCAGAAGTACACCCCCATTGAAAAGGCGGGCGTGTATGTGCCCGGCGGCACGGCGGCTTACCCCTCCACCGTGCTTATGGATGTGATCCCCGCCAAGGTGGCGGGCGTGGCAGAGATCGTCATGACCACCCCCGCCGGGAAGGACGGCAAGGTGAACCCGGTCATTCTGGCCGCCGCCGCCACGGCAGGCGTGACCAAAATTTTCAAGACCGGCGGCGCACAGGCTGTGGCGGCGCTGGCCTATGGCACCCAGAGCATCCCTGCCGTGGACAAGATCGTGGGCCCCGGCAACATCTATGTGGCTACTGCCAAGCGCAAGGTGTTCGGCAAGGTGGGCATTGATATGATCGCAGGCCCCAGCGAGATTCTGGTGCTGGCCGACGGCGGCTGCAACCCCGCCTGGGTGGCTGCCGACCTGCTGAGCCAGGCCGAGCACGACAAGCTGGCCAGCCCCGTACTGGTCACCGACAGCGCCGACCTCGCCAAGGCCGTGCAGGCCGAGCTGGAAGTGCAGATCCCTCAGCTGCCCCGCGCCGCCATCGCCCGCGCCAGCGTGGACGACAACGGCAAGATCATCGTCTGCACCGACCTGCACAAGGCCATCGAAGCCTGCAACATCATCGCCCCGGAGCATCTGGAAGTGTGCGTGGAGGACCCCTTCGGCGTGCTGAACGAGATCAAAAACGCGGGCAGCATCTTCCTGGGCCGCAACGTGCCGGAGGCACTGGGCGATTACTTCGCCGGCCCCAACCACACCCTGCCCACCAGCGGCACGGCCCGCTTCTCCAGCCCGCTGGGCGTGGACGACTTCGTCAAGAAGTCCAGCTTCCTCTACTACACCCGCGAGGCACTGGGCGAAGTGGCCCCCCGCATTGCCGACTTTGCGGAGCGCGAGGGCCTGCACGCCCACGCAAAGAGCGTGACCATCCGGTACGAGAAGTAAAAGAGGCGAGGTCGTTCGCCATAACAGAATAGACCTGAGGAAACCATTATGAGCCGTTTTCTTTCCCCCACCCTGTCCGCTGTCACCCCCTATACGCCGGGCGAACAGCCGCAGGACCAGCAGTACATCAAACTGAACACCAACGAAAGCCCTTATCTGCCGTCCCCGGCGGTGGTGGCGGCGGTGAGTGAAGCCGAGGTGGAAAAGCTCCGCCTTTACTCCGACCCCGCCTGTGCCGACCTGCTGCGGGCAGCGGCGGCCCATTTTGGCCTGCAGCCGGATCAGATCATGCCCGGCAACGGCAGCGACGAGAACCTGTTCTTTGCGCTGCGGGCCTTCTGCGACGAGCAGCACCCGCTGGCCTATGCCGACATCACCTATGGCTGCTACGGCGTGTGGTGCGGGCTGCTGCACATCCCCAGCCACATCATCCCGCTGAAGGATGATTTCACGCTGGACCCGAAGGACTACGATGGCCTGCACCAGACCATCGTCATCGCCAACCCCAACGCCCCCACCGGCCTTGCCCTGCCGCGCAGCGCCATCGAGGGCATCCTGCAGGCCAACCTCGACAACGTGGTCATCGTGGACGAGGCCTATGTGGACTTTGGCGGCGAGAGCTGCGTGCCCCTCATCGACCGGTACGAGAACCTGCTGGTGGTGCAGACCTTTTCCAAGTCCCGCCAGCTGGCCGGTGCCCGGCTGGGTCTGGCCATGGGCAATGCAAAGCTCATTGCCGACCTGAACCGGGTCAAGTTCAGCCTGAACCCCTACAACATCAACCGCCTGACCCTGAAGGCCGGGCAGGCCGCGCTGGAAGATACGGCCTACTTTGACCGCACCCGTGCCGCCATCGTGGACACCCGCAGCTGGACGAAGCAGCAGCTGGAAGCCCGCGGCTTTGCAGTGCTGGACAGCCGGTCCAACTTCCTGTTTGCAAGTACGGACCGGAAAGACGGCGGAACACTATACAAAGAGTTGAAGGAAAACGGCATTCTGGTGCGGCATTTTGACGCACCCCGCATCGCCAACTGGCTGCGCATCACCATCGGCACGCCGGAGCAGATGCAGGCTCTTGTGGAAACACTGGACAAAATTCTGGAGGAATGAACCATGGAAAACCGGATGATCTCTCTGGAACGCAACACCAACGAGACCCAGATCGACCTGACGCTGGATCTGGACGGCTCCGGCCGTTACGAGATCGACACGGGGTGCGGCTTCCTGAACCACATGCTGGAGCTGTTTGCCCGGCACGGCCGGTTCGATCTGGTGCTCACCTGCCACGGGGACGTGGAGGTGGACTACCACCACACCACCGAGGATGTGGGCATCGCGCTGGGGCAGGCGTTTGCCCGGGCGCTGGGCGATATGCGCGGCATCCAGCGCTACGGCAGCTTCTACCTGCCCATGGACGAAGCGCTGGTCCTGTGCGCGGTGGACCTGTCCGGCCGCTGCACCCTGAACTGGGACATCCACTGCACCACCGAGAAGGTGGGCGATTTTGACGTGGAGTGCGCCAAGGAATTCTGGCTGGGCTTTGCCCGCAGCGTGCCCGCCACCGTCCACTTTGTACAATTTGCGGGCGAAAATACTCACCACATCCTCGAAGCCTGCTTCAAGGGGGCCGGTCACGCGCTGAGCGCGGCAGTGAAGATCGACGAAGCCCACAAGGACGAGATCCCCTCCACGAAAGGACTGCTGGTATGATCGCGATCATGGATTACGGCGTGGGCAACCTGTTCAGCCTGAAATCCAGCCTTGCACAGCTGGGGCAGGACACGGTGGTCACCGCCGACCCCGATACCATCCGCACCGCCGACCGGCTCATCCTGCCCGGCGTGGGTGCCTTTGGCGACGCCATGGACAAGCTGGTGGCCACCGGCCTTGTGCCGGTCATCCGGGCCGAAGCGGAAAAAAAGCCGCTGCTGGGCATCTGCCTGGGCATGCAGCTGCTGTTTGAAAAAAGCTATGAGTACGGCGAACACGCGGGCCTGGGATTTATCCAAGGCGAGGTGTGCCCGCTGGAGCCGGACCTTGCGGACAAGAGCCTGAAGGTGCCGCAGATCGGCTGGAACGCACTGCACATCGTCAAGGACGACCCGCTGTTCCAGTATATCCGCGAGGGCGAGTATGTATATTACGTCCACAGCTATTACGGCAAGAACTGTACCGAGAGTACACTGGCGACCAGCGAGTATTCCATCCCGGTCACCGGCGCGGTACGGGCGGGCAAGGTGTACGGCACCCAGTTCCACCCGGAAAAGAGCGGCGACACCGGCCTGCGCATCCTGAAAGCGTTTGCGGAGTTATAAGGAGAATATGATGCAACTGTTTCCAGCCATTGATCTGCGCGGCGGCAAGGTGGTGCGCCTGACCCAGGGCGACTACAGCCGCATGACCGTATACGGTGAGGATCCCTGTGCCCAGGCACGGCAGTTCTTGACCGCAGGCGCAAAGAACCTCCACGTTGTCGACCTGGACGGCGCGAAGGACGGCACCCTTTCCAACTACGACACCATTGCCGCACTGGCCAAACAGGGCGGTCTGTACATCGAGGTGGGCGGCGGCATCCGCACCGAGGAACGCATAGAAAAGTACCTCGCTCTCGGCGTGGGGCGCTGCATCCTGGGCAGTGTGGCGGTGACGGACTTTGCGTTTACCGCCCGGATGCTGCAAAAATACGGCGACAGGATCGCCGTGGGCGTGGATGCCAAGGACGGCTATGTGGCCATCCACGGCTGGAAAGAGGTCAGCGCCGAGCCGGGCGTGGACTTCTGCAGGCGGCTGGCAGACGCCGGGTGCACCGCCATCATCTACACCGATATCGCCTGCGACGGTGCCATGCAGGGCACCAATCTGGCCCTGTACCGCCAGCTGGCAAAGGAGGTGCCCAGCGTGGCCTTTACGGCCAGCGGCGGCATCTCGTCCGAGGCGGAGCTTCTGGAACTGAAAGAGATGGGCACCGCAGCCGCTATTCTGGGCAAGAGCCTGTACACCGGCGCACTGGACCTTGAACGCTGCGTACAACTGGTACAGGATTGAACGGAGGGGAAACCGATATGATCACAAAACGCATCATCCCCTGCCTGGACGTGCGCAGCGGGCGCGTGGTCAAGGGCACGAACTTTGAGGGTATCCGGGATGTGGCCGACCCCGTGGAGATGGCCCGGATGTACAATGCGGCCGGGGCCGACGAGCTGGTGTTTTACGACATCACCGCCAGCTTTGAGGGCCGCACCCTCTTCACCGACATCCTCACCCGGGTGGCCAGCGAGGTGTTCATCCCGCTCACCGTGGGCGGCGGCATCAACACGCTGGAGGACTTTGACCGGGTGCTGAAATGCGGTGCCGACAAGGTCAGCGTCAACTCCGGTGCCCTGCGCGACCCCGACCTGATCCCGGCGGCGGCCCGGCGCTACGGCAACCAGTGCGTGGTGCTCTCGGCGGATGTCAAACGGGTGAACGGCCAGTTCCGGGTATTCGCCAAGGGCGGCCGCGAGGACACCGGCCGGGATGCGCTGGACTGGATCCGCTGGTGCGTGGACCACGGTGCCGGGGAGATCTGCCTGAACAGCATCGACACCGACGGTGTGCGCAATGGCTTTGATCTGGAAATGCTGGACGCTGTGGCGGCCCGCGTAGACGTGCCCATCATTGCCAGCGGCGGTGCCGGAAAAAAAGAGGATTTTCTGGAGCTGTTCCACCACAAGGGCATCGACGCGGGCCTCGCGGCCGGCATCTTCCACCAGAAGCTGCTGACCATCCGGGACCTGAAGGAATATCTGGCGGAGAATGGCGTGGAAATGCGCCTGTAAAAATACGCCGTACCCCTTGCGTTTGCAAGCCGAATACGCTAAACTAGAGCTATCCCCATCCGGGGAGGGAGAAACGACCATGGAGCTGAAATTTGACGAAAAGGGCCTGATCCCTGCCATCGTGCAGGATCACTACACCAAAGAGGTGCTTACCCTCGCGTACATGAACGCTGAGACGCTGGCCCTCACCATTGCCGAAGGTCGCACCGTGTTCTGGAGCCGCAGCCGTCAGGAGATCTGGCGCAAGGGCGAGACCAGCGGCAACGTGCAGCGGGTGGTGTCCATCACTGCCGACTGCGACAAGGACGCACTGGTGGTGGAAGTGGTCAAGTCCGGCCCGGCCTGCCACACCGGGGCCGAGAGCTGTTTCTTCAACGAAGTATACGTCTCCCCGGAGCTGAAACAGTTCAGCTGGCAGGGCCTGTATGAACTGATCAAAGGCCGCAAGGATTCCCCCAAAGAGGGCAGCTACACCACCTACCTGTTTGAAAAGGGCAAGGAGAAGATCCTGAAAAAGGTGGGCGAAGAGTGCACCGAGGTCATCATTGCAGGCGAAAAAGAGGACAAGGAAGAAACCGTTTACGAGATCAGTGATCTGGCCTACCATGTTCTGGTGCTGATGGTCAGCGCCGGCATCACGGTGGAGGACGTGACCCGTGAACTGGAAAAACGACACGTCATTGACCATAAGGTCAAGCAGGAAAGGATGCAGTGAAGCAATTATGGCAGATTATAAGAAGTCCAGTGTCCATTGCCACTCCACCATGTGCGATGGCAAAAATACCTTGCAGGATATGGCAAGCGCTGCGTGCGCGCAGGGCCTGACCACGCTGGGCTTCACCGGCCATAGCTACACCCAGCGCGACCGCGAATACTGCATGAGCCCCAGCCGCACCGCCCAGTACAAGGCCACCATCGCCAAGCTCAAGGCCGAGTACAAGGGCAAGGTGGACATCCTGTGCGGCATCGAGTGGGACATCCTCAGCGAGGACAAGCGCACCGGCTACGATTACTGGATCGGCAGCGCACACCACCTGTACGGCAAGAACACCGGCAAGTATTACGAGATCGACTTCCGCCCGCAGGACCTGTGGGACTGCATCAACGACGACTTCGACGCCGACCCGCTGGCCGCTGTGGAAGCTTACTTTGCCGAGGTGGAAAAGGTGGCCGCCCTCAAGCCGGATATTCTGGCCCACATCGACCTGATCAAGAAGCTGAACGCCAAGGGTGAGTTCTTCGACGAGGAGTCGCCCCGCTACAAGGCCGCTGCTCTCAAGGCCCTGCAGGCCGCAAAGGACAACGACTGCCTGCTGGAAGTGAGCACCGGCGGCGTTTACCGCGGCTACCGCAAGGACTTCTACCCTGGCCCCTGGCTGCTGGGTGAGTGGCAGAAGATGGGCGGCAAGGTGATCATCACCTCCGATTCCCACGACATTGCCAGCCTGACCTACGGCTTTGACGAGGCCGCTGCCGCCATCAAGGCCGCAGGCTTTACCAGCGTGGAGGTGCTCACCGGCCACGGCTTTGAGACGCAGGAGCTGTAAAGAGCACGATTGGAATTGCCGCCGCTTGCGCTCTGGCAATTTTCAGCGGAAAAATGTTTTTGATTTTGCAGTCAGAGCGGCCTGCGGGCCGCTCTGACTGCCTTTTCACGAGAGGGGCCGCCGCGGGCAGCTTCTTCGTAAAAAGCAACTGCATAAAACGACAAAACAAGGGACTGCTTTCCGGGCGGCCCCTTGTTTTGCGGTAAAAATAAAGTTGGAGGAACCCTATGACCCAGACCCAGTCCCGGAAGAAGAACCTCTTCCAGATGAATGTAGACCTGATGCACGGCCCCATCTTCAGGAGTCTGGTGCTGTTCATGCTGCCCATTCTCATTTCCAACCTGTTCCAGCAGCTGTACAACACCGTGGACACCATGATCGTGGGCAACGTGCTGGGCGACACCGCCCTTGCTGCCATTGGCTCCTGCGGAGCCATCTACGAGCTTCTGGTGGGCTTCGGCCTTGGCATCGGCAACGGCCTTGCCATCGTGGCAGCGCGCGCCTACGGCGCTCAGGACGAGGACCTGCTCAAGCGCACGGTGGCCGGGTCGCTGGTCATCGGACTGGCGGCGTCGCTGACCATCACCACGGCAGGCTTTTTCGGCCTGCGGCCCCTGCTGGAGCTGCTGGACACCCCCGCCGAAATTCTGGAAGATGCCTACCGCTACATCATCATCATTGATCTGGGCGTCATCGTCATGTTCGCTTACAACCTGTGCGCGGGCCTGCTGCGGGCCATCGGCAACAGTGTGATGCCGCTGGTGTTCCTGCTGCTCAGCTCGGCGCTGAACGTGGTGCTGGACCTGTGGTTCATTGCCGGGATGGGCATGGGCGTGGCCGGTGCCGCTGTGGCTACCGTGATCGCACAGGGCGTGTCAGTGGTGCTGTGCATCCTCTATGTCATGGCGCGGGTGCGCATCCTCATCCCGGGCCGGAAGCATCTGGACGTGGGCCGCAAGCTGTACTGGGACCTGTTCAGCCAGAGCATCTCCATGGGCCTGATGAGCAGCATCGTGTCTGCCGGCTCGGTGATCTTGCAGTACGGCATCAATGGGCTGGGCACCCTGACCATCGCCGGACACACGGCGGCCCGCAAGCTGTTTGCCTTCACGGATATGCCGCTCATCGCCATGGCGAATGCGGCGTCCACCTTCGTTTCCCAGAATTACGGCGCAGGCCAGCCGGAGCGCATCCGCAAGGGCATGCGGGAGATCTACCTGTATTCGCTGGTGGTCATGGTGGTGACGGCGCTGCTGATGCAGGTGAGCGCCGAGTGGCTGGTGCGCATGGTGTCCGGCTCGTCGGAGGCCCTCGTGCTGGAAAACGGCGCACGCTATCTGCGCTGGACCTCCCCCTTCTATGCGGTGCTGGGGGTGCTGCTGTCCACCCGCTACGCCCTGCAGAGCCTGGGCGAAAAGGTGCTGCCGCTGTTTTCCAGTGTCATCGAGTTCCTGGGCAAGGTGGTGTTCGTGCTGGTGTTCATCCCCCGCTTTGCCTACGATGCTGTCATCCTCTGCGAGCCGGTGGTGTGGTGCTTCATGACGCTGTATCTGGTGGCGGTATACCGCTGCAATCCCTTTGTGTTCCCCAAAAAACAATGACCCGGTGCCCCGGGCAAACAAAAAGCGTCTGCAGAGGCTTCTGCAGACGCTTTTATAATTGGGGTCTCCTTACAGGGCCGAGTAGCCGAAGCTGTTGACCAGTGCGTCGATGTGCTGGCCGGCCTTGCACATGGGGCAGTCACGGCTGTCGAAGCTGGCGTAGTCCGGCAGGCTGGCGGGGTCGAAGATGGAGGTGACCGGGTAGCCCAGGCACTCGTGGGTGGTGGCGAAAATGGCCGAAAGCCCGGCCACCATGCCGCCGTAGTAGTTCACGGCCTCCACAGCGGCCTGCACGGTGTAGCCGGTGGTGATGGAAGCGGCCAGGATGAGC
>ENA-UESS01000730-UESS01000730.1-human-gut-metagenome-genome-assembly--contig:-NODE-730-length-14449-cov-7.171723_pt1 | contig 14449 bp, 9 predicted proteins | sample MGYA00243004_ERZ508005 | MGnify/ENA primary metagenome ERZ508005 (study PRJEB26167, sample SAMN06115471) | human gut metagenome | host: Homo sapiens | place: China:Guizhou | collected 2016-06-29...
TGAGGTATAGCAAAATGAGCCTTGGATGTATGAGACTGGACGTAGAATAGGTTCCCGTTCGATGTATAAGTTTTGGGGGTTCTATGATGAAACGGCAGATATGCGTTATCAAGAGGAGTTTGGACGTCCGATAGCTAATCATGGTATTACATTGGTGCCGGGTGATTGCGTTTATGTGGACTTGAATGCCGATGGTGAAATAAATTCCAATGATGCTACGCGCGATATAGGGTATACCGATATGCCGGAATACACTGCCGGATTGAATACCGGATTCAGTTGGAAGAATTTTGATTTTTCACTACTTTCCCAGGGTATCGGCAAACGCGACATCATTTTAACGGGCGATGCGGTTTGGGCGCTTTACAGTTCGGGAAAAATGCAGCGCTGGATGCTTGACAACTGGTCGCCGGAAAATCCGAATGCTTCCTATCCGCGATTGGTGGCGGCTTCGTCGCACAATAACTTCCAGTATTCGAGTTTTTGGGTTTACAATGCGGCTTTTATCCGCCTGAAAACCGCGCAGGTCGGTTATACGTTGCCTACCGGAGCACTGGCTAAAATCGGTATCCGAAAACTGCGGGTCTATGTCACCGGGGACAATATCTTTACCAGCAGCAGTCTACCCAAAGGCTGGGACCCGGAGATGGGGTCTGGCGCAGCCGACATCTATCCGTTGACCAAAACGTGGCTGGGCGGTATTCAGCTTACCTTCTAATCTGAAAATGAGATGACTATGAAATACAAACTTCTGGCTGTTCTCGCATCGGCCCTGTGCTGGGGCTCGTGTAACATCCTCGACGAATACCCCCAGACGGGACCGTCGAGCGAAAATTTCTTCTCCTCCGAAGCTGAACTCACGCTGGCGATCAATGCTGCTTATTCGACTTTCCATTGGCTTACGAATCAGGATGTGCAGTACCAGCTCTTTCTCGACGGTGCTACGGAAATGGTCTATATTCGCGGAACCTATGCTAACATGAACGTAATCCAGGCCGGGCAGGCGAATGCGCAGACCGGGGTCTTCGCTACCGTGTGGGCGCATTTTTACGAGAAGATCGCTCTTTCGAACAATATTCTCGACAAGATGGGCGCAGCTAAGAACAAGGTTTCCGAACAGTTCTACAACCGAATCGAGGCGCAGGCGCGTTTCCTGAGGGCTTTCAACTACATGTACATGGTTTTTCTTTATGGCGATGTGCCTTATGTAGATCATATGCTCGACTGGAGCAACTGCAAACTGCCCAAAACTAAGGCATCGGAGATTATCGGACATATCTACGATGATCTGGATTTTGCCTATCGCAATCTTCCGCCTTCATGGAGCGCAGCTGAAGCGGGGCATATCACGAGTGGAGCGGCTATGGGCCTGAAAGCGCGTGTAGCCCTCTATGCCGGGGATTATGAACTGGCTGCAACATGTGCCGGACAGGTCATTAAAGACGGCGGATATGACATCAATCCTACTTATGCCGATTTGTTCGCCCATACCGGCGAAGGTTCTCCCGAAGTGATGCTTGCTGCGCGGTATCTGACAGGGGTGAAGATCAATGCCAACCCCAAATATATCGGAACCCGTTTGTCCAATGGCTATTCGGTAATTGTGCCGACACAGACGCTCGTTGACACCTATCGCTGCACCGATGGCAAACGAATCGACCAGTCGTCGCTCTACAACCCCAAATCGCCTTATCAGAACCGCGATCCGCGACTCGATTATTCGATTATCTGTCCCGGCGGCTGGCATAATAATTTCAAATTTGAGATTCATCCCGATTCGACCAAGACCAGTGCCATTATCAACGGAAAGTTGACGCGCATCGGAAATACGGAGGTTACCAATGCCTACGGTTCTTTTACAGGATATGTCGGCCGCAAGTATTTCGACGAAGCAGACCTGCCAGACTATATCTCCAAAAGCGAACTGCATTTCATCCTGCTGCGCTATGCCGAGGTGCTACTTACGTATGCCGAGGCGAAGATCGAACTTGGACAGATCGACCAGACAGTGATCGATGCGATCAACGACGTGCGGCAGCGTCCCGACGTGAAAATGCCTGCGGTGCGGCTCGACATGTCTCAAGAGGAGCTTCGTGACATTGTACGCTATGAGCGCACCGTCGAATTTGCGATGGAGGGATTGCGGCTCTTCGACATCCGCCGTTGGAAAATAGCCGAGCATGTTTTACCCGGCAAACTCCTCGGTAAGCGCACCAAGGACCATTGGTATGATCCCGTTGTTCCATCCTTCAACGAGTACGGAAAACCCGTATATCCCGACGAGTCGATTTTCAACAGTCTCGGCAGTCTGACCTTCGATCCAAAGAACGGCTATCTGTGGCCTATCCCGCAATCGGAAATCGACAAAAATCCGCTGTTGGCGGAATAACCGTAAAAACGAACGAATATGAAAAAAGCATGGATATATATGACGGTTGCCATCGTGTTTCTGGCCGCGGCTGCTTGCTCCGATGACGAGGAATCTGCCGCCGATGCAATGGGATTGACGACTATGGCGGCCTATACTGACGGATTGGAGCTCAGTTGGGAGGCTGTGCCCGGAGCTGTCGGTTATGAAGTGGAGTATGCTTCCGCTTCCGGAGCCGAGACCTTGCGGGCTGGAGACCCCAAGATCGCATTGATGGATCTTATGCCCGGTACGGAATATTCAGTGCGCGTGCGAAGCATAGGAGAGAATAGTTCCGGAGCTTGGATTGGTCCGGTAAAAGCCCGTACCGCTGCTTTCAGTGTATCGCTGACCAGTTACAACGTGCTGGCGACGGAAGCGAAATCCCCTTGGGAAGGCCGAGTGCAGGCGGTGCACGATCTCATCCGTAAGGCGGACCACGATCCCGATGTACTCTGCTTGCAGGAGTGCGGTACCGATCCGGTACTTTCCGATATGCAGCGGTTGCTCGCCGATGAATATGATGTTCACGTGGTCGCCGTTTCCACGGCTGACCCGGCGCTGATTTTTTGGAAGCGAGACAAGTTTGAGAAGACCGGAGCCGGGTATACGAATATGCTGCTCGGTGACCCGAACTACACTTCGGCCGATTTCCCGACGTCGCGTTACGCTCATTTCGTGAAATTGCGCGAAAAAAATTCCGGTAAGGAGTTCCTTGTTTACAACATCCATATTAAAACTAACGGCACATCAACCTCCTACCAGAAACTGCGTTACGACTGTATTTCGGCATTGTGTCCGGCTGCCCGGCAACGCGCCAGCGAAGAGGGTGGTATTCCGGTTTTTATTCTAGGAGACTTTAACAATTACTGGAATACGGTGGACAACGGGGTTATTTCGGCTCCTGCCGCTTGTGCGAGTTTCGGATTCGTTGATTCCCCGACGATTGCACGCGAATGCGTCAACCTCAATTACAAAACATCGAGTGTTGATCTGAACGGTTTCGCCGAACCACGCGATAACGGCAATTACCGGATCGATTACGTTTTTGGTTATTCATTTACGCCATTCGGTGTGTCAAAATACCAAACGGTCATCGATTTCGTCGACAAAGCGACTCACAGGATTGCAACGCCAGTTCCGTCAGACCATCATCCGGTCAATGCTATTTTCCATTTGTCTTACCATTAACCGATATCCATTATGAAAATGTTCAAAATATATATGTTGCCGGTCCTGTTTTGCTCGGTCTGGTTTACGGCGTGCTTTGCCGACAAACCGGAACAGATGTCTGTTTCGGTAACCACTTATAATCTGCTTTCGCGGCAGGTCGTACACAAAAGCCCGTGGGATGATCGCAAACAAAAGGTCGGAGAGATTATCCGGCAGGAAAACCACAATCCCGACATCCTGGGATGCGAGGAATCGCAGGACGAGATCCAGATGAACGACATGATCGCCATGCTGTCGCCCGATTACGCTTACCGTGAAATGGGCATCGGAGCTTCTCCGCGCATTATTTTTTGGCGCAAGGCCCGTTTCGAACTGGTCGAGAGCGATAATGTCGACTTGCTGAACGTTTATCCGGAATATGCCCCCGATGAGTACCAGACCAGTCGTTATGCCAATTTCGTGCGGCTGCGTGAAAAATCTTCGGGGCATGAACTGCTTGTCTACCTGGTACACGTGAAATCCGGCGGTAAGCGCAGTAACGAGTACCAACTATTGCGCCGCCAATGTATCCAGAGCCTTTGCCGGGTGGCAAAAGCCAAATCAGACAGCCTCGGCGGGATGCCCGTAATTGCGATGGGTGATTTGAACAACTATGCCAAAACCGTCATAAACGGAGTGCCGTCCGCTCCGATGACTTTCGTTGAAAACGGTTTTGTGGATACGTTCGATCTGGCAGCCGAGCACATGAACGCCGGATATAAGACCTATTCCCCGCAATCCTGCATCGACGAAGGTACAGCTACTCCCGCCGGCGTAAACGATCGGCTGGACTACATTTTTGTCTATCCGCCGAAATGCGCCGAGGTACGGCGCTGGGCAGCTATAATCAATTTTCTTCCCGGTTCGGATGTCCGGGTCGAGAAACCGATTCCGTCGGATCACCATCCGGTCAACGTCCGTCTTGTACTGAATTATTGACGAACCGTTAATTATTTCGGCAACCATGAAAAAACTACTCGATGTATTTTGTATGGCGTTCCTGCTTGCTGCGGCAGTCTCCTGTGGATATGACGACCCGGAAGCGCCGGTGCCGGCAAAGGCCGCCTTTCTTGACGTCAATGTGACATTTACGCATCCGAAAGTCAAGCCGCAGGCGGGGCAGACACTTGTTACCGCCCTCTATTATACCGATGTCAAGGGTGTATCGGTTGCATCGCTGACCCCTGCTATGCGGATCAATACGGAACTTACGGAAGAATATGTCTCCAAGGGATTGCGCATATCGCTCGAACCTGTGGATCGAACGGTTTCCGCAATGTATGTCTTGCTGTGGGTGGACCAGAATGCCGACGGGCAACTCGGCGAGGGCGAGCTGGCAGCCTACTACGATGCTGTCGGAGTCGATAAGGTAGAGGCCGGCGAAGCCGTTGCCGGTGATTGTCTGTCGGAATATGCCGTGAACATGAAACTGGGGCGGGTATATGGCGAGGCAGAAATCGTCATTCCCGAAGGTCAGGTGGCCGATTACGACATGAACCTCTACACGGAAGTAGAGATAGGTCCCCAATTCTGGCTCAAAGAGAATCTGCGCACGACTCATTTTGCCGACGGTACAGAGATTCCTTCGGCAACAGGAGAAGCTTTCAAAGCGTACACTTCGGCCGCTTATGTGAATCCCTATTCAACGACGACGGATGTCGAAAAATTCGGGCTGCTTTATAACTGGTATGCCGCAACAGAGAAAAATCCGTGTCCCGAAGGGTATCACATTCCGACGGAGGCCGATATGCTCGTGCTGGAGAAATACATCGCTCCGGAAGCGGCGGACCTGGGCGATGAACTGGCGGATGTACCCGAAACCGCCGTATTCCGTGGAGATGCTTATAAACTGGGACTGAAAATGATGAGTTCGGCCTACGACTTCGGTGGAACGGACGACTATGGACTTTCGCTGGTCCCCGGCGGAATTTATGCCACTTCGTTGTCGAAAGACGCTTCGGCGTCAACGAAAATATGTGTACTGTGGATGGCGAACGAGAGTCCTACGAACACATCGAAGGGAGTGCGCCGTATGTTCCAAAATGGTAGACCTGGTTCAGCCCGCGGCTGTGATAGTAAAGTGAAGGGCCAGTCGCTGCGCTGTATGCGCGACAATCCGGATTATGTTGAAATCGTTCTCGAACAACTTGCGGTACCGCAGCTAATGGTTTCCGGAACGATTGTTTCGTGGAGTGCCGACGGACATGCTTCGGGATACGAAGTGTCGATCGATGGCATTGTGATTTCCGATCCGGAAATCACAATGACACAAGGTATTTGTTCGTTCGACGTAGCCTCTGTGAGAAATACGCAAAGCGACGACCGGAAATACAGTATCAGGATCGTCGCATTGGGCGATGGCGTAGCCTACAAGAATTCGGAAAGCAGTTCGGTCGAGGTGACCATCCCCGGTACGGGCGTAGAATTCCCTAAAGAGTATGTATATGATAAGGATGGGAACAAATATAGCGTTGTGGCAATCGGTTCACAAACATGGATGTGCGAGAATCTGCGTACGACGAAATTTGCAGACGGTACGGAAATTCCTTCGGCATCGGGCAATGACTTCAAGGCTTATACTTCCGCCGCTTATGTGAATCCCTATTCGACGGCGGAAGATGTTGAGAAATTCGGCCTGCTTTATAACTGGTACGCGGCTACGGAGAAAAATCCGTGTCCCGAAGGGTATCACATTCCGACAGAAGCCGATATGCTTGTGCTGGAGCGATTTGTCGCTCCGGAGGCAACGGATTTAGGAACTGATTTGTCAGATGTTCCTGAAAAAGCCGTATGGTGTGGTGCCGACGCCGGATTGGCTACTAAAATAAAATCCGGGTTATACGGATTCGGTGGTTCCGATGATTATGGATTGGCGTTAGTTCCCGGTGGAATTTATGCCACCTCTCTGTCAAAAGACGCCTCGGCAACTACAAAAATATGTGTACTTTGGTTAGCGGATGAGAGTCCGACCAATACTGCGAAGGGTGTACGGCGTATGCTTCAACACGATAAGTCCGGATCAGCTCGCGGGTGCGACGACAAGGCAAAGGGACAATCACTACGCTGTGTTAAAAATTAGCATCCGATGAGAAAAACTTGGATTTTAATACTGGCTTTTCTGCTTCCGTCCAGACTCGCGGCTCATGAATATCTCCTTGAAACCGAATCCTTTGCCGACAAGGGCGGCTGGGTCGTGGATCAGCAGTTCATGGATATCATGGGGTCGCCGTATCTGCTGGCTCACGGAGCGGGTACACCCGTAGACGATGCTGGTACGTCGATCGTTCTTCCGGACAAAGGCACATATCACATTTATGTCAGAACTTATAACTGGACCTCGCCGTGGCATGACGGCGAGGGTCCGGGGCGGTTCCAGCTGGGAGTGAACGGTTATCGGCTGCCAACCGAACTGGGTGCAACGGGAAAAAACTGGATGTGGCAATATGCCGGAATAGCGGTCGTAGAATCGCCCCGCATCAAGGTGTCGCTGCATGACCTGACGGGATTCGACGGCCGTTGTGATGCCATCTATTTTTCGACGGAGTGCAACGACAACCTGCCTCAAAATAAAGAGGAGATGGAGGCCCTGCGCCGCAGACTGCTTCCTGGTTATGGAGATCCGCATGATAAAGGAACATTCGACCTTGTCGTGGTCGGCGGTGGCGTTGCAGGCATGTGTGCGGCGGTCAGTGCCGCCCGGCTCGGTCTGAAGGTTGCATTGGTGCATGACCGACCCGTACTCGGTGGCAACAATAGTTCGGAAGTGAGGGTGCATCTGGGCGGAGCGATCGAGTTGCCCCCCTATCCCAATCTCGGAAACCTGATCAAGGAGTTCGGACATACGGAAAAAGGCAATGCGATGCCTGCGGAAAATTATGCCGATGATCGGAAGATGGCTTTTGTTACCGGGGAGAAAAATATTTCGCTTTATCTTTCGTGCCGGGGAATCGGAGTAGAGATGGAACAGGACCGTATTGCGGCTCTATTGGCCCGGAATATTGAAACCGGAGAGTTGATGTACTTTCGGGCTCCGCTGTTTGCCGATTGTACGGGAGACGCCAACGTAGGATATATGGCCGGGGCTGATTTTCGCACAGGACGCGAGGCCCGGTCGGAATACGGTGAGCCGAGCGCTCCGGCGAAGGCTGATAAACAGGTAATGGGTGCCTCGGTACAATGGTATGCCCAAGACCGGGGTACGCCCGCGGTTTTTCCTGAATTCGTCTACGGCAAAATATTCGATGAAAAGAGCGTAGAACGTGTAACCAAGGGTGAATGGACCTGGGAAACCGGAATGCAGCGGGATCAGGTGTGGGATGCGGAACGCATCCGGGACCACGGCTTGTTGGTGGTTTATGCCAACTGGTCTTATCTCAAAAATCACGCCTTGGACAACGGGGCATTCCGCAATCTGGCGTTGGAATGGGTGGCTTATGTAGCAGGAAAACGGGAATCGCGCCGTCTGATGGGTGATGTTGTTTTGACTCAGAATGATATTTTACGACAGGTTGCTTATGAAGACGCTTCGGTTACGACCTCGTGGACAATCGACCTGCACTATCCCGATCCGAAAAATACCCGGTTTTTTCCGGGTGATGAGTTCAAGGCGGTGTGTAATCAAGAGGAAATAGAACTTTATCCGATTCCTTATAGGTGTTTTTATTCGCGTAATGTCTCGAATCTCTTCATGGCCGGCCGGAATATCAGTGTGACGCATGTTGCCTTGGGGACCGTGCGCGTGATGCGGACGACGGCGATGATGGGCGAAGTCGTCGGAATGGCTGCCGCTGTGTGCCGTCGGCACGATGTATTGCCGCGTACGGTTTATACCTCTTATTTGCCTGAATTGAGATCGCTGATGCAAAAGGGATGCGGACAGCAGAATCTTCCCAACAATCAACAGTTCAACATAGGGCGCCGGAAACATCATTAACATTGTCCGAACCAATGAGCAGATCCTCACCTTTTTTGGTATTTGTCGCTGTTTGGGCATCATTGTCTGCCTGTAACCGAATGGATGGAGGCACTATGCTTGAAATGTCTTTTCGCAATCCTCCCGAATCTACGAAACCTTGGACTTACTGGTACTGGATAGACGATAATATCTCCAAGGAAGGCATAACCAAGGACCTCGAAGCGATGGCTGAGGTTGGTATCGGCGAGGCTTTCATCGGCAATGTTACCGATACTCGCTTGAATTTCGTGAACCCGGGTGAGCAGGAGCGTAAAATGGTTAACCGCGGACTGGTGCCTGTGTTGAGCGATGCTTGGTGGGAATGCGTGGAGCACGCCGTGAGAGAAGCCGAACGGTTAGGTATCAAAGTCGGGATGTTCAACTGCCCCGGTTGGAGTCAGTCGGGAGGACCGTGGGTAGAACCCGGACAGGCAATGCGTTACCTCGTATCGACCGAATTGCGGGTTAGCGGGCCCTGCAAACTCCGGGAACGGCTTGAAACACCGGCTGAACATTTTCAACAGGTTGCTATTCAAGCCTTCCCGGTCCCAGTCAATGATTCGGACCGCTTGTGCGAGCATACTCCGCGGGTACGTTGTGCGGAACTCCCTGATGTAAACTTACTTTTCGATGGGGATCCGAATACGATGGTCCGGTTTGACCATTATCCCTTGACTTTCGAAATAGAACTGGATGAACCCTACACGGTTCGGTCATTGGTCATCCGACCGGCCTCCAAGCAAATAGCTCCCGATGACCCCTATACATTTTCATCGTCATCGCTTTACGGACCGATGCGCATGTCTGCGAAAGTGCGTGTCGAGGCAAAAGTCAATGGAAAATGGCGTGCGGTTGCTTCGCGTGATATTGACCGTGCGAATCGTTCCCGGCAGTGACAGCCCGTGAATTCCGGATCGTTTTTTCCGAAGGTCGAAACGGTGTGCTCGGAGAAATAGAGCTTTCGGGTGCAGCCCGCTTGTCCCATTATGTGGAAAAACAATTGGGAAAGATGAGTTCCAGCACCCAAATCGCATATGACACTTATTCATGGCAACCCTCGGCTGAGGCCGATGATCGGTCGTTGACCATTGATCCTACTTGTATTATTGACCTGACGGAATGTACGGATACCATGGGTTTTCTTTGTTGGAATGTACCTCCCGGAGAGTGGATCGTTCTGCGCACGGGGATGGTGCCGACCGGGACGAAAAACAAGCCGACTCTGAAAGAGGGCCGGGGATACGAAGTGGATAAAATGAGCCATGATGCCGCCCGTGCCCATTTCGACGCATTTGCCGGAGAATTACTGCGGCGTATGCCCCCTGAGCAACGGGTGGGGTTTCGGCATGTGATTGCAGACAGTTATGAACAAGGGTCGCTGAATTGGACCGAAGGTTTTGCGGACGAATTTATCGCTACTTACGGTTATGATCCCTATCCTTGGCTGCCCGTACTGACCGGGCGCATCGTGGAAAGCGCCGATCGTTCCGACCGTTTCCTATGGGATATGCGTCGTTTGATAGCAGATAAGATCGCATCGGGTTATGTTCGTGGTCTTCGAGAAAAATGCGAAGAGAACGGACTAACGCTTTGGTTGGAAAATTACGGCCATTGGGGATTTCCCGGTGAGTTTCTCAATTACGGCGGAGCCAGCCATCAGGTCGGCGGAGAATTTTGGCTGACGGATCGTAAACAGCGCTCCTATACGGTGGAGTGCCGAGCTGCTTCCTCTGCCGCACATACTTACGGTAAGAACCTCGTCTCTGCGGAGGCTTTTACTGCCAGTTTTACATTCCGGCAGACGCCGAGAGATTTGAAATTGTTGGGAGACTGGGCATGGACCGAGGGCATCAACCATTATGTGTTGCATCTTTACATTCATCAGCCCGATGAGCGAAAACCGGGTATGAATGCTTGGTTCGGTACGGATTTCAACCGTCATAGTACGTGGTTTCATTCGACGAAAAGTTATTTTGAATACGTTCGCCGTTCCTGTGCGTTATTGCAGAGCGGACGGAATGTGGCGGATGTTGCTTATTTCATCGGAGAAGATACTCCGAAGATGACGGGACCGATGGTTCCGGCACTGCCTACCGGGTATCAGTATGACTTCATCAATGCCGAAGTACTGAAAGATGCACGGGTTGTGAATGGGCGGATTGTACTTCCTTCCGGAGCCGATTATGCAATTCTCGTCCTGCCTCCCCAGAAGACCATGCGTCCGGAAATGCTGGAAATACTTTCCCGGTTGGCAGGGCAAGGTGCATCCCTGCTGGGTTATGCTCCCGAAACATCTCCCAGCAACCGGGATTATCCCGGTTGTGACGATCGGATCTCGCAGCTTGCCGCTGAGATGTGGAACGGAATGGACGGAGTTTCAGTGACAGAGAGACGTTATGGTAAAGGCTGCATTTTTTGCGGAATAGGTATCCAGGAAGCCTTAAGCCGTTTGGGAGTCGGCCCGGACCTTATTATCCCCGCTATTCCGCAAGAGATTCTGTTTACTCACCGTGTAGGAGACGGATTCGAGTTCTATTTTCTTTCGAACCAGTCGGAAAATGCAGTTTCAGGTACTTTCGGATTCGATGTCGCAGACCGTCAACCCGAATTGTGGAATGCCGAAACGGGCGAAATCCGGGATCTGCCGTTATTCGAGCAGCGTGCAGGACGGACTTATGTGCCGTTGGAGTTCGGGCCTGCGGATTCCTGGTTCATTGTGTTCCGGAAAAGAGTTGTTGTATCCAATTCTGGGTCCGATACGAATTTTCCTGCTTTTAGGAAATTGCAGGAAATTAATTGCAATTGGAATGTAACTTTCCATCCGGTTTACGATGCAGCCCGGGAAATGACGTTCGGAGAACTTACCGATTGGACCCAGAATGATGATCCTTATATTCGGCATTTTAGTGGTACAGCCACATATAAGACGAATTTTGAATATCGGGCAGGTACTGAAAAAAATGTTTGGCTTGATTTGGGAACCGTTCATGCCCTTGCCGATGTGACGTTAAACGGACAACCGTTCCGGACTTTATGGCGGCCTCCCTATCGGGTTAATATTTCGGAAGTATTGAAAGAAGGATACAATACGATAGAGGTTGTTGTTACGAACTGCTGGCTCAACCGGCTTATCGGTGATTTGCAGTTCGGAGCTCGAAAATATACTTGGGCGCCTTATGTTGACTGGAATGCAGAAACCCCATTGCTACCTTCCGGATTGATCGGGCCCGTAACCTTGCTGACGGGGGAATGACATTGAACCGCTCGACTGTTCCCTATTCCTGCTGGCCTAAAATGCCTAACTGTTCAATTAGTTTAACCATTAACAGAAACCGAATATGAGATTTCATTTTCTCTTTTTTCTGAGTTTTGTCTTTTTCTGGAGTTGCAGCTCCCCGTCACCCGCACCCGTCTGCCGTGTTGAAGGGATTGTCTCAGCGATTCACGACCCCGCCTCACGGAAAGTGTTGGTCGCCTGCCACCGCGGCGACTGGCGCAACTATCCCGAGAACTCCCTGGCAGCCATCGAATCGGTCATCCGCATGGGTGCCGACATCGTCGAAATCGACCTGGCGCTGACCTCCGACAGCGTGCTGGTCGTCTGCCACGACCGGACGCTGAACCGCACCACCACGGGACGCGGACTTATCGCCGAAATTCCCTACGACTCCATCCAACGGTGCTTCCTCAAATCGGGCCACGGCGTGGCCACTTCACACCGTATGCCGACGCTGCGCGAAGCATTGGAACTCTGCAAGGACCGCATCGTTGTCAATATCGACAAGGGCTACCAGTATTACGACCTGGTGCAGGCTCTTTCCGAGGAGCTCGGCGTAACCGGACAGCTCCTTATCAAGGGCAAAAGCCCCGTTGAGAATGTCTCTGCAAAGTTCGCACGCTACGAACACAACATGATGTACATGCCCATCATCGACATCCTCAAGCCCAAAGGGCAGGCGCTCTTCGCCGAATACCTCGGCACGAACACCGTGCCCCTTGCCTACGAGGTCTGCTGGTCGGAATACACCCCCGCTGTCGAGGCCTGCATGCGGAATGTCGTCGCCAGCGGCTCGAAGCTCTGGGTCAACTCCCTGTGGCCCTCGCTCTGCGGAGGTTTATGCGACGATGCCGCCTTCGACGGAGACCCCGCCGCCGTCTACGGCAAACTCGTCGGCATGGGAGCCACCATGATCCAGACCGACCGTCCCGAACTGCTGATCTCCTACCTCCGTTCGCGGGGCCTGCACGACTGACACCATGGGCCGCATCACGGAATTCTACCGCATCAGCCCTCCCGTCCCCGCCCACGGGATGGACGAGGCTTCGCGTGACAAGTACTACCGACGGCTCCGACTGCAGGCGTTCACCGCAGCAACGCTCGGATACAGCCTCTACTACGTCTGCCGAACCAGCCTCAACGTCATGAAGAAGCCCATTCTCGACAGCGGATCGCTCGATGCATCCCAGCTGGGCATTATCGGATCGGCGCTGCTATTCGCCTATGCCGTCGGAAAGTTCGTAAACGGGTTCATCGCCGACTACTGCAACATCAAGCGTTTCATGGCGACAGGGCTTATCGTATCCGCCGCCGCAAATGCACTGATGGGGCTCCTGGGACTCACTCATTCCATCGTTCCAACGGCCGTGATGTTCATCGCATTCGCCGTGATGTGGGGGCTCAACGGATGGGCACAGTCCATGGGAGCGCCCCCGGCAATCATATCCCTCTCGCGATGGTATCCACTCAGGGAGCGAGGGACCTATTACGGATTCTTCTCGGCAAGCCACAACCTCGGGGAGTTCTTCTCGTTCCTCTTCGTGGGGTCCATCGTGACTTTTGCGGGGTGGCAGGCCGGGTTCTTCGGGTCGGCGATCGCAGGAGCCATCGGCGTGGTCATCATTCTATGCTGGCTCCACGACACCCCCGAGTCGAAGGGACTCCCGCCCGTAGAGGCGCTGGCACATGAAAAACCCGTACCCGGAGCCGACAAGTCCGTCCGGGAGATTCAGAAGCAGGTACTGCGCACTCCGGCGGTATGGGTGCTGGCCACCGCGAGTGCATTCATGTACATATCCCGATATGCAATCAACGGATGGGGCGTACTGTTCCTTCAGGAGGCAAAGGGGTTCTCGGACGTGGAGGCGATATCCGTCGTCTCGATAAACGCGCTGCTGGGAATTCTCGGAACGGTATTGTCGGGATGGTTCTCCGACAAGCTCTTCAAGGGAGACCGCAAGATTCCTGCGCTGCTGTTCGGCGTACTCAACTCCATAGCATTGGCGCTGTTCCTATACGGTGGAAATGCCATGTGGGTGAACGTCCTCTCGATGGTGCTCTTCGGAATAGCCATCGGCGTGCTGATCTGTTTCCTCGGGGGACTCATGGCCGTGGATATCGTACCCCGAAAGGCCACGGGTGCCGCCCTGGGGGTCGTGGGAATAGCGTCCTACTGCGCTGCGGGAATTCAGGACGTCGCGTCAGGATGGCTCATCGACTCGAACATCACTGTCGCGGCAGACGGAGTGAAGCACTACGATTTCGGACCCGTCGCATGCTTCTGGATTGCGGCGTCCGTGATTTCGTTTATACTGCCGCTGCTGAACCGAAAGAAACAAGAATGAATGGTTAACTATTGAAAATATGACCTGCAACTATACTCAGAACATCTGATACTTCTATATGAAATAATATCAGGAAATGCTGCATTGCTCTATCTACAAACCCCGGCGGGACTTCCCGAAGTCCCGGGGTCTGTTGTATTCAAGTATTAAAAGGTACGGGGACCTCCTACAAGTTTTCAAAATGCGATTATATAAAAAAACAAATACCCAAGATATTGGAAACTCAAAAAATAGATAGTAATGTTACAAAATAC
>ENA-UESS01000733-UESS01000733.1-human-gut-metagenome-genome-assembly--contig:-NODE-733-length-14421-cov-28.904420_pt1 | contig 14421 bp, 13 predicted proteins | sample MGYA00243004_ERZ508005 | MGnify/ENA primary metagenome ERZ508005 (study PRJEB26167, sample SAMN06115471) | human gut metagenome | host: Homo sapiens | place: China:Guizhou | collected 2016-06-29...
ATCGTTTGGGAAGAGGATGTTTTCATGATGCAAAAATAAGAATTTTAACGCAATCCCCCAAGGTTTCAGACTGAGCCGGAATTTCAGTATAAGCACCGTTTTCGTAATTATAGTTATTGCCTTCATCCTCATAAAGCACAAAATTACCATCGGCACCAGGATAAACACAAACCTTGAGATTGTCCCATTTCTTCTCGGTCACGTATTGCACATCGGGACCTAACGGCACGATGCTTCCAGCACGTACATAAAGCGGAATACGATTGAACACAGTCGTCACCTTCAGCTTCTGCCCACCTTCTGCCACTTCGTTCGTCCAAAAATCATACCATTGGCTACCGGCAGGCAAATATAGTTCCATTTCTTTAGATTGAGTAAAATCGACAGACAATAGAGGGATATCAGACTCCTGCGCTTTGCAGCCCCACCCTTCATTCTCTTTCAAGATTTGCTGTGCCTGCTCAGGAGTGTATTGGGCATGTAATACAGGTGCCACCAAAAAGGATGATCCAAACATATACTCACTGCCCATGTTCCATGTCTTAGGATCACTGAGAAAATCCATGAATAGTGCCCGCATAAACGTGGAATTACGATGACTTACTTCCCAAGATGTAGAATAGATATAAGGCATCAACGAATAACGGAGTTTTATAGCATCAACCAATGCATCATACACCGGCTCACCAGCTTTACCATAGAGGAAAATTTCGCGAGGTGCATCAGCCCCGTGACTACGCATCATTGGACAAAATACACCGAATTGCGCCCAACGCACATACAATTCATGGAACATAGGATTTTTTGTAGCCGTTCCACCTCCCAAGCTATTGTTATAAGAACCGGCAAAGAATCCGCCAAGGTCAGTATTCCAATGCGGCATTCCCGTCAGAGAAAAATTCAACCCGGCAGTAATTTGCCTACGAAACATATCCCATGAAGATCCTACATCGCCCGTCCATACATTTGAGCCATAACGTTGTTGCCCCAAGAATCCTGAACGGGTCAAGATAATGACACGCTTATCGCGAGTCAGAGCACGCTGATGATCAGACACTCCGCCTACTGTTACGAGCGGAAAAGCGTTCCGTACGCTACGGAAGGAACCGGAATAAGTCTGTCGGTCGAAATCCGAATCTTTGGGGTTAAAGTGGTCAGGTTCTGTCGAGTCCATCCACCATCCGTCCATGCCAAGCTGAAAGATACCTTTGTTCAAGTAATTCCAATAAATATCACGAGCCTTCGGATGATATGGATCATAAACCTTCACGCCAGAAGGATAATCAAAGTTAGGCGGCCATCCTTCCACACCCGATTCGGGCCATGTAGCCATATCCATCAGCAACCCTTCCTTCTCAAGTTCCTTGAAAGGTTTAGTCTTTGGACCAAAAGAAGACCAAATGGAAATCATCATGTGTGCATTCAAGCCGTGGATTTCATCAATCATCCTTTTCGGATCACGGTACTCGTAATTCAGGAACTCCATTGCATTCCATAAATAGTTACTTCCCCAATATTGCCAATCCTGAATGATACAGTCAAGCGGTATGCCCAATTCACGGTATTTCTTCACAACACTTACCACTTCATCCTGGCTCTTATAGCGCTCTTTGCTTTGCATAAATCCATAACTCCACAAAGGCATCATAGGAACAGAACCGGTCAGCAAGCGAATCTGTGCAATTACACCGTCAGCCGAACCGCCATACATGAAATAATAATCGATACAATCGCCTACATCTGAACGGAACGACGTTTCCTCTTCATTGTCAACATACATCGTACCTGCATAATTATCCCAAAATACACCATATCCCTTAGTCGACTGAAAAACAGGAGTTACGTCTTCTGTATTGCCTTGCACCAGATACTTCTCTATTCCACGTTGCATCATCTGTCCGTTTTGAAGTTGTCCAAGTCCATAAAGCCCTTCATCCTTATCGGTTTTAAAACTTTGGTAAACAGAATAAGTAGCCCGCCCTGCGTCATTGACAGGTATGAATGCCTTCACATTCTCCAATTCCTTCAATAGGGGCATCCCATTACGTGTTTCATAAATCAGAACACCTGTTTTTGTGTCTAGTTTCACCGTCAGTAAACGGCTCTTCATTACAATATTGCCATCTTCCGACGTAGAAACTTTAAGAACCGTTTTTTCAGGTCTTGCAATAACCGAAAGACTTTTCTTATCTACCGATTGCCCATGCGGCATTTTCAACACGCGCAGACTATTAGCATTAAACCATTGCACTTCCACATCTATCTTTTTCCCAAAAATAGAAGCCTTAATGCCTGTTTCTGTCCGCTGATATTCCTGCGACCACACCAAAGTGGTCAACAGACAACAGAATGTAAAAATAAGTTCTCGTTTCATAAACTCTAACTTTATATTAGTTATCAATAAGTATTAATTAACCTTCCACCAATCCAGCATAAACTATTTTTATTCTATCTCTTCAAAGGGATAAGCTTATCTATCATCATTAATAAAAACTTCCATAGCAATATCAAAACAATTGTCTATATGCTAAAAACACTTACCCTTATCCTATTTCCTCAACTTAACCCATACCACAAAACCTCCGCGAGGCTGGCACTCTATATTCAATTCTTTGGTATCGAATGCCGAATTTTCAATTTTTATTTGTTTCCCATCAGTAGTATCCGAAAACAGTTGGATAAGCTGAATAGAATCTTTAATAAACTCCAAATTCACACGAAATGATTTTGTATTTTCCGTACCATTCAAACCGGAAATATACCAACTATCCTTACTTTTACGAGCAATAACAACACTTTCAGCCGGATAACCGGACAGCAGTCTGGTATCCTCCCATGCAACCGGAAGATACCTGATAAAGTTCTGTACCTCTACCGGTTGTTGCCTATACCCTTCAGGACGATCTGCCAAATGCTGTAGAGCCGACTCAAAAATAACAAGTAACGCCAATTCATGCGCATCGGTAGTGATATGTGGATGTTGTGAATTGGTAAATGTACAAGGCGTATAGTCCATCGGACCTATCACATTACGGGTAAAAGGCAAGGTACAATTATGCCAAGCTGCATTATCAGTCAATGTCGGTTTATTATTATACCATTCGGCCCCATATACCGCTTCCACACTCATCAGGTTTGGGTATGTCCGTTGCCAGCCTCTGGGAATAGCTGCCCCATGAAAATTGACTAACAATTTATGCCTGGCTGCATCCTCCAGCAAATCAATATAATAATTCATCGTACCTATAGAATCTCCACCAAAAAAGTCTATCTTAACTCCCTGAATACCTATTTCTTTTAGCCATTCAAATTCTTTGTCACGCACTTCCGGGGTATTCAACCGATATAACGGAGTAGGATCACACCATGCAGTAGAAGAATTATACCATATCAAAGGAGTTACATTTTTCTCTTTACAATAGTTCATTGCATCATTCAGATTTCCTCCATTCCCCATTGCATCCCATTCCCAATCAATCAACATATAGGGCAAATCAAAGTCTGCGGCAAAATCAATATATTTCTTCACTATTTGATAATCCTTAGAACCATGATTATATGCCCAATATATCCAAGAGACCAATCCAGGTTTTATCCATTGGGTATCTTGGATTTTACATGGTTCACTCACATCAGTTACCAAAGTCGATTCGACAATATCAGCTAATGTTCCTATGATAGCGACACGCCAAGGTGAATACCAGCCGGATGGGCATATCAACCGTTCATCCGATAATTTTATCTTATAGATAGAAGAATCAGCTGCATTAGTAAGATAAGCTCCTGTGTTATCACGTAATATGTTGGCTTCGGTTAATAGTACAAAAGCGCTGTCCGAAGGTTGGAACAATGTTGGAAAACTCCACTCACGTCCCTCATTATCTGCAACGCCGTCCGTATTTGGCCAATAAAAGCCCTCATAACCTACAGTAAATTTTTGTGTCCAACGCTTGATACCTGGAGTAAAAGCAAATGCAGTGTACTCATCAAGAACCACAATCTCTTCTTTGGTTTTAGGAAGATGATAACGGAAAGCTATACCATCATTATAAACCCGGAAAATAAGATCTACCCGAAGTCCTTTGACATTTTCAAACCGATAAGTACATTCATTAGCCTCATTATGGCAATGCCTGCGTTTACCAGTCAGCATTTCATAATCATCAACTACAGAAGTTACAGGAGTTGAGCTTATCAATTTAAAGCAATCATCCGTATCCGACGTTTTTAGACCTATTTCAGGTAATGACATCATTTTAACTTTATCCCGCCCACTATGATAAATAACAGAAAAACCTTTTTCAGCATGATATTCAATGGCTATCTTACCGTTAGGAGATTGTAATAAATTGTTTTGCATCGTACATGAAATGCAGGATAAGCACAACAGTGCAATGATAGTAAAATATTTCATAATCATTAAATTGTTCAATGTACCTTCTATTATATTTTAAGGAAAAAGAGAATACTTCATCAGCACCCTCTCTTTCCTCTCTTTTTTAATTATTCATATAGATAAAACATACGTTCCATCATACTCCATTTTTCTTTAGCAAGTTCCCCTTTCCTGCATTGTTGGAATACCGATACAAAATCTTCCCATTCCTGCTGTCGGGGTAAAGTCGCAAGTTTAGCCATAGCAGATTCCCAATCGAAATCAATAGGAGTTTCGACAATCATGAATAACCGATTACCGCATATATATATTTCCATTTCTAAAATACCAACTGAACGGATCCCCTCTCTGATCTCCCGCCACGACTTCTCCTTACTGTGGCACTCCCGATACTTCGCTATCAGCTCCGGATCATCCTTCAAATCCATTGTCTGACAATATCTCTTTACCGGATAGCCATATCTTTTCATTTCATATCCATTTTCTTTCATCTTATCTTAAACTTAATCCTGCTTAATTATATCCCTCATTCTGTTTCAGATTCTTATTTACATTCAAATCATTTTGAGGAATAGGAAAATATCGGTTATGGGGTGCCCATGTACGTTTCTCAAATTGATAATACATATTTTCATCCACCGGAGAAGCAGTAGCCCCACTCCCTCTATAATTACGAGCTTGAGGATCATCCGACAATTTTACTCCGGTAAATGTATGATTAAGTTCTTTCTCGGCAATGCCCCAACGTAACACGTCATAATATCGAAGCCCCTCGAATGCCAGTTCCACACGTCTTTCTTTACGAACTGCTTCACGAACAAGTTCCTGTGTCGCTACGTCTGTCTTTTTTATTCCAACCAATTTCACACGATCACGTATATCATTGATAGTCAAATCCAATAAATTCTGGTCTACTGCATTCGGCTGCGATTCATTTACCGCTTCCAGATAGCTTAATAGAACCTCAGCATAACGCATAATAGGAGTATAAGTGGGAGTAGAACCTAAATTATTAGTTATAGACGGATCACAACCTTTCTTCGGACAATATCCATTAAATAAGGCAAATTTATTATAGCTATCTGCAGTATTAGCTCCCTTAAAGCAATCATAAATTATATCATTATACTTAGTTCCCTCATAACTTCCCAAAGGAGGTAAAAAAATAGAAGCATACAAGCGCAAATCCCGATTAACATAAGGATCATTCTCATCATAAACCTCAGAAGTCTTAATGTCCTTGCCGTCTGCACAGAAATATTCTTTCACCAATTCGTTATATGGTGAGAACTGATGCCACCCTCCATAAGCAGCTTCAGGATATAAATATTGATAACGTGAATTAGTATACAAATCCTTTATCCCCATAATACAAAATATTATCTCAGGGCTATATTCACCTCCTATTTGAAAAAGTTTCTCATAGCTGTCCTCTCCATTACGACGATCCAATTCATATATTCCCGACTCAATCACACTACGTAAAATAGTAGCAGCATCTCCCCATCTCTCTTGTGCCAGATAAAGACGACTTAAAAGTACCTTAGCCGCCCCCCTGGTAAACCGGCCATATTCCTCTGAAGAATATTGGACAGGCAACAAGTCTATAGCAGTCTTCAAGTCCTTCTCCACTTGCGAATAGACTTCAGTCTGAGGTGTTTGAGAGATAGAATTCGCTTCGTCCACCGACAGAGTTTTCAAAGGCATAGGAACATCCTTATAATAAAATGCCAAATTTAAAAAGAAATAAGCTCGTAAACACTTCACTTCGGCAGACCACTGTTCTTTTTTAGATTCTTCCATCGGACAGTCCGTAATATTCTCTAGAAAAGTGTTGTACTTAGCTATTTGCGTATATGCATTTCCCCAATACCAACGTAAATTACTGTTAGTAGCCACCGTATTGGAACTAGCCATTAAAGTAGAAAAATTTTCCTTTTCCGTTCCGTTTCCACCTGCAAAATCCAAATAGAGCAACCCTTGTGGCGTAGCAAAATCATCATGCGACCAACCAGTCTGGAAACGATAACATCCTGTCAAAGCCAACATGGCATCCCCTTCACCAGTCCAAAAACTACCATCAGAAATTGCTGAAGGTGGCTCCTTATCTAATAAATCCGAGCAACCAGTTGTTACTAGTGATACAGCCAAAGCACATAAACAAGCCTTTGTCATTCCTAATGTATTATATATATTTTTCATAATGATTCTTGATTGAATGATTTACTTAGAACTTGAAATTAAATCCGAATGAATAAATACTATTGACCGGATAATAAGAGGGAGAATCCCCTGTTCCTATCTCATTTTCAGGATCCCAACCTTTATAGAAACTATTGAAAGAGAACAGATTTTGTCCGCTTACATAAACACGCACATTTTCCAAACCTATTTTTTTAGTCCATGCTTTTGGGAATGTATATCCTATTTGTATATTCTTGACTCGTAAGAAACTAGCATTACGGACCCAATAATCAGAAGTTTGAAGATTAGTGTCATTCATATTCAAAGTTTCCAATCGAGGATATTCAGCCCATTTATCAGGATTTTCTTCCTTCCAACAAGATTCAGCCTGCCATCTCTGTATCTGTCCACCGTTGTAGAATGCATAAGCCATATAAGATCCTATCAAACGCTTATGACCTCCTAAACCTTGTAATAAAGCTGAAAAATCAAAACCTTTATAAGAAGCGGAAAGATTCAAACCATAATAAAACTTCGGGGTAGTACTTCCCAATACGGTACGATCATATTGCGCATCCACCTTACCATCGGGAACCCCGTCAGGACCACTAATATCTTTGTATTTCACATAACCAGGTTTCAATCCTGACTTACTTACCAATTGCTCAGGAGCCGCATCTATTTCCGCTTGGTCTACAAACAGTCCATCAGTTTCATATCCATATATAATACCTATCGGTTGCCCTACAATTCTGTTATTATTAATTTCTTCGGTAGCTCCGTTCGCCAATTTCTCAACTGCATTTTTTACCCATGTAAAATTAGGAGAAATACTAAACCGGAAATCACGTCCTATTTGTCCGTTATAAGTCAGATTTATTTCAATTCCTTCGTTCGAAACAGCTCCAACATTAGATTGTCCGACTTCACGTCCCATAATACTAGACACCTCAACTGGTGCTAAAATGTCCGAAGTATATTTATAAAAATAATCCAATGTTCCACTAAAACGTCCATTCAATAAACTAAAATCTAAACCAATATCCGTTATAGCCGTCTTTTCCCAAGTAATTTCCGGATTATTATAGGTTTTCATGTAAGCCCCAGACTGAAGAGTTGCCGGATTTCCAAAAGGATAATCATGTCCAAGTTCATAAATCTGTTGGTAAGGATAAACACCTATATTTTGATTACCAAGTACACCATAGGAAGCACGCAATTTCAAATTATCAACTACAGCTGAAACTGCCGCATTCTTCCAAAAATCCTCCTCAGAAATTCTCCACCCTGCAGAAACTGACGGGAAAAGTCCCCAACGATGACCGTCCGCAAAACGTGACGATCCATCATAGCGCAAATTAGCCTCTAATAAATAACGATCTTTCCATGCATAATTTATACGCCCGAAAAAAGAAAGCAACGCATATTCTTCCAATGAACTATCATTAGTAGCTGTTGATTTATCTCCAGAACCTAATTCATACAAATAATTATTAGGAAACGTATTTCTATAACCTTCCAAACCTTTATTATTAGATTGCTCCACAGAAGTACCCGCCAATAACTTAAAGGTATGATTTTTAATTTGTTTTTCATAAGTAGCTAATGCTTCAAAGGTAGTATACGTATTATTTGCAGTCCATACATTTAAAGTAGCGGGCCCCACTGTCTTACTATCATCAAAATAAGTATCAGCCCGGTACGCTTTATCATATTTAGTCCAGTAATTCACCCCAGCTTTACCTATAAAAGAAAGTCCGTCTACAGGAGTATTCCATGTCAATTGTCCGGAAGCACTTATATTTCTACTCACATTCTGTACAAAAGATTCACTCGCCAACCACGCTTCCGGACTATAATTATCCTGATATCCAAAACTTCCATCCGACTTTTGCCCGGCATAAATAGGTCCCTGACGAACAGCATATCCTATCATTCCATCAATACTTTGTGGTTCGCCATTAGGAGCATTATATTTATTATTATAAGCATTAATATTCAAATTAAGCATCAGCCCTTTGGCGATTTCACTTTTCATAGTAAACAGTGCAGTCATTCTTTCATTAGACGTTTTTGCCGTCATACCTTCCTGATTTCTATAACCTACTGATAAATTATAACTTGTCGTAGCATTTCCTCCTTGTATGCTGAGATTATGTTGGTGTTGAAAACCAGAACCAGATTCCAACAGCCATTTTAAGTGATTTACATTCGGATAATTATCCGGATCAGATCCATCTCTATACTTTTGAATCTGTTCAGGTAAATAAGCTTCCCGTCCAGTTTTCCGCATAGCCAGCAGCCTTTTGTCGAACTGTTTTTGGTCTTGTTCTCACCCGGTGCGGGGTCGCCATAGACTACCAGGAACTTGAATTTTTTCAAAGAGGGAATCTTGCCGTAGGTTATTTCCTTGAATATTTCACCCTCGGAAATCGGGTTGTTGAAATATTCCTTCTGTACGGCGACGGTACTTACTTTGGAGATAACCTGGTCTATCATTTCTTCCGTATTCTTTTGCGGCCAGGTGCTTTTTCCGTTTTTATCACGGATATTCACGATGTCCCAGTGGTCTGCCAGTTTCCCGGCACGGGTGATACAGCAGTCCTTGGCAATGATATTTCCGCAGAAGATGATGGTGGTGGGCACGGCTGGGTCACGGGTGAAGTAGAGCGCGTCTTCCCACCAGCGCCAGTTCTTGTCTACCGTATCCGGATTCCGGCATGCTTCGTCCGTATCAAAGTCATCCACCAGCAGACAGTCCGGACGTACGGCTTCGTTACGGCTACCGCGCGGCGCGTTTCCCGCACCTACGCCGATGAATGAAGCCCCGTTCTTCAATATGAAATTCGACTCCTTCCAGCTTCCCGGATTCACCAGATTCCCGTAGTAGGCTTTCAAACGCCCGTTCTTCTCAAAGTTCGTTTTGTAAGGTTTGAGCAGGCGTATGGCGGCATCTTCCGTAGCACTGGCCATGATAACGTTTTTCCTGCGTCCTGTCAGTACAAGGAACATTACGATAAACATGGTGACGGTACTTTTTGAAAGGCTTCGCGCCCATGAAAGCACTTCGTACCATTCGTCATTTGCCAGGCATCTTTTGATCGCCTTTTTCTGGAAGTCGGCAAATTCGGATTTGGCATACGCGAGGAAGAAGAACTTTATCCATTCTATCGGGTGAGCTTCCAGCCAGGTACGGTGTGTGTCTATTTCCGCCCGGCTCAAGTTTTCCTCTACGGGGACATCCTTATATATGTCTTCTTTGAACTCTTCCCACCTTTGAAGAGAGTCTCTGTCCGTCTGTTTCATAGGGAGTCTTTAATAAACATGTCCCACAATCCGGTGAATTCTTTCGCCTTGTTCATGTCGACAGGACGCAGCCAATTGATGAACCGCATCCCTACGCTGATTATGTCAGCAATGCCCACGTCACTTTCCATCTTCTTGATGGCAGCCGCCAGTTTTCCCAACGTATCGGCTTCGGAAGGTGTAGCGTATCGTTTGCCCGCTTCGCGTTCCATGATGACCTTGTTTATTTCCGCCACTTGCCTGTGCAGGTTGGAGATTTGGTCTTCGCGTGTCAGCGTGATGCCGACTTTGCGCTCTTCCCACTTTTCCGCTTTGATCCATTTGGAAAGGGTCTGACGGCTGACACCTACCTTCTCGGCAATTTCCTGCTGTGTCAGGTTGTCTTTCAGATAAAGTACTCCAGCGTATTCCTTCTTCTGTGCAATGGTTAAATCTGTAGCCATAATAACTCCTTATTTTTAATTTCTACGGTATTTTTCCCGTTTAAAAGAATCTCTCCGGCTGTCGGACGGTCCAGTGCCGCAAGGATATTAAGCAGCGTTGTCTTTCCCGAACCGGACTCACCCATAATCGCTACGTATTCTCCGTCCTCTACACTGAAATTGACATTGCTTAATGCCTGCACCTGATTTGCACCCAGCCTTGTTGTATATACTTTTTTTACATTTCTTACTTCCAGTAATGACATATTTCCTCCATTCCAGCACCTCTGTGCTTTTGTTATCTTACAATCACAGTATATAAAAAGATGAAATGCAGTTCCATAACTTAAACTTACATTTCATCTTCCTAACCTTACACTTTTGTAAGAATTCTTTCTATTCGTGCCGGGTATGGTGCTGGCGTATCGTCAGCAGTACCTTTGTTCCGTGATACGGTTCTGATTCCACCGCAATATCAATTCCAAGCTGGTCTGCCGCCTTTTTACACAGATACAGTCCGATTCCCGATGATTTGCTTGCGCCGCGCCCATTATAACCGGTATATCCGCGTTCCATAATACGCGGCAGGTCCTCACTTTGAATCCCAATGCCGTTATCTTCAATAACAAGCACCGTATCGGATTTTAACAGTGTTTCTTTTTCGTAGATTTTTACCGTCCCAGCCTTCCTCTGCCAGCCATGACAGCTGTGGGCCGCCACCAACTCGACCACCTGCAGCGTGTTTCGCCGGTGTTGTTGTCGGAATCTGTGGCAATGTCAGCAGATTGTAATTTGGCGTTACGTTTACCGTCGGACTGATGCTGAACGGACTTGCCGTTGCTGTGTTCAATGATGTCTGCAAGCTGGTTCTCAGCTGTGCTGATCCTCCGGTTAGGCTTGTTGACGCCCCTGTGTTGAGTGACGTTCCAAGGTTTGTGCCGGCCGTCTGCCATTCGGACTGCAGCGTTGCGAAATACTCATTCGATATAGGACCGTAATTCTCCATTACTGTCGAAAAATCAAAATCCTGCATCTGATTTTTGGTGGCTGATACCCATATCTTTTTTCAGCTTGGGACTTTATGAATTGTTTTACCAATGGGCCATAAGGAAAAAGGAGTTTTTGTTATTGTCGAAAAGTAAAATCCTGCAAAAGAGTATCGGTTCGGCTGTTCAGATAGGATTGGGCATGGCAAGTTTCGGTTCGTTAGGATTGATTATCGGTTCTATTTTTTCCGAAGCTGGCGGACTCTCTTTGTTTGCCAGGAGTTTTAAGAAAGACATCTGTTGCAATTATAGATTTGTAAGGTGGAGCAGGATGAAAGTCATTCTCGGGAAGTTTGTCAATTATCCGGTTTACAGGCTTCCTGCTCAGTTTCTGTTGTCATTATCCGGTAAGATGCCTTTACTCTATTTTGCATGGAAATTCGGTGCAGGTATGGCAGGACAAGTAGGTCTGGCCACGACGATGCTTTCAATTCCCGTTACTTTATTGGGTTCTTCGGTAGGCAAGGCTTTTTATGCTGAGGTGTCGGGTATGGGAAGTTCCAAAAGAATTGAAATACTGTATTTAACAAGGAAAGTTATACAAAAACTATTCTGTATAAGCTTAATCCCTACTATCCTGATAGTTCTTTTTGCTCCCATACTGTTCGAGCTATTTTTTGGAACGGATTGGGTGCAAGCCGGTGTTTTTGCCCGTATTCTGGCTATTTATTTAATTACTCAATTTGTTTACAGTCCTATCAGCGCTTTTTCTCTCTTTTTCTTTTTGGTTTTGCTATCTCAGATTTTTTTCTGCATTGCTTTTCTCTTTTCAACATTACTTTAGTGGATCTCCAGCTGACGGGAAACCGGCTTTGCCGGCTGCTTTTTCGGCATGGTCAGCGTCAGCACACCGTTTTCATACACAGCGTGCAGTCCGGACGCATCTACATTGCTGATGTCCAGTTTCTGTTCATAAGAACTGGTGCTGCGTTCCCGGCGGAGATAGGTGCCGTCCTTTGCCTTTTCCTCTTCGGTCTTTTCCTTATGGACAGCGGACAGCGTCAAGGTGTCGCCCTCTACGCCGATCTTGATCTCATCCTTCTGGAATCCCGGCAGCTCTGCCTCCAGCACGTAGCTGTCACCGGTGTCCCGGATGTCGGTCTTGCAGGAACTCATCGCAGCGGATTTTCCGCCGAAGAATTCATTCTCCCAATCTCGCATGGAGCGGAACAGATCATAACCTGTACGTTCAAACGGTGTTAAATATGTCATCATAAAGCATTCCTCCTACGAATGATGTTCTATTATTTTTGTGGTAACGGATCGGATGCGGTTCACTCTCTTTTTCTCATCTTCCGAACCCCTTTCCGTTTACAAGTATCATATTACCCCTGCTATGTGAAAGTTCAAGGTCGGTTTTGTGAAAACTGGATGAAAATTAGCACTCTTAGCAAATGAGTGCTAACAAGTGCTAATGCAGAGTGCTAAGCTGATGGAACGGCAGAAAAAAACGGGTACAGCGTTGTGTACCCGTTTTCCATATTATGTGTATTCCAGCATTATCCGCAAATATCCGCCCATTCCGTCGGAATCCCAACGCTGTTCCGGGCGATATACAGCATGGCATAAAACACATCAGTGGAATCCACTATACCATTGCCGTCCACATCTGCCGCCTGTTCCTGGGCAGCCGTCCAGCCGGATTCCAGTCCCACACCACGCTGTGCAATTCCCAGCATGAGATAAAACACATCCGTAGAATCCACCTTTCCGCTGTTGTCCATGTCCCCCAGGTTCAGCATCGCCGGGGTATCGTAGTGAATCACTGCACCGTCCAGCCCGTCATTGTCGTCGCCGATGGGCAGCGCATTCCATTCCGACTCAGACAAGACAGTATAAACGTCAGTTAGCTGCGTGCTTAGCGAAAAGGCACTCTGACTAATTTCCGTCAGCTGTCCCTTGAGCGTGACCTTTTCCAAACTGAGACAATTGGCAAGCACATACGCCGGAATAGTGGTGACACCGGCGGGAAATGTGATCTCACGCAGCGCCGTGCAGTCATAAAATGCCCTTTTGTCGATTCTTGTCACACTGTCCGGAATCTCCACCTTTTCCAGGCTGTGGCACTGCCAGAATGCCGATGCGCCGATGGTTTGCAGGCTTTCCGGCAGAATGACCTCTTTGATCTTCAGATTCACCATAAATGCCGCATCACAGATCTCTGTAACGCCCTCCGGAATCACCAGCGTCTCATCCGTACATTTTTCACCGTCTATCACAATATGGTTGACCTGCACCAGCGGATCTTCCGCCTGGCGCTCCTCCAGCCAGGGCGTTTGGAAAAACACGCTGTTCCCGATATTCCGGACAGTTCCCGGAATCGTGATCTCTGACAGGCTGGCACACGACATGAAACAGCCGCTGCCGATGGTAAGCAGATACTTGGGCAGCTGCACATGATTCAGCTTGGAGCAGCCATAGAACGCACGTGATCCCAGCGCACGCACCGTATCCGGGATCGTGACATCGGTCAGCTCTGTGTGGCTGTAAAATGCGTTTTCTGCGATTTGCAGCACCGGCTTGCCTTCGATCTCTTCGGGGATCGTCACGCTGACGGCGCTCTTCTCACAGGAGGTAATAATGGCACGGTCGGAGGTGAGGGTGTATTTCAGTTCTCCGTAAGTGCTGGTGTTTTCTGCCGCAGCGGCACAGATCTCCGGCACAGCCGAAATTGCCGCCGGGCTGACAGAAAGCGCCAGCATTCCTGCTGTCAGGAATGTGCAAAGTTTTTTCCAAAGCTGCATGATATCCAAATTCCTTTCCATGCACAAAAAGGCAATGCCGCATCCGTCCTGCAATGCAGCATTGCCTCTGTTGTATCATTTTCAAGTCAGTATTTCCGAGGAAACGCTCCCCGGTTCAGAAACTTCTGAGCGTTGTGGTCAGAAACAGGCTGTTGTCCATGTGCATCTTATTCAGCACATATAGTATGATCGCCATGACTGTCCAGATCGCAGCCGTTTGAATGGTATAAAATATAATCTTCTTCATCAAAGATACACCTCATTTCACAAAGTACCGACCGTGCCATTATTACCTCCTGTGAGAAGAGCGCCGTCAGCGTGAC